>Ga0209992_10000680_pt1 | contig 42637 bp, 36 predicted proteins | sample 2SBtaG_2_FD_182564 | JGI IMG/M metagenome (GOLD analysis project Ga0209992, IMG submission 182564) | Deep subsurface microbial communities from Kolumbo volcano to uncover new lineages of life (NeLLi) - 2SBTROV12_ACTIVE470 metaG (SPAdes)... | ecosystem: Environmental > Aquatic > Marine >...
AGGTGATAACGTGAAGATGGACGTAGAGCTTCTATCTCCGATCGCTATGGACGATGGCTTAAGATTCGCGATTAGAGAAGGTGGCCGTACGGTTGGTGCGGGTGTTGTATCTAAGGTGACGGATTAATCCTTAAATTTAAAAATTAAGGAAACTTAGAAGAGAATAATTTGGCTCGGATTGTTATCCGAGCCTTTAAAGTATTTAGGCAAGTGGCTCAATTGGTAGAGTGGCGGTCTCCAAAACCGTTGGTTGGGGGTTCGAGTCCCTCCTTGCCTGCCATATTAAAGGTGTAATGTGAGTAAGAGTGTAGAAAGTCAAGCAAAAGCAGAATCATCAGTAGGAATGATATTATCAATTCTTATTGTCGTAGGCTCGCTCGCGCTATTCTATTTAGATCCATTAGGATTAAATACAACACTATATAAAGTATTGGTTTTATTAGTGGGCTTAGTACTGGCTGGATTTGTGTTTTTCAAATCCCCTCAAGGCGTTCGATTCAATGCGTTTTTAAAAGAAACAAAAATCGAATTACGTAAAGTTGTTTGGCCAACACGTGATGAAACAATGAAAACGACCGGCATGATTATGGTGGCAGTAGTAATTGTTGCAATCTTTTTATGGATTGTTGATGCAATTTTAACTTGGGCTGTTCAGCTACTGACAAACTAAAGGAAGAAGATGGCTAAAAGATGGTATGTGCTTCATGCAAGAAGCGGTTATGAAGCGAAAGTTAAAGCTGCAATTGAAGAGTCAGTTGCTAGAGAAGGCTTAGAAGACTTGGTAGGGGATGTGATGATTCCGACTGAGCAAGTGGTAGAGCTTAAAGATGGCCAAAAGAAAACAGCCGAACGTAAGTTTTTCCCTGGTTATATGTTGGTCAATATGGAATTAACTGAGCCAAGTTGGCTGTTGGTAAAAAATACCAATAACGTCATTGGTTTTATTGGTGGCTCATCAGGCAAACCATCACCGATTACACAGCGTGAAGTTGATACTATTATGGCACGCGTACAAGAAGGTGCTGACAAGCCTAAACCTAAGGTGGCTTATCAAGCGGGTGAAGAAATCTTGGTGATTGATGGACCATTTAACGAATTCAACGGCACGATTGAAGCGGTTGATTACGAAAAGAATTTACTCAAAGTGGAAGTGTTAATTTTTGGACGCACCACCTCAGTAGAACTAGAGTTTTCTCAAGTAGAGAAAACTTAAAAAGAAGACAGCCTTTAGGCTGTGATTTAACAGGGGAGCTTAATCTTGAATTAAGCGTTTGTACCCACACAAGGCGATTGCCTTAAGGAAGAAAAATGGCTAAAAAAATTGAATCTTATATTAAGCTGCAGATTCCAGCACAAGAAGCAAATCCTTCACCACCAGTAGGTCCTGCGTTGGGTCAACACGGTGTGAATATTATGGATTTCTGTAAGGCGTTTAACGCACAAACACAAGAAATCGACAAAGGCATGAAAGTGCCAGTGATAATCACGGTTTATAACGATCGTAGCTTTACTTTCATCACTAAAACACCACCTGCTGCATTATTAATTTTAAAAGTAACCGGTATCAAGAAAGGCTCTGGTGTGCCACATACTGATAAAGTTGGCAAAATTACACGTGCACAATTAGAAGAGGTTGCAACCATTAAGATGAAAGATCTAAATGCAAATGATATGGATGCAGCAGTAACTATTATTGCTGGTACGGCCCGTTCAATGGGTATTGAAGTGGAGGGTTAATCAGATGGCTAAATTAACAAAAAAACAAAAAGACATTGCAGCCAAGGTTGAAATTGGTAAGCGTTACTCATTAACGGATGCACTAAATTTATTAAAAGATTGCGCAGGCGCTAAGTTTGACGAATCAGTTGACGTTAGTATCAACCTAGGTGTTGACTCTAAAAAATCTGACCAAAACGTGCGTGGTGCAGTGGTACTACCAAACGGCACAGGTAAAACAGTTCGTGTTGCCGTATTCACGCAGGGTGACAATGTCGCTAAAGCAACAGATGCTGGCGCTGATGTGGTTGGCATGGAAGACTTAATGAAATCTATGCAAGATGGTGATCTTAACTACGATGTTGTGATCGCATCACCTGACGCAATGGGCGTTGTTGGTCGTTTAGGCCAAGTATTAGGTCCACGTGGTTTAATGCCTAACCCTAAAGTGGGGACAGTAACACCAGACGTAGCAACAGCAGTTAACAATGCAAAAGCAGGTCAAGTGCGTTACCGTACAGATAAAGCGGCGATTGTTCATGCTGGCGTAGGTAAGGCATCATTTAGTGCAGATGCATTAGCACAAAATATTGCAGCTTTACTTGAAGCATTGAAAAAAGCAAAGCCGAGCTCTGCTAAAGGTGTGTATTTCAAAAAAATGAGTGTTTCTTCAACGATGGGTCCAGGCCTTAATATTGATTTAACATCAGTGGATATTTAATTATTCACTAAAAGAATTCTTTGGGTCGCAGAGTTAATTCTGGGTGGCCTCAAAGACCATGGGTTCAAATATTCCTCCTGGAGTATTTGTTTAATTGAGTGGTAGTACACTCAGCCTATGTAGAGGGTATGTAAATACTCTGTGGCGAAAGTTATCAAATGATGACTTTCTTTTTTAAACTGTTCAGGAGAGGCAAATGGCTCTAAATCTTGAAGCAAAAAAAGTTGTTGTCGAACAAGTAAATTCACTAGCTGATAGTGCAATTTCTGTTGGCGTAGCTGAGTATCGCGGATTGACAGTTGAACAAATGACTAATCTACGCTCGAGTGCGATGGATGCAAATGTTTCTTTACGTGTTGTAAAGAATACTTTAGCAAAAAGAGCATTAGCGAAGACTGCATGTGAATGTGTAACACCCGTTCTTAGTGGACCGGTAATTCTTGGTTTTTCACAAGAAGATCCAGGTGCAGTAGCACGTGTGTTTAAAGACTTCGTTAAAGAGAATGAAGATTTGGTTGTTAAGGGTTTGGGCGTTTCAGGCGAATTTGTAGATGCAGATCAGCTTAAGCGTATTGCAGACCTTCCAACTAAAGATCAAGCAATCAGTATGGCTATGGCATTAATGCTAGCACCGGTTGAGAAACTAACTAGAACTTTGAACGAAGTTCCAACAAAAGTGACTCGAGTCGTGTCAGCAGTAGCGCAACAAAAACAATAAATAATAAAAAAGGAGTAAATATCATGGCATTATCAAATGACGATATTTTAAATGCAATTGCAGACATGTCTGTAATGGACGTTGTTGAATTAGTTTCAGCAATGGAAGAGAAGTTCGGTGTATCTGCAGCAGCAGTAGCAGCAGCACCTGCAGCAGCAGCTGGCGGTGACGCTGGTGGTGCAGCAGAAGAGAAGTCTGAGTTCGATGTTGTACTAACATCATTCGGCGATAAGAAAGTTGCTGTTATTAAAGCAGTACGTGGCATCACTGGCCTAGGTCTTAAGGAAGCTAAAGACATGGTTGAGTCTGCACCAGCACCAATTAAAGAAGGTGTTGATAAAGCGGAAGCTGAAGATGTGCAGAAACAGCTTGAAGAAGCTGGCGCTAGCGTAGAACTTAAATAATTAGTTCTATGTATTACCCAAAATCCCCACAAGGGGATTTTGGTGTTTTTATCGTAAGAAGAAATTCTTACACGCAATAATCAACTAATACGAGGTACTCATGGCTTATTCATTTACTGAAAAAAAGCGAATTAGAAATAATTTTGGTTCTAGAGAATCAATTTTAACCGAACCAGATTTACTGGCTATCCAGATCGACTCATTCAACAGCTTTATCCAAGCTGGCGAAAAAAATAAAACCGATGTCGGCCTACATGCAGTATTCCAATCAGTGTTTCCGATAACAGCAGTTAATGGTTATGCAGAAATTGAATATGTTGATTACGAATTACAAGAACCGAAATTTAACGTTGAAGAGTGTAAATTACGTGGCGTCACTTTTGCCTCAACACTACGCGTTAAACTAAACCTTGTCTTATTTGATAAGAATGGTTCAACTCTCAAGAAAAAACGCCGAGTTAAACAAGTTATTGAAGAAGATGTTTACTTAGGCCAACTACCACTCATGACCGAAACAGGCACCTTTGTTATTAATGGTACTGAGCGTGTTGTGGTGTCGCAATTACACAGATCTCCAGGTGTTATTTTTGAACACGATAAGGGTAAAACACACTCTTCTGGAAAAATCTTATTCTCATCACGCGTTATTCCTTACCGTGGCTCATGGTTGGATTTTGAATTTGATCATCACGAACATTTATACGCACGTATCGATCGTCGTCGTAAATTACCAGTAACCACTTTGTTGCGTGCAATGGGTTTAGGTGCAGATGAAATCTTAGATACTTTCTTTGAAAAGATTGGTGTTAAGCTTAAAGCCAAATCTTGCGATATTGGTTTGTCACCTGCTAAGTTACGCGGTGTCATTGCAGAGTTTGATATTAAATCAGGCAAAGACGTTATTGTTGAAAAAGGTCGTCGTATTACTGCAAAGCACACAAAGATGCTAGAAAAAGCAGGCGTCAAATCAATCAACGCACCACTTGAATACCTATTAGACAAAGTTATTTCACAAGATCTTATCGACAAAGAAACCGGTGAAATCTTATTTGCTGCTAATACCGTTATCACAGAAGAAGTGATAGAGTCGTTGGGCACTAACAAAGTTAAAAAAATTGAAATTCTCTATATTAATGAATCTGAGGGTGGTGCTTACATCTCAGATACATTACGCTTAGATGAAACTCAAACTGAGCTTGAGGCACGCATGAGTATTTACCATGTTATGCGCCCAGGTGAGCCTGCTACTGAAGATGCAGTTAATTTGTTATTCAACAACCTATTCTTTAAGAATGATCGTTACGATTTGTCTAAAGTTGGTCGTATGAAGCTTAACCGTCGTTTAGGTATTGAGTCTGAAACAGGTGAGCATGTTTTAACCAATGATGACATTATTAGCGTTCTTAAATTATTGATTGACATTAAAAACGGTAACGATTCTGTTGATGATGTTGATACACTAGCTAACAGACGTGTTAGAGCGATTGGTGAAATGATCGAAAACCAATTTAGAATTGGTTTAGTGCGTGTTGAAAAAGCCGTTAAAGAAGGGTTAAACCTAGCAGAAACTGACGAATTAACACCACAAGATCTTATTAATTCTAAGCCAGTATCGGCTGCAGTAAGAGAATTCTTTGGCTCATCACAGTTGTCACAATTTATGGATCAGGTAAATCCACTATCAGGTGTTACCCATAAGCGTCGTATTTCCGCTTTAGGTCCAGGTGGTTTAACGCGTGAACGTGCTGGCTTTGAAGTGCGTGACGTACATCCATCACATTATGGCCGATTGTGTCCAATTGAAACACCGGAAGGCCCAAACATTGGCTTGATTAACACACTAGCGGTTTATGCTAAAACCAATGATTATGGTTTTTTAGAAACACCTTATCAAGTTGTTAAAGATGGCAAAGTAACCGATGAAGTTGTTTATGTTTCAGCGATTGATGAAATTAACCACACCATTGCACAAGCAAATGCAACGGTTGATAACAAAGGTCAATTTACAGATGAGCTAATTTCTTGTCGTCATAAAAATGAATTTGTTTTGGTTAATTCACAAGACGTTACCCTAATTGACATCGACTCTAAGCAAATTTCATCAGTGGCAGCGTCACTGATTCCATTCTTAGAGCATGATGATGCGAACCGTGCATTGATGGGTTCAAACATGCAACGTCAAGCAGTACCAACACTACGTGCTGAGAAGCCATTAGTCGGTACCGGTATTGAGCGCGTTGTTGCCACCGACTCTCGTGTTTGTGTTACTGCAAAACATAGTGGTGTGGTTGAAGCGGTTGATGCGTCACGTATTGTTATTCGTGTTGATTCTAAGCAAGCTAAGGCTGGCGAGTTGGGTGTTGATATTTACAATTTAACCAAGTACTCACGCTCTAACCAAAATACTTGTATTAACCAAAAACCTTTGGTAAATACAGGCGATAAGGTTGCTGCAGGTGATGTATTGGCTGACGGCCCATCAACTGATTTAGGTGAGTTGGCGTTAGGTCAAAACATGAAAATTGCTTTCATGCCTTGGAATGGTTATAACTTTGAAGACTCAATCTTAATTTCAGAAAGAGTCGTACAAGAAGATCGTTATACAACAATCCACATTGAAGAACTAACCGCCTATTCTCGTGACACTAAATTAGGTCCTGAAGAAATTACAGCAGATATCCCAAATGTTAGCGAGTCTGCTTTGGCTAAATTAGACGAAGTTGGTGTGGTTTATGTTGGTGCTCGTGTTAAGGGTGGTGATATCTTAGTAGGTAAAGTAACCCCGAAGAGTGAAACTGTACTCTCTCCAGAAGAGAAATTATTACGCGCTATCTTTGGTGAGAAAGCCAATAGTGTTAAAGATTCTTCATTACGTATTGGCGCATCAAAGTCAGGTGTGGTTATTGACGTACAAGTCTTTACCCGTGACCGTGTTGAAAAAGATGCAAGAGCGATTAGTATTGATGAAGAGCGTTTAGCAAAAATCAGAAAAGACATTGACGATGAGTTCGGTATTATTGATGGCGATATTTACCGTCGTATCCGTTTAAAACTTTCTGGTAATGCATTGACCAAAGCCGTTGGCGACATTAAAGCTGGTGAGAAACTAAACGCCAAATTAATGAAGAAACTTGACAATGCAGACATTGCTAAGCTTAAAGTTGAAGATGCTGCTGTTAATAAAGAAGTAGCGTCACTGGTTAAACAAGCCAAAGCCAAGCAAGTTGAGTTTGATAAGTTCTTTGAAAACGAACGTGCTAAGATTGACGAAGGTGCGGAATTACCACCAGGTGTTATGAAGATGGTTAAAGTTTATGTGGCAACACGTAAAACCCTTCAAGTGGGTGATAAGATGGCTGGACGTCACGGTAATAAGGGTGTGATTTCACGCGTGTCTCCAATTGAAGATATGCCTTATCTTGAAGATGGTTCAACCGTTGATGTGGTGCTTAACCCATTAGGCGTACCATCGCGTATGAACGTTGGTCAGGTATTAGAAGTTCACTTAGGTTATGCAGCAAAAGGTCTAGGCTATAAGATTGCCGCCATGTTGGATGAAAAACGCACTGAGATGGTTAAAGAAATCCGAGACTTCTTGGATAAGGTTTATAACTCTTACGGTAAGCAAGAAGAATTAGCTTCATTTACCGATGAGGAAATCATCGAGTTAGCAAACAACTTACGTGAAGGTGTGCCAATGGCAACGCCAGTATTTGATGGTATTAAAGAAGAAGATATCAAGTCATTGCTTAAGCTAGCTGATCTTCCAGAGTCTGGTCAAGAGCAGTTGTATGATGGTCGTACGGGTGAGCCGTTTGATCGTCCAGTAACGGTTGGTTACATGCACATGCTCAAGCTTAATCACTTAGTAGATGACAAGATGCATGCGCGTTCAACCGGTCCTTACTCATTAGTAACGCAACAGCCGCTTAGTGGTAAAGCACAATTTGGTGGTCAGCGCTTTGGTGAGATGGAAGTGTGGGCATTAGAAGCTTACGGTGCAGCACACACATTACGTGAAATGCTCACAGTGAAGTCAGATGATGTTGCTGGTCGTGCGAAGATGTATAAGAGTATTGTTGATGGTGTTAACTTAACTGAGTCAGTCATGCCAGAATCATTTAACGTGTTGGTCAAAGAGATCCGTTCGTTAGGTATTGATGTTGAACTTGAGCAACACTAATTAGGAGAATCCGATGAAAGATTTATTAGAAATTTTAAAACAACAAAATAAAGAACAAGATTTTGATGCGATTCGTGTTGGACTGGCTTCTCCTGAGAAGATTCGTTCATGGTCATATGGTGAGGTTAAAAAACCTGAAACCATCAACTACCGTACCTTCAAACCTGAAAGAGAAGGTTTGTTCTGTGCTAAGATTTTTGGCCCAATGAAAGACTTTGAGTGTTTGTGTGGCAAATACAAGCGCATGAAGTTCCGTAACGTTGTTTGTGAAAAATGTGGTGTTGAAGTAACCTTATCTAAAGTACGTCGTGAGCGTATGGGTCACATCGATTTAGCTGCACCAGTAGCACATATTTGGTACTTAAAATCATTGCCATCACGTCTAGGCTTATTGATGGACATGACACTCAAAGATATTGAGCGTGTACTTTATTTTGAAGCCTTCTTAGTCACAGACCCTGGTTCTACACCACTTGTACATAAGCAGTTATTAACCGAAGAGATGTATTTTGATGCATTGGATGAATACGGTGACGATGAGTTTGAAGCGAAAATGGGTGCTGAAGCAATCCAAGACGTTTTAAAAGAAATGCAGCTTGAAAAAGAAGCGGCTAACTTGCGTGAAGACAGCTTAAACACTAAGTCTCAAACCAAGCTTAAGAAATACAACAAGCGTCTTAAACTTATTGATTCATTAATTCAATCAGGTAACAAACCAGAATGGATGATATTGAAAGTATTACCTATTCTTCCACCAGATTTACGCCCATTAGTACCATTAGATGGTGGCCGTTTTGCAACATCTGATCTCAATGATTTATACCGTCGTGTGATTAACCGTAACAACCGTTTAGGTCGTTTATTAGAGTTAGATGCGCCAGAAATTATTGTGCGCAATGAAAAGCGTATGCTACAAGAAGCGGTTGATTCATTGATTGACAATGGTCGTCGTGGCCGTGCAGTGATGGGCAATAACCGTCGTCCGCTTAAATCAATTGCAGACATGATTAAAGGTAAGCAAGGTCGTTTCCGTCAAAACTTGCTCGGTAAGCGTGTTGACTATTCTGGCCGTTCAGTGATTGTGTGTGGTCCATATCTTAAGTTACACCAATGTGGCCTACCTAAAAAAATGGCATTAGAATTATTCAAGCCATTTATTTATAATCGCTTGCAAACTCAAGGTTTGGCCTCAACCATTAAAGCCGCTAAAAAGATGGTGGAAAGTGAAATTCCTGAAGTTTGGGATATCCTTGAGAAAGTTGTACATCAACATCCAGTCATGCTTAACCGTGCACCAACTTTGCACCGTTTAGGTATTCAAGCATTTGAGCCGTTACTGATTGAAGGTAAGGCAATCCAATTGCACCCATTGGTTTGTGGTGCCTTTAACGCTGATTTTGATGGTGACCAGATGGCGGTACACGTACCATTATCTGAAGAAGCGCAATTAGAAGCAAGAACTTTGATGCTGGCTTCTAACAACGTATTGCACCTTGCTAGTGGTGAGCCAATTATCGTACCTTCACAGGATGTTATCTTGGGTCTTTACTACATGACACGTGATATGGTGAATCAAAAAGGTGAAGGCATGATCTTCGCTAATTCGACTGAGGCATTAAATGCTTATGAGTCAGGTTCAGCTTCCCTGCACGCTAAAGTTAAATTACGTATTCAAGAATATGAAAAAGTTGATGGCAAATACCAACCAACAACAAAACGTGTTGTTGATACAACGGTTGGCCGTGCAATTTTCTCAAGAATTTTGCCAGCAGGTTTGTCATTTGACTTAATCAACGAAGCCATTTCTAAGAAAGTGGTTTCTAACTTGATTCATGTTTGTTACCAAACACAAGAATTAAAAGACACGGTTATTTTTGCTGACCAAATGATGTACATGGGCTTCCAATACTCAACGAAGTCAGGTATTTCATTCTGTTCAAACGACATGACTATTCCTGATACTAAAGCAGGCATGATTGAAGCAGCAGAATCACAAGTTAAAGATGTGCAAAATCAATATTCACAAGGTGTGGTAACTGATGGTGAGCGCTACAATAAAGTGATTGATATTTGGTCTCGTACTTCTGAAACAGTTGCAAAAGCAATGATGGATGAAATCGGTTTTGATAATTTTACTAATGCTGACGGTAAAACTGAAAAACTCGCCTCATTTAACTCAGTTTATATGATGGCTGATTCTGGTGCTCGTGGTTCTCCGGCACAAATGCGTCAGTTAGCAGGTATGCGTGGTCTAATGGCTAAGCCAGACGGCTCAATCATTGAAACACCAATTACTTCAAACTTCCGTGAAGGTTTGAACAATATGCAGTACTTTATCTCAACACACGGTGCACGTAAAGGTCTAGCTGATACCGCACTGAAAACAGCCAACTCGGGTTACTTAACGCGTCGTTTGGTAGATGTTGGCCAAGATTTGGTTGTAAATGAAGATGATTGTGGTACTGAAAATGGACTCACTATGAAAGCCACTATTGAAGGCGGTAATATTGTACAGACCTTAGGTGCTGCAGTATTAGGTCGTGTAATGGCTGAAGATGTATTGGTGCCAGATTCAACTGAAGTCTTGTTGCCGAAAGGTCATTTAGTCACTTTAGCAGATTCAGAAAAAGTTGATGAATTAGGTGTTGAATCAATTAAGGCACGCTCTACGATTACTTGTGATACTCGCTATGGTGTTTGTTCATCATGTTATGGTAATGATATGGCACGTGGTCACAAGATTGGCGTTGGCGAAGCAGTTGGTGTGATTGCAGCACAGTCAATTGGTGAGCCAGGTACACAGCTAACCATGCGTACGTTCCACATTGGTGGTGCGGCTTCTGCCTCAACGGCAGTGAGCAGTATTAACATCGACAATGATGGTGTTGCTCATTTAGAAGGCATGAAATCCATTACGAATGCTAACGGCGATTTGGTGGTCATTTCTCGTTCATCTGAAGTAACGATCCGCAATACCAAAGGTCAAGAAGTTGAGCGTTATAAGATTCCTTATGGTGCGATTGTTCATGTTCAAGACGGCGGCGCTGTTAAGGCAAAAGACAAAATCGCTGATTGGGATCCGCATACGCACCCAATTATTTCTGAGCAAGCAGGCCGTGTCGTTTTTGTTGATTTTGTTGAAGGCGTTACCGTTAATAAAAACACAGATCCATTAACAGGTTTAACTTTCTTTGAGATGATTGACGAAGCTGAAAGATCAGCAGCAGCGAAAGGCTTGAAACCACTAATTAAGATGGTAGATGAGAAAGATTCAGAAATGGTGTTATCAACACATTACTTGCCTTCAACAGTGAAGATTAACTTAGAAGACAACCAAGTTATTACTGCAGGTGAAGTTTTAGCTAAGATTCCAAAAGATCAATCTAAGACCAGTGATATTACCGGTGGTCTGCCACGTGTTGCTGATTTGTTTGAAGCACGTAAAGCTAAAGATCATTCAATTCTTGCAGAAGCAACAGGTGTGGTTAGTTTTGGTAATCCAACCAAATCGAAAGATCGCTTAGTCATCACTTCTGATGAGGGCGAAGCCACTGAGATGATGATTCACAAATGGCGTCAAATTAACGTTTTCGATGGTGAAACCGTTGAAAAAGGTGACGTGGTTTCTGATGGACCGTCTAATCCACACGATATCTTGCGTTTACTAGGTGTTGAAGCCTTGGCTAACTATGTGGTTAAAGAAGTACAAAATGTTTACCGCCTACAAGGTGTAAACATCTCAGATAAGCACATTGAGGTTATCGTTAAGCAAATGCTACGTAAGGTTGAAGTACTAGATGCAGGTAATTCGTCGTTTGTGAATGGCGAAACGGCAGAGTATGCACGTATGGTCGATACCAACAAGCAACTTGAAGCACAAGGCAAAGATCCAGTGGTTTACCAAAGATTGTTAATGGGTATTACCAAAGCATCATTAGCAACTGAATCATTTATCTCTGCGGCGTCGTTCCAAGAAACTACCCGTGTGTTAACTGAAGCTTCAACCACAGGCCGTGTTGACACATTGCAAGGCTTGAAAGAAAACGTGATTGTAGGTCGTTTAATTCCAGCAGGAACAGGGTTTGCGCATCATCAAGAGCGTCGTGCCCGTCGTGCTGAAAATATCATGCAAACAGCTGATGCTGAAGCAGCATTATCAGAACAGCTAAGTGAAGCAGACGAAACACAAGAAGAGGCGGCCGAAGAGTAGTCAATACACTTCGCTAATAAAAAAACCGCAGTCATCATGACTGCGGTTTTTTTTCGTCTACCCCTATATATAAACAACTCTTGGTATAAAATGCGATTATGAATAAAACAAGCTTTGATCAACATGTAGCAGATGGGTATAACCATATCCCGGTCTATAAAGCTGTTGCCATTGATACAGACACTGCATTAGGCTTGTATTTAAAATTAGCCAACAACCCTTATTCTTATTTATTTGAGTCGGTTCAAGGTGGTGAAAAATGGGGTCGTTATTCAATGATTGGCCTACATGCGCAAACAGTGATCAAAGTATTTGATCACCAGGTTCACATCGAACAAGAAGGTGAACTAGTTGAATCAACTAAAGTCGAAGATCCACTCGCTTGGGTTGAGCAATATTTAGACCAATACAAAGTGCCAGTGTTAGAAGCTTTGCCAGATTTTAATGGTGGTTTGGTTGGTTATTTTGGTTATGAAATTATTCGTTATATCGAGCCAAGACTGTCAAATATTGATAAGCCTGATGAGCTTGGAACGGCTGATATCTTATTAATGGTATCGAATGATTTGGTGGTATTTGATAATTTACTCAATCAAGCCTTTGTTATTACTCATATTGACCCAAGCAAACAAAGTTATGAAGATGCGTTAAGTCGCTTAGAGGCTATATCTAAACAAATTGATCAGCCATTTACCTCGCCGACTTACCAATCAGATCAAATTACCGAAAAAGATTTCACCTCAAGCTTTGGTGAAGAAAACTACAAAGCAGCGGTTAAGCATATTCAAGATTATATTATTGCGGGCGATGTGATGCAGGTAGTACCTTCACAGCGCCTTAGTTGTCAATTCAGTGCGCCACCGGTTGAACTGTATCGTCAGTTAAGACGACTCAACCCATCACCTTATATGTATTATCTTAATTTGGGCGACACCTCGATTGTTGGCTCATCACCAGAAATATTAACGCGTGTTGATGGTGATAGGCGTGCTACGGTTCGTCCAATAGCTGGTACCCGTTCTCGTGGTACTAATGAAAAAGAAGATCTGGCACTAGAGAAAGATTTACTGGCCGATGAAAAAGAGATTGCCGAACATTTAATGCTAATTGACCTTGGCCGTAATGACCTTGGCCGTATTGCCAAAACCGGTACAGTTGAACTAACAGACAAAATGTTTGTTGAGCGTTATTCACACGTGATGCATATTGTATCGAACGTAGAGTGTGAGCTACAAGAAGATATGAGTGCCATTGATGTGCTTAAAGCAACTTTCCCAGCAGGTACGCTAAGTGGTGCGCCAAAAGTACGCGCTATGGAAATTATCGATGAAGTTGAGCCACTGAAGCGCAACATCTATTCAGGTGCAATTGGTTACTTATCATGGCACGGTTGTATGGACATGGCAATCGCCATTCGTACTGCTGTGGTAAAAGACGAAACCCTTTATGTGCAGGCAGGTGCAGGCATTGTTTATGACTCTGTACCACAATCAGAATGGGATGAAACCATGCACAAAGCACGTGCACTGATTAAGGCTGCCGAACAGGTTTAATCAGTTAAGTACAAAGAAAACTATATTAGGTTTTCATAAAAGTCTTGCATTTGTATTTTTTATGGTTATGATAGTGGTTTTGGTAAGGTCGTAACTCCTTACATAGGGGTTATATTTTTTTTATATAAAGAGGAGAGAAACATGAAGAAAACCATTTCTTCTATCTCAGCAGTTGTGACATTGGCGACATTATTCATGATGCCAACACAAGCAGGTGCTAAAGAGATGACGGACGAAGAAGTTACTTTCGGTCGTAAAGCAGGTAACTGTTTAGCGTGTCATATGATTCCGGGCGGTAACTTGCCAGGTAATATTGGCCCACCACTACTTGCGATGAAAGCAAGATATCCAGATAAAGCAGTACTAAAAGCGCAAATTTATGATGCCACGGTTAAAAACCCTAACTCAATTATGCCGCCATTTGGTAAGCATGGTATCTTGACAGACAAGCAGCTTGATCAGGTTACAAATTACTTATACACAAAATAAAAGGAGAAAATAATGAAAAGAAGATTATTTTTAAAAAGTGCAATGGCAGGTTCTGCAGTTGCAACAGCAGTAGGCGCAGGTTTACTAACACCATCAATGGTTTTTGCTAACTCAGCAGACTTTAAAGCTAAATCAGACGCAGCGGGTGCCGCAGCAGCTGGCGCAGGCAAAGGTTCTTTTAAGTTTAAAGCCCCTAAGATTGCTGAAAACGGTGCAGTTGTACCAATGACAGTAGATGCTTCTAAGATGGACGGTGTGACTAACGTTTCTTTCTATGTGACAGCAAATGGTACACCATTAGCAGCTTCATTTAACTTATCTGGTGCACAAGGTTACGTTTCTACTCGTGTTAAGATGGGTAAAACTTCTAATGTTGACGCATTGGTGACTGCCGGTGGTGCAACCACTAAGGTATCACAAGAAGTGAAAGTAACAATTGGCGGCTGTGGCGGTTAATTAACTAATTAATAATAGATATTAAAGGAGAATAAAAATGGCAAAAATTAAATTAAAGCCTAAGGCTAGAAAAGGCGTTATCGGTATTAAAGCGTTAATTAAGCATCCAATGGAAACTGGTTTACGTAAGAAAAAAGGTAAATTAGTACCAGCTAACCACATTGTGCACATGGTAGTTTCGCACAATGGTAACGTTGTTGTAGATGCGGATATTGGTAGCTCTATTTCTAAAGACCCATACTTTAAATTCAATGTTCCTGGCGCTAAAGGTGACACGATCGAACTTAAGTACAAAGACAGTAAAGGTAAATCAGGTTCTCAGACTGCGAAGTCTAAGTAACTAATACTATTGAGGAGAGATACAATGAAAAAACTAATAACTGCAGTAGTCAGTTTGGGTTTAATGGCTGGCGCTACATCTGCAATTGCAGATGTGGAAGCTGACCGTAAAGCCTTTGTTGGCCACTTTAAGTCGATTCAGCCAAATGTTGAGTTTGCAGACTACACTAATGGTGTATATGCTTATGATGCAGGCTCTAGAGATCAGTTCGAAGAGATCTTAGACGGCATTCCACCGTATGAAGAAGCAGTGGAAAAAGGCGGAGCGGAATTCGAGAAGTTTGGGTTAGGTAAATGTGCAGCACTTGCAGATCCTGCAGCAGCACGTGTAAAGCATCCATACTACGATGAGGCAGCTGGTACAGTGGTCACACTAGAAGGTACAATCCAAAAATGTTACACAGAGCAGACTGGTAAGAAGATGGGTACGATGAAAGGCAAGATTGCCCGTATTAGTGCTTGGATTTCTGATCAAGCGGCTGGTGAAAAGATCAACGTAAAAGTTGAGTCTGAAGGCGCAAAAGCGGCGTATGAGAGAGGTAAGGCTTTCTTCTATGCTAAGCGTGGCCAGTTCAACATGTCATGTGCCGATTGCCACGTATACAACGCTGGTAAAAAAGCCAGAGCTGATATCTTGTCACCTGCATTAGGCCACACAACACACGTACCAATGTACCGTGCTAAGTGGGGCAGTTTAGGTACACTACACCGTCGTTATGGTGGTTGCTTAAAGAATATGCGTGCTAAGCCAATTAAGGCTCAGAAAGAAGTTTATCGTGATATGGAGCTTTACCATCAAGCGATGAGTAATGGTCTTGAGATCACTGACGCTCGTTACAGAAAATAGGAGAGTATGATGAAAAAAATATTACTAACAACCTTAACTGTATTTGCATTTTCAGCACAAGCTGACTACTTAGGTAGTGGCCATAACTGGAACGACGGTTCATCTGATCCGTTTAAAGCGGCAATTGCTGCTGCTGAATCTGGCTATGCGGCAAATCTAAAAGCTCAGATGGCTTGGCGTGATACTGGAAAGATGATCAAAGAAGCTAAAAAGTTACAAGCATCAGGCAATTCAGCTGCTGCTATAGCTTTAGCTAATGCAGCTCATACACAAACAGTGAATGCGGCAGCACAAACTGTTGATGCGGTTTCAGCTGGTCCTAGATTCTAGTAACCTAGACAGTTAAATAAAAATACCCCTTAATTGGGGTATTTTTTTGTCTGTTTTAAAAAATTCCGAAATTTTTTAGATTTCCAAATTTCTCATATCTTTTAATTAAAAAAATTCATAAAAACCTTGTTTTTGGTGGATTTTTCGTTAATTTTGAGCATTTCTAATGCTTTTGCAAGGGTATTTACATTATTTTCTAAATTTTTATACTGATAGCGGTTGTTTAAAGTGCAAAAAAGCACATGGTTGCGCTATTATTTGTCATAATAGGTGCTTAAATGATAATATCAATTAAATAAAAAAAAGGGGGGTGCATGTTTAGTAAAGGGGTGAAAGACAAAATTGATTTATTTGGTGATTTCTTAATTGAGTTGTTCCATTTGGTTGGTTTGTTTGTGATTGGCGCTACAGTGGTTTGGTCTGCTGTTAGTGAATACTTATTGATTATGCAACAAGAATCAGGCTTTGCTTCACTTAAAGATATTTTGTTATTATTTATTTATCTAGAGCTTGGTGCAATGATTGGCATTTATTTCAAAACGCATCGCTTACCAGTTATATTTTTAATCTTTATTGCTATTACCGCGATTACACGATTTATGGTGATTGACATGAAGTCTTTAGTGGACAATGATAGTTTTAATTTAATTGTTATGGTTGCTTCTATTCTGGTTTTAACGATTTCAGCAGGTGTTTTAAGATTTACTGAAAAAAAATACGACACTTCAGACGAGTGCTGCACCTAACTGATTAGCATCCGAGGAGAGTAAAAATGAATATGGTAATAAAAGTAGGTATTTTATTAGCAGGTGGTTATGGCGCTTATGGCATGGGTTCATTTATGTACAACATGGGCAATGACATGACTGACATGACAAAGTCAGTTGGGCAAATGACACAAGACGTTCACTCCATGGCAAAAAATATGAACGGCATGGCAGCTAACATGATGCAAATGGCACGTAGCATGGTCGATGGTCAAAAGAAAATGGGCGATGATTTTGCCAATGTGGCTAGAGACATGAATATTATGACTCGATCAATGGTAGCCATGGGCAGAGACATGAATGGCCTCGGTGCACAAATATCAGGCATGAATGTTAATATTAAAGAAATGAATAATTCTATGTCACGTATGAGTGGTGATATGGCAACGATGAATAATTCAATGTCAGGGATGCGTTACGATATTAATAAATTTACCAAGCCTGAAAATATCATGATGCCTTTTATGCGATAAACAGATAGTTTGATCTAATTTTTTTAAAAACCGCTTTTAAGGCGGTTTTTTATTGTCCAATATTTTTAATAATTTTTAATTTAAAAATATAAATAATCCATTATTTTCAAGTTGTAAAATGAAGAACATTATGCGAATTTTTTTAATCATTCCTTAGTGTTGTTTAATGCCTAATTCTGAGTTTGTTCATCTGCATTGTCATAGTGAGTATTCTGTTGAGAATAGTTTAATTCGCATACCAAAACTGGTTAATCAAGCCAAAGCGCTTGGCATGAGCGCGATTGCACTTACCGATAATGCTAACTTATTTGCCGCTGTTAAACTGTATAAGGAAGCCAAAGGTGCTGGTATCAAACCCATATTTGGCGCTGAACTTATTCTTAAGGGAGAAGAGCAAAACACATCTTTGTTGCTGTTGTGTCAAAACCATGAAGGCTACCTAAATTTATCTGAACTAATTTCCCTATCCTACTTGCAGGGGCAAACCATTGATAGTGTTAGTATTACTGCTGAACAATTAAAAAAACACCATCAAGGTTTGATTTTGATTGCGTTACCAGTACGTAGTGACGTAGCACAACATTTAATCAACAACCAAATTCTTGAGGCCAATCAACAAGCCGAGACTTGGAAGGCAATTTTTGCTGATCGTTTTTACTTAGGCGTGCAACGTACTGGCCGAGTTTATGATGAACGCCATCTACATCTTTGTATTGAGTTGGGCTTGGCGCTTGATATTCCTTTAGTGGCCACCAATGATGTCGAGTTTTTACAAAAGCAAGATTTTGACGCGCACGAAGCTCGAATTTGTATTTCCCAAGGCGGTTTGTTGGACGATGCACGCCGTGAAAAACACTACCATGCTGAGCAGTATTTAAAATCTGGTGAAGAAATGGAAGATCTGTTTGCTGACTTACCTGAGGTAATCATTAACAGCTGTGAAATTGCCAAGCGTTGCAATGTGCATTTTGAATTGTATAAAAAGAATTATTTGCCAGATTTCCCTATTCCAGAAGGTTTAAGCATTGCGCAGTTTTTTACTCAAGAATCTCAAGCCGGTTTAGATTATCGCTTGAAAGGGTTGGAAGTCGATCGGCAAGTTTATGATGATCGTCTAGCATTTGAACTCTCAGTGATTATTCAAATGGATTTTCCAGGCTATTTTTTAATTGTGGCTGACTTTATTAGCTGGTCAAAAGATAATGGCATTCCTGTGGGGCCTGGTCGTGGTTCTGGTGCGGGTTCTTTGGTGGCTTATGCGCTTGGTATTACCAATGTTGACCCAATCAAACATGAGTTGTTATTTGAGCGATTTTTAAATCCTGAGCGTGTGTCGATGCCAGATTTCGATATTGATTTTTGTACTGATCGTCGAGACGAAGTCATTGAATACGTTTCAAGAAAATATGGCGCTGAAAAAGTCTCGCAGATTATTACTTACGGCACCATGGCGGCCAAAGGGGTTGTACGTGACGTAGGACGTGTTTTAGGGCATCCTTATGGTTTTAGTGACCGTATCTCTAAGTCTATTCCTAATGATCTTAAAATCAATCTTTCACGAGCGCTGGGTTATTTTAAAGAAGATGAATCACAAGAAAATAAAGACAAGTGGTATTCTGAAGAGTTGAAAAATCGATACGATTCTGAAGAAAGTGTGACCACCTTGATTGATTTGTCGTTAGAGCTAGAGGGTTTGGTTCGTAATGTTGGTACGCACGCTGGTGGTGTGCTCATTGCACCTAGTAAGATTAGTGATTTTTGCCCAATTTATAAAGGTCCTAATGAATCAGACGGCGTGGTTTCGCAGTTTGATATGAAAGATGTTGAAGCCATGGGATTGGTGAAGTTTGACTTCTTGGGCTTATCCAACCTAACGGTGATTGATAAAACGGTGAAACTTATTTTTGCCAAAGGCTTGAGTGATGAGCTGATTGATTTAGACGTACTGCCTTTAAATGACAAAGGCGTGTACGAGTTATTACAACGCTGTGACACTACCGGCATTTTCCAGCTTGAATCAGAAGGCATGCGTGGCTATCTAAAAAAACTTCAAGCCGATTCATTTGAAGACATTGTTGCTATGTTGGCCTTGTACCGACCAGGTCCACTCGGCGCTGGCATGGTTGATGACTATATTAATGTGAAGCACGGCACGCAAAAAGTGAAGTATCCACACCCCATGCTAGAAGAGATTCTAAAACCAACCAACGGCGTGTTTTTGTACCAAGAGCAAGTGATGAAATCCGCCCAAGTGATGGCGGGTTATTCGCTCGGTGGCGCTGATTTATTACGTCGCGCAATGGGTAAAAAGATTGCTGCAGAAATGGATGCACAGCGCGGTGTATTTGTTAAAGGCGCAGCCAAGAATAAAATTAAAAAAGAAAAAGCCGATGAGATTTTTGACCTGATTGATAAGTTTTCAGGCTATGGGTTTAACAAGTCTCATTCAGTGGCTTATGCTTTAATTTCTTATCAAACAGCATGGCTCAAAGCACATTATCCTGCTGCCTTTATGGCATCAGTACTTTCTGGCATGATGGATGATACTGACCGAATTGCCTTTACCGTGAACGAAGTGCAAGCCATGGGTTTGACAGTTGACGGCCCGAGTGTTAATGAGTCTTATCATGAGTTTAGTATTCGAGATGAAAAAACCATCACCTATGGTTTAGGCGCGATTAAAGGTGTGGGTGAGGCGCTGGTTGAGGTTTTAGTAGCTGAGCGAGAAGCGAATGGCCAATATGAAAATTTATTTGATTTTTGTGCGCGTATTGAACGCAAGTCTTTGAACAAGCGCGCCGTTGAGGCGTTAATTTATAGTGGTGCTTTGGATGGCTTTGGTATCGACCGCGCCAGTCTGATTAAAACTTACCCAAGTGCGATGAAACAAGCAGAGCAGCGTCAAAATGATCGCTCTAGTGGTCAAAGTGGCTTGTTTGCAGATGCGCAAGTGCACAATGAATACGAAGTGCGTTATTTAGCAGCGCCTAGTTTTTCTTTTAGAGAAACTTTGCAATTTGAAAAAATGGTGATGGGTTATTATTTTTATCATCATCCAACCGACGAATATAAAGCCGATTTAAAGCATATTTCTGCCACCTTACCTTCTGATCTGGTTTTTAGAAATAACAAGGAAACACGAGTATTAGCGCTCATTTCAGAGCTACGTTATCGATCAACCAAAAGCGGAAAGCAAATGGCAAACGTGACGCTTGAAGATAACAACACCTTGTTAAATGCAGTCATCTTTCCTAAAGTGATGGAGCTAGAATCAGTTAGTGATCAATTAATAGCCGATAGTGTGGTGGTTGCTTCTGGAAAAATCAACAAAGACTATCGTGACGAATGGCAGTTGGTCGTAGATAGGGTAGAAGGGATTGACGTTGTTAAAGAAAAATATGCCAGAAGTTTTGAAGTTTCACTCAATCATAAGCATCAAGCACTGTTCGAGCCGCTTTCAATCTTATTAAAGCAAAATCAAGGCCAGTGCCCTGTGAGATTTTGCTACCAAGTGGATAATGTATTGGGCAATGTTGTTACCCAAGATTATTTTGTAAAGCCAAATCAGCAGTTAATAGACGCCGTTGACACGCTACTAGGAGAGCGTGTTAGCAAAATTAACTACGTTTAAAAGTCCGAACACTGTCGCATGTAATAGCGTGCATGATCTTTTCTGTATTCAGTTATGTTAATTTTATCTCCTAGCGTAATCGTAATTTGACCGGCGCAGTTGCTATTAATCAGCTTAATATTGTTGGCTTTGTATCGATCAACTATTGGTTGAGCAGGATGGTTAAAGCGGTTTTTATAACCGCTAGAGACAATCACTGTTGCAGGCGATACTGCATCAAGAAATATTTGTGTTGATGAAGTTTTGCTGCCGTGATGAGGTGATATCAAGATATCGCTTTTGAGTTTTTCTTGTTGATGTTTTACCAATTGTTTTTCGGCTTTTTTCTCAATATCAGCACTCAGTAGTATTGAGTAATTTTTAGTAGAAATTTTTAAAACGCAAGAAGCGTTATTACCCCTAAATTGAGTGTTTTTAGTGGGGTTTAGTATCTCGAATAAAACGCCATCCCAGTGCCATTGTTGTCCAGCATAACAATGAGAAGAAGGCTGGTTAATTCTGCTTGGCGTTGAGGTTAGTATTTCTTTTGTTTTAAATGTTTTTAATACATCAATTAAACCACCAATATGATCGTTGTCTGCATGTGAAACAATAATTTTGTCTAGGGTATTGATTTGTTTGGCTTTAAGAAAAGGGTTGATCACACTTTCTCCTAAATTAAAGCCAGAAGGGTAGCGTGCACCAGTGTCAAATAACAAAGTATGGTTTTGTGTTTGCACAACATGAGAAAGCCCTTGACCAACATCGAGCGTGGTGATAATCGCGGTATTTTTTGTTATTTTTTCATGAGGGGAAAACAACATCAAAATCAGTATTGGTATTGATAATATTTTTAGTTTTAAGCCTTTTGGTGAGAGTGCAATAAAAACAGCCAAAACAAACAAAATTAAATCTAGTGTTTGCGTTTGCGTATAGTGCCATTGATTGAAATCCAATTGCTGTAACAGGGTCAAGAAATAACCCAGCCCGAATAAGGTTTGATTAACGACTTCAAAGCTTAATTCAGCTAGAAATGACAAGCCACTTAGTGCTAATAGCGCACCAATTAAAGACAATGGGGTAACAATAAAACTAAAAACTGGAATTGCAATTAAATTGGCAACAGGTGAGAGCAAAGAGCCTGAGGCAAAAAACCAAGCGATTAAGGGTAGGGTAGCAACACTAATCAGTAGTTGTATATAAAGTAATCGATATAGCCAAGATTTGTCTTGATGTTGTTTAACTCCATAAACAATCACACCGACCACATAGAATGACAACCAAAAGCCAACACTAAAGATGCCGAGTGGGTTGATGGCTAATACCAAGAAAAGCGCCAAACCATAAAGTTGCCAAATATTGTGATGACGCCGTAGAATTAAACTGACAAAAACCACGCCAGCCATAATAAACGCGCGACTGGTTGGGATAGAGAAGCCAGCAATAAGCGCATACAAAAAAGCTGAAAGCAATCCAAAGTAGGCGCCAAGTACCTGAGCCGGCATTCGTTTGCAACAGCGCTGACAGCGTCGCCAAAAAAATTGAGCCAATAGAAATACAAATCCTGAGATCAAACCAATGTGGAGCCCAGAGATAACACTCAAGTGCGTTGTGTTAGTGGCTTTAAACAATAACCAGTGTGACTCTTTGATAAAAGATCGATCACCAATAATGAGCGCATTAATAACGCCGCCAAAATCTATTTTTTGTAAAAACGGCGCTAATGAGTCACGGATATATTGCCTAAATTGATCAATTGAATCTACTTGATTTTCTTGAATTAGCTGGTTGTGTTCTGAAGAGCGAACATAGCCAGTTGCACCAATTTGTTTGTAAAATAACCATTGTTCATAGTCAAACCCACCCAAATTTTGATAGCCATTATTGCGTTTAAGTTTGAGTTGTAATTGCCAAGCATCACCTGTTTGTAAATCGGGGATATTTTTGCCATACCAAGAAAGTTTAAGTTGGCTTTTAAAGGGAAAATAAGTAGAAAAAATAAACTTTGTTTTATCACTAGAAATTTCAGGCAAGCCTGAAATCACACCAGTAACGAGTATTGGTTTATTAAGATAAATGTCGTCAACATGCGTGTTTAAATTGTGAGTGGAAAACCAGCCCATCCAGGCAAAACCCAGTAAAAAAACTAGGCCGTTGAGTGCCAGCGGTTTGTGGTGTTTAAATAGCGCTAAAATCGCTAACAATCCACCTAAAATCACAACCCATTCGCTGTGCGATATTTCAAGCGTATTTTTAAATGAAAATACACTAATACCAAGTAGAAAATTTAAGGCGTAAATTAGCATAAAAAATCGATAAAAAATTGGCTGGTGGTTAGATTAAATAATTACTATTTTATGATAGTCTAATATTTCGTGAAACACTTGATTTAATACGTGGAACATAAAAAGTTATCCTCCATAGCGATACAAAAGTAATAAATCAGTGTTTTCTAATATTATCATTTGATATTAATTTTTATAAGTTATTGATTTTAAATGAAAAAATATAAGTGTTTAGTTTTTATTCAAAACCATAGAAAACCGCAATATATCGGTGTTTTTCATAGATTTTAGTAAGATATTAACAGAGTTATCCACAGTTTTGTGAGTAACTCTATTGAGCCTTGATTTAACAAGGTTTTTTGTTATTTATAAAAAATTTTCACCAATGATTTCAACGATTTTTCGACCCAGCTTTTGTTTGCTGTTTTTTGGCAATTTCACACTGCCTTTTTGATCGATAAACACCACTTCATTTTCATCACTTTTAAAGCCAGAATCGTCTTTAGAAACATCGTTTAAGATAATGGCATCACAACCCTTGTTTTTAAGCTTGTTTTTGGCGTTTTTTACTAGATTTTGAGTCTCAGCAGCAAAGCCAATACAAATAGGTTTTTTGTCCAATTGACATACTTCTTTTAAAATGTCTTTGGATGGCGTTAATTCTAAAATTAAATTTTTACCAGATTTTTTAATTTTGTTTTTTTCGATGTTTTTCGATGAATAATCACTCACTGCTGCACAGGCAATAAAAATAGCTTGCTTGTCGATGTTATCCATCACTGATTGGTACATTTTTTCGGCAGTTGTTGCCGAAATTAATGTTGCTTTTTGATTTAAAGTAACACCGATGTTGCCATGTATAAGTGTTACTTGCGCACCTGCTTCAATACAAGCGTCAGCAAGCGCCGATCCCATCTTTCCGCTAGAATGATTGGTAATGTAGCGTACAGGGTCAATTGGCTCCATGGTTGCACCTAAGGTGATCAGTACTTTTTTACCACTGAGTTTGGTGGATTGAAATATTAAGCCTACTTGTTTGGCGATTTCACTTGATTCAGCTAAACGACCTTCGCCAATATCGCCACAGGCTTGTTCACCATCTGCAGGTTGAATTAGCGCAATATTGCGTTTAGACAAAGTGCTTAAGTTGGATTTAACACCATCAGAAGCGTACATTTGTTGATTCATGGCCGGCGCAATTAGGATTGGGCAATCACTGGCTAAAACAACACTGCTGAGCAAATCACAAGCTTTTCCTGAAGCCAGATTGGCAATTGTATTGGCACTAGCCGGTGCAATCAATATGGCATCTGCCCACTTGGCTAGCTCAATATGTCCCATGGATAATTCAGCTTCTTTATCCCACAAGTTGTCATGAACTTTATTTTTAGAAGTGGCTTGTAAAGACAGCTCAGTAATAAATTGTGCACCACCTTGGGTTAAGATAACACGTACTTTAGCGCCTAAGTCTTGCAAACGACGCACAACATCAGGCGCCTTGTAAGCAGCAATTGAGCCACTAACACCGAGCAAAATATGTTTGTTGGTTAGGCTACTCATGTTTTAATGTTGGCAGTGATACGGATGTCGTCACCCACCATTCTAATCTCACTAAGATTGAGTTGAATTTTGTCATTCATTGCATCAAGTGCCAAGGTTGCCATTGAGTTTGCATTACTACCCATGAGTATTGGTGCGGTGTAAATAACAAACTCATCGATTAAGTTTTCCTTAATCATGGCGCCAATCAAATTAGGCCCAGCTTCAAGCAAAACCGTATTAATACCTTGTTCGCCCAATTGCTTAAGCACATCGGTTAGATCAAGTTTGCCATTATCAAGAGTTTTACTGTTATTTGGATCAAGAACCAAAGTCGGCGCATCGTTTGAAAAAATATTAAGCGTCTGGTCTGTGATTTGTTGTTGGCTGTCAATCACCACTCTTAAAGGTGACATAGTCGTTGTATTAAGTCGTACAGTCATTGAGGGATTGTCAGACAGCACGGTACCAGAGCCTGTCATAACGGCTTGATTTTTAGTGCGTAAATGTTGTACATCTTCTCTAGCAGCTTTGGCTGTAATCCATTGGCTTTCACCTGAGGCCATTGAAGTTTTCCCGTCAAGACTCATGGCAATTTTACAAGTAACAAAAGGCAAGCCTGTTTGCATGCGTTTAATAAAGCCACGATTAAGTGTTAAAGCTTCAGCTTCTAATAAACCAACATTGACTTTGATGCCAGCTGCCTCCAACATGGCAACGCCTTGGCCACTCACTAACGGGTTTGGGTCTAGCGTGGCAACAACGACCTGATTAACACCTGAATCAATAATAGCATGAGCACAAGGTGGTGTTTTACCAACGTGTGAGCAAGGCTCTAAAGTTACATAAAGTGTTGCGCCATCTGCCTGGTTGTTAATCTGTGATAAAGCATTAATTTCTGCATGCGCCTCACCAAAGGTTTGGTGGTAGCCTTTGGCTATGATTTGACCATCTTTAACGACCACGCAACCCACCATAGGATTAGCCTTGACGCCGTCTCTACCTTGGCTAGCAAGCTTAAGTGCAATCGACATGTAATGTGAGTCATTTTTTGAAAAAGTTGGCATCGGTTTTCAGATATAATTGCTTAAAATTTTTTAAATAAATTTAACCTTATTTTACCCAGGAGAAACAACGTGGATGAACAGAAAAAACAAGCCCTAAAAGCAGCCCTTGCACAAATCGATAAGCAATTTGGTAAAGGCTCAGTGATGTTTTTGGGCGATGAACAAGCTCAAGCAGATATTGAGGCAGTTTCTACGGGTAGTTTAAGTTTGGATATTGCACTTGGAATCGGTGGTTTGCCCCGTGGTCGTGTAGTTGAAATTTATGGCCCTGAGTCTTCAGGTAAGACGACTTTAACTTTACACGTCATTGCTGAAATGCAAAAGCTCGGTGGTACAGCGGCTTTTATTGATGCTGAGCATGCATTAGACCCACAGTACGCCAGACGTTTAGGCGTTAATACTGATGATTTGCTAATTTCTCAGCCAGATACTGGTGAGCAGGCTTTAGAGATTACGGATATGTTAGTACGTTCGGGTGGCGTAGATATAGTTGTTGTGGACTCGGTAGCAGCACTCACACCTAAGGCTGAAATTGAAGGTGAGATGGGCGCTTCACATATGGGCTTGCAAGCGAGGCTAATGTCTCAAGCATTAAGAAAGCTAACCTCAAATATTAAAAAAACCAACACCATGGTGATCTTTATTAACCAATTGCGCATGAAGATTGGTGTGATGTTCGGCAACCCGGAAACCACAACGGGCGGTAATGCACTGAAGTTTTATGCTTCGGTACGTTTAGATATTCGTCGTACTGGTGCGATTAAGAAGGGTGATGAAATCCTAGGTAATGAGACGCGCGTCAAGGTGTTAAAAAACAAAGTATCACCACCATTTAAGCAAGCAGAATTCCAGATTTTGTACAATCAAGGTATTTCTCGAGAAAGTGAAATTATTGACTTAGGTGTTACCCATGGTTTTGTCGAAAAGGCAGGCGCTTGGTACAGTGTTGAAGGTGAGCGTATCGGCCAAGGCAAGGACAATGCTAGAGAATATTTAAAAGACAACCCCGAGTTAAGTCAAAAAATTGAAGAAAAAATTCGTGAAAAAATCATGAGTGACGGTGACGACAAAGAGTAGAGAAAAATGTTATGCAGCTGCGATGCGGATGTTGGTCAGGCGTGAACATTCTGTTTTTGAACTCACACAAAAATTAACCACCAAAGAATTTGACAGTGCCGATATTGAACAGGCAATTGATTCGTTAATTGAGCAAAATTACCAAAGCGATGAGCGCTTTGCGACTGAATTTATCCAAATGCGTTTTAATCAGGGCAAAGGGCCAGTCAAAATAGCGATCGACCTTGAGCAGCGGGGTATTCGTCATTTTGATTTATCCATGTATGATTTTTACACACTAGCACAGCAAATCAGAGTGAAAAAATTCGGAGAAAAAATCCCCAGTGACTATAAAGAGCAAGCCAAACAAAAACGATTTTTGCAATCCAGAGGTTTTGATTTCGAGCAAATCAACCAAGCGTTTAGTCATGAATAAAATGCTAACTTTACGCTCTCCGCTCTACATTAAGTATCCTAATGGCGAAACACGTGTGATTGAGGAAATTTTTCAGCATCCAGAAGGTGTTTTGTATTTTGAATTATTCTGGGAGAAAGATCCCAAGTACAGTATTCATTTGATTAAAGGCGAGATCACAGGTGACGGCCCTTGGCGAGTAGGCGAGTGCAGTTTTCATGTGCTTGGCTGTAACCATACCCACCCGCAAATGTGTGAAATGCATTCATTTTGGCAGCAAACGCTTTTACAAAATCCTGAGCAATTTAGAAGTGGCGAAGTGGTAAAAATTGCTTTGGAAAAAGGTGCAATTTTGCCCAAGGATTACCCTGTCAATGATGCACAGTACCGCTAAACAAACCCAAGCATACGATTTTAAAACCCGAGATATTAAGGTTTTAAAAAAGTTATTGCCTTACTTGTTAAAAATGCGCACTCGCGTGATTTTTGCCACGTTATTTTTAATTGCTGCCAAGTTGGCCAATGTCGCAGTGCCAGTTGTTTTAAAAGAAATCGTCGACTCATTAGATCAAACCAATGTGTTGCTAATACTGCCATTGGGCTTATTATTTGCTTATGGCTTGTTACGTTTAGCCAGTTCTTTATTTAATGAGCTCAGAGATGCAATTTTTGCCAAAGTGCGCTACCATGCAATGCACCTAATTGCACTCGGCGTGTTTAAGCATTTGCATACGCTGGATTTGTCTTTCCATCTCGACAGGCGCATTGGTGGCATTACCCGAGACATTGATAGAGGCACGCAAAGTGTCTCAACTTTATTATCAATATTTGTTTTTAATATCATTCCTTCGTTATTTGAAATTTGTCTTGTGATCGGGGTTTTATGGCTTAATTATGATTTTTTCTTTGCTGGTATCTCGTTATTGACTGTGGTGCTTTATATCGCCCTAACTTTGGCAATTACCACTTGGCGCATGAAGTATCGCTATCAGATGAATGATATGCAATCTGAAGCCAACACCAATGCTGTTGATAGCTTGATTAACTATGAAACGGTTAAATACTTTAATCGTGAAGAATTTGAAGTGAACCGTTATGACAACACCATGGCGCGCTGGGAAAGTGTTGCCACTAAAAGCTTTACTTCAATGACAGCACTTAATTTTGTTCAAGGTGCGGTGATTGCCATTGGCGTGACCGTTATTTTGATTACAGCAGCGCAAGGTGTTGTGGATCAAAACCTTAGCTTGGGTGATATGATTATGATCCAGGCTTTATTGTTGCAGTTGTTTATGCCACTGGGTAATTTAGGTATTGTTTATCGACAAATTAAGCATAATTTTATTGACATGAATAACATGTTTGATTTACTTGAGCAAACCCCAAAAGTTAGTAATGCCCAAGATGCGCCAGCACTCAAAGTGACACAAGGTAAGATTGAATTTAACCAAGTTTCATTTGCTTATCCAAACAAAAATAACGTACTTAAAGATATCAGCTTTACCATCGAGCCAGGGCAAAAAGTTGCTATTGTCGGGCAATCTGGCTCTGGTAAATCGACTTTAGCAAAGTTGTTATTTCGTTTTTATGAGGTAAGTTCTGGTTCAATTTTAATTGATGGCCAAGACATTAAAACCCATCAACAGCATTCAGTACAAACAGCCATTGGCGTGGTGCCACAAGACACGGTTATGTTTAATGAAAGTATTTATTACAACATTGCTTATGGCAAACAAGATGTTGGCATGCAAGCGGTAAAACAAGCGGCAAAATTAAGCTTTATCGATGAGTTTATTGACCAACTACCACAAGGCTATGACACACTTGTCGGTGAGCGCGGTCTCAAGCTTTCAGGTGGCGAGAAACAGCGTCTTGCGATTGCCAGAGTATTGTTAAAAAATCCTCCTATTTTGATTTTTGATGAAGCGACTTCAGCACTAGATTCGTATTCTGAAAAAATGGTACAAAAAGCGTTAAATAGTTTGGCAGACCAACATACGACTTTTGTAATTGCACATCGTTTATCGACCATTGTTGATGCTGATAAAATTATCGTACTTGGCAATGGAGTGATTAAAGAAAGTGGCACTCATAACGAGTTATTAAAATCTGGTGGTCAATACGCCAGTCTTTGGAAGATGCAATCTAAAGATTCCTTGAAAGAAAAATAATGAAATTTAAATTAAACAACATAGATAACAAGGCACGTCGCGGACAATTGAATTTTGATCGTGGCGTAGTTGAAACACCTGCTTTTATGCCGGTTGGTACTTATGGTACTGTTAAAGGTATGACGCCTGAAGAAGTACGCGAGATTGGCGCACAAATTATTTTAGGTAATACGTTTCACCTAGATATAACACCTGGCACACAAGTGGTTGAGGCGCATGGAGATTTGCATGATTTTATGCACTGGCAAGGGCCGATACTAACTGACTCAGGCGGTTTCCAAGTATTTAGTTTGGGTGAGATGCGCAAAATTAGTGAAAAAGGCGTGGATTTTCGTTCACCTAAAAATGGCGATAAAATTTTTATGGGCCCAGAAGAGTCTATGCAAATACAGCAAAAATTAGGCTCTGATATTGTCATGATTTTTGATGAATGCACGCCGTATCCAGCCGATAAAGCAACGGCAGATCAGTCAATGCAGTTATCGCTTCGCTGGGCCAAGCGCTCAAAAGAAGAACACAATCGACTCAATAATAACAACGCTTTATTTGGTATTGTACAAGGCGGCATGTTTGAAGATTTACGCTGTCAATCTGCCCAAGCTTTAATTGAAATGGATTTTGATGGCTATGCTATTGGTGGTTTAAGTGTTGGTGAGCCAAAAGAAGAAATGATCAAGGTGCTAGAATATCTACCTGAGCAATTGCCTGAGGATAAACCTAGATATTTAATGGGTGTAGGTACCCCAAGCGATTTAGTAGAGGCAGTTGAGCGCGGTATCGATATGTTTGATTGTGTCATGCCAACACGTAATGCACGTAATGGTTATTTGTTTACTTCTTTAGGCGTTGTTAAAATTCGTAATGCACAATATAAATTAGACACAAAACCACTAGATGAAAATTGTAATTGCTACACTTGTCAAAATTATTCTCGATCATATTTGCATCATTTGCAACGCAAAAATGAAATCTTAGGCGCTCGTTTAGCCACGATTCATAATCTGTATTACTATCAAGACTTAATGGCACAAATGCGTGATGCTATTGAACACAATGCTTTTGCAGAGTTTAAGCAAAATTTTTACGCTCTACAAGGGTAGGGATGAACAAAAAATTACTGTTTTTTGTTGATGAAGGCGGGTTTGAAGACTTTAGGCCGTTGTTTGTAAGTCTAGGTTTTGATGTTGATTTTGAAGATTCACAAAGAAAAGCGGTTAAATTAGCCAAGAAAAACACTTATCAAGTGCTGGTAGCCGAGTTTAGTTACAATCCTGAGTTTCGTGACCGCGTGAGCAATATCGAGTCTTTATTGGCGACTTTAGAGAGCCATTCTCCTGGGGTTAAAATCATTATTTTGTATGACAAAATTAACCAGCCACAACTAGACCAGCTAAAACAGCGCTATAGAATGGATACAACATTAACTTTCCCAGTTGATCAGAAAACGATCAAAACACAGCTTTAGTGTGTCGTTTGTTTTTTAAAATATACGTCTAATACTTCTCGAGCAAGCGGTGCCGCTTTAGAACTACCACTACCCGCATTTTCCACAATCACTGCGATTGCAATTTGAGGATTTTCAATTGGCGCAAAGCCTGTAAATAAAGCATGGTCTCTTAGGCGCTCATCCAGTTTTTCGGCAATGTACTCTTCTTCAGCATCTAGGCCAAATACTTGCGCTGTTCCTGTCTTCCCTGCCAAGGTGTAGGTCAAACCCTTATTTAGTCTTCTAGCAGTACCTTTAGGTGCATAAACAGTCTGCTTCATACCTTCAATTACATCCTCCCAATTGTGAATGTCTTTAATTGGAATTTGAACAGATGAATGCTTATCGATTTCCTTAATAGTTTGATCGTTTGTACTGATGTTTTTAAGAAGTTTTGGTTGGTAAAGTTGTCCTTTGTTGGCCAATGCTGCTGTTGCAACAGCCAGTTGTAGTGGACTAGAAGTCATAAATCCTTGACCAATGCCAGCAATCAATGTTTCCCCTCGATACCAAGGCTCATCTTTGTTGATTTTTTTCCAAGACTTTGATGGTAGTATGCCGCCACGCTCACCGGGGATATCGATACCAGTTTTTGAGCCAAAGTTAAATAAAGTCAAGTTGTCGTGTATAGCGTCTATGCCCATTTTATCAGCCAGATCATAAAAGAACACATCGCAGGATTGCGCGATTGAACTTTTAACATCGACCTCACCATGGCCACTACGTTTCCAATCATTAAATTTGCGTTTTACGTTAGGGAGTTTGTAATGGCCTGGGCAAAACGTCTTACTCTGATTGGTAATAATGCCTTCTTCAAGGCCAGCTAGAGCAACCATTGGTTTAACCGTTGATCCTGGAGGATATAGGCCTTGGATGGCTCTGTTAAGTTGAGGAATGTCTTTTGAGGTTTGTAGTAGTTGATAGTTTTTATGTGAGATACCATCTACAAACCAGTTGGGGTTGTAGATAGGTGTACTAACCAAAGTTAAAACTTCACCATTTTTTACATCGACTGCCACAATAGATCCACGTTTTCCTTCTAGCAAAGATTCAGCTTTTTTTTGTAAGTCTAAGTCAATACTCAAATATAAATCTCTGCCATTTTTTGGTGCTTGGATAATTTGTGTATCAATCACACGACCAGTGACATTTCGCTCAATTTGTTTTTTTCCACTAGTGCCATGCAGTAATGTTTCATACTGTTTTTCAATGCCTACTTTGCCAACAAAAGTTGTGCCTAAGTAATTTTTTTTGTCATAAAAGGCCTTGTCTTTTTTATTCATTCTTGAAACGTAGCCAGCCACATGAACACTGGATTCATTGTGAGGATAGACGCGATGAAAATAGGGTTCTACGTCAATCCCAACAAACTGATTACTGACTAAGAATTCAGCCACTTGTTTTTCGCTAAGCTTATGCCTAAGTGGAATGTTATGAAATTTTTTGTAGCGATTTCTGTTTTTATGAAAGCGTTCAATATCATCTTCACCGATAAAGCCTGAGTGCTTTAGAGACAGTAGTGTTTTGGCAATGTTCTTAGTTTTCTCAGGAGTTAAAGTGAGTTTATATGAGAGTTGGTTAGTGGCAATAATTTGACCATTTCGGTCAAATATTTTTCCTCTAGTAGGGGTGATAGGCAAAGTACGCATTTGGTTGCCTAGCGCCTCTTCAACATAGTAATTATGGTTGCTGATTTGCAAGTTGTAAAGCCGCAGCAACAGTACCGATGTAATCACTAAAATGAACAAAAAAGCCATCAACATTCTGCTTGAGAAAATTTTATTTTCTAGTGCGATATTGCTAATCTTTTCCATGAATATGGTTGATTTATTGGTGTTTACACTTTGATAGTGCTAGTTTAATCAAAGGCCAAAACAATGCACTTGACAAAGGCGCAAGTAATAAATAATAACTAAAGTTAAAGCCTTGAATTAAAGTATGTACCAACAAAAACAGCCCTAGATAAATACTAGATGCAATGAAAACATAAACCTGTTGTGTGCTTGAATTAGAAACAACGAAAGACTGCTTAACATTAGCAATAAATGCACTACTTAAAATTAACGCTAAAGCATTTTGTCCTAAGATATCGCCTTGTAAGATATCGAGTAATACGCCTAATAACAACGCTAAGAAAAATCGACCTTTAGCCGGGAAATGGATCAACCAATAAATAAAAAACAACAGCAACCAAAAAGGCGAAACCTCTAATACGATTTGAGACAAAGGTATGGCGCTAATAATAAGCGCAAATAAAGTAATTTTTATTAAGAAAACGTAAGGACGCTGAGTGTTCATGGTTAGTTGTTGCTCCCAATTAGTACAAATTCTAATTGCTCAGTTGTTTGTATCGGGGTGAGTTCAATGTGTAAAAATGGATCGTCGGGGTGTTGTTCAACGTGCGCCACTTTACCTACAGGATAACCAGCTGGAAATTTTGATCCAATGGCACTACTTAAAAAGACATCACCTAATACAACATCAGACTCAGGCTCAATAAAATTAACCACTAACTTTCCTTGATTTGATGCAAGTCCTTTAGCAATACCGCGAACACCGTTACGTTGATTTTTAATTGGCACATGTTGGGTAGGGTCAGTAAGCATTAATACAGTTGCATATAAAGGCGTTATTTGCGTAATTTGACCAACAACACCTTCAGAACCCAATACCACTTGTCCGATTGCAAGCCCATCATTACTACCTTTGTTAATAATAATTTGTTTTTTAAGTCGAGATTGGCTAACAGAGCTAACACGCCCTAATATAAGTTTCTGCCCATTGATTTGATAGCTGGCGCCTAATAATTTCGTGAGTTTTTGATTTTCTAGCAACAAGGCATTATGCGTTTGTAAATTACCTTTTAATCGTGTTAATTCACTATTAAGTTGCTTGTTTTGGTTGAGTAATGCTTGTTTTGTAGCACCTTGTTCATCAATCCAAATATAAAGCTGGGAAGGTAAGTTAACCACCAAGTAAATTGGCGAAATAAGTTTTGCAATAAATTGCTTAACGCTATCTAGGTAGGAAAATTTATAATCTGAAAGAATCAGAAAAATTGCAATAAAAACAGGTGTAAAAAGTTTAAGAAATTGCATAACCCAACTGCCTCAATACACCGTTTTTATAAAATTATTCTGCAGCTAAGAACCCCATACTGTGCTTGCTAATCATGTCAAGTGCTACGCCACCACCACGTGCTACACAAGTCAATGGGTCGTCAGCAATACGTACAGGTAAATTGGTTTCTTGATGAATAAGCTTGTCAAGCCCCTCTAGAAGAGCGCCACCACCTGTAAGTACCAAACCGTTTTCAGCGATATCTGAACTTAGCTCTGGTGGTGTTTGCTCTAGTGCAGTTCTTACAGCACCAACCACTGTGACTAATGGCTCTTGCAAGGCTTCTCTAACTTCAGTATTGGTTACTTCAAAGCTAACTGGAATACCTTTGGCAACATCACGACCTCTAAATTCAATTTTCTTAACAGCACTGGTTTTAAAAGCAGAGCCTACTTCTTCTTTAATTTGCTCGGCAGTGGCCTCACCAATAATAATGCCATGTTCGCGACGTACAAATTTAACAATATTGTCATCAAATATATCGCCACCAACGCGCAGAGAGTCAGAATAAACAATACCATTTAAAGACATAATGGCGATTTCTGTTGTGCCGCCACCAATATCAATTACCATTGCACCTGAAGCCTCTTCAATTGCCATGCCTGCACCAAGTGCCGCCGCCATTGGCTCTTCAATTAGATAAACATCTCTTGCACCTGCACCAACCGCACTTTCTTTAATAGCGCGTCGCTCAACTTGAGTTGCACCACAAGGAACACAGATTAAAACCTTAGGGCTGGGCGAAAAGAAACCAGAACGTAATACTTTGCGAATAAAATGTTGCAACATTTTTTCAGTGACTTTAAAGTCAGCAATCACACCGTCTTTCATTGGGCGAATCGCCTCAATAGAGCCTGGTGTTCTGCCAAGCATATTTTTGGCGTCTTGACCAACAGCGATAACCGTTGACTCTAATGAGCCTTTATCATTGCGAATGGCAACCACAGAAGGCTCATTTAGCACAACGGCGCCGTCCATATAGATCAGTGTATTTGCAGTACCTAAGTCAATTGATAGACTTTGACCTTTAAAAAAATCAAACATAAAAAATCCTAGTTAAATATTGGTTAAAATAAAAAGATATCATACTATAAACATTCGGCAAAAATTGGGCAATATTTAAAGCGTAATAATGATGAAAATTAAGCAAAAACATGTAATTGAAAGCGTTTGCAATGCTTTGCAATATATTTCTTATTATCACGCACCAGACTTTATTCAGGCGATGGCAAATGCGTATGAAAAAGAAACACATCAGTCGGCTAAAAACGCCATTGCGCAAATTTTAATTAATTCTAAAATGGCAGCCTTAGGTCAGCGCCCTATGTGTCAAGATACGGGGATTGTCAATGTGTTTGTTGAAGTAGGTATGAATGTTACTTGGGAAGCAGAATTATCTTTAGAAGACATGATTAACGAAGGGGTTAGGCAAGCTTATACCAATCCTGAGAACCCACTACGCGCATCGATCGTTAAGGATCCTTTATTTTCCAGAACAAATACTAAAGATAATACGCCTGCTATTATTCATATGAAGGTGGTAAAGGGAAATCAAGTGAACTTTATAGTTGCAGCTAAAGGCTGTGGTTCTGAAAATAAGGCAAAATTTGCTGTATTGCAACCTGATGATAGCCTGACTGATTGGGTATTAAGAACAGTGCCAAGCATGGGAGCGGGCTGGTGTCCGCCGGGGATTATTGGCATTGGCGTTGGTGGTACAGCAGAAAAAGCTATGCTTATGGCCAAACAAAGTTTAATGGACCCAATTGATATCGCTGATCTTGCTCAAAAATCTAATCCAACTAAGATTGAACAATTGCGCTTGGATTTAATGGATAAGATTAATAATTTAGGCATTGGCGCACAAGGCCTCGGTGGTTTGACTACTGTATTAGATGTCAAGGTTAAGGATTATCCAACCCATGCTGCTTCACAACCGGTGGCAATGATTCCTAATTGTGCTGCAACGCGTCATTTGCATTTCTCGATCGATGGTTCGGGTGTAGCTGAAATGCCAGAGGTGGATCTTGGTATTTATCCTGACTTAGAAATGGATTATTCTAAATACAAACATATTGATTTAAACACCCTGACTCGTAGCCAAATGGGTGAATGGAATATTGGTGATACCTTATTACTGACTGGCACCATTATTACTGGTCGTGATGCTGCACATAAGCGCCTTAAGCAAATGCTTGATAGTGGCGAGGGGTTACCAGAGGGTGTTGATTTTGAGAATAAATTTATTTACTATGTCGGTCCAGTTGATGCAGTGAAGGGTGAAGTGATTGGCCCTGCAGGTCCAACTACAGCAACGCGTATGGACAGCTTTTCTGACATGATGTTCGAAAATACAGGTATTTTGGGCATGATTGGTAAGGCTGAGCGTGGAGAAGCAACTACACAGAGTATTAAGAAGCATAAGGCAAGCTATTTAATTGCCGTAGGCGGTGCAGCATACCTTATTTCAAAGTCAATCAAAAAATCCAAAAAAATTGCTTTTGAAGACATGGGTATGGAGGCTATATATGAGTTCGAAGTTAAAGATATGCCAGTAACCGTTGCTGTGGATAGTAGCGGGCACAACATACATAATATTTTTCAAAACATTCAAGTTGTCCCGACTAAAGTATAATCACCCTTGAAGTTGGTCGGATGGTCGCTGGAAGTTTACTTTCAGAGGAAAGTCCGGGCTCCATAGAGCAAAGTGCTAGTTAACTGCTAGGTATGGTGACATAATGGAAAGTGCTGCAGAAATTTAGACTACCCAGAAATGGGAAAAGGTGAGAAGGTGCGGTAAGAGCGCACCGCGCGTTTGGTGACAACCGTGGCAAGGTAAACCCCACTTGGAGCAAGCTCAAATAGGCCACCCATGGTGCGGCTCGTACAAGGTGGCGGGTAGAGTGCTAAAGCGCATTGGTGACAATGTGCGTAGATGAATGACTGTCTATTACAGAACCCGGCTTATAGACCAACTTCTCCTTTTTTTACGGCGTCTTTTCCATTTTTCCTGCGTTATATTTTATAAATACTCAGTCGTGTAGTTTATCTACACTCCTTTGTATTTATAAAATACGCCTTGTAAAAATAAAAAAATACTTGTAAAAAATTTCATTACTGCTGCGTTAAACATTAAAAAATACTCGTAAAACTATTTATTCATTTCTGAATACTTGCAAAATCTGTCTTACATTTTGTTGTAGAATAAACTTATGAGGAGAAGTGCCCAAGTATTTGTTATAAGTTTTTTAGTTTTATCAGCTAATGTATTCGCTGATAAAGAAATATTGTATTCTGATAAGAATATTACTATTTATACGGATAACACAATTGTACAAACAGGAAAAAATACTGCACCGGTATTTAAACCTTCAAGCACCTGGGTAGAAGAAGATTTTTTTACCCAACAAGAGAAGTATTGCGAAGTAGATAGTAAGTATGTTGATAAACTTAAGAAGGGCTTAAAGATTAAAAAGAAACAATAAGTTTATTTTATTTGTGCAAGTACTGCACGACTATTGTTGTTGTAATCTTTAAAGGTTTTAATATTGTGGAATTTTTCATTTAGCAGGCTAACAATTTTTTCTTGCTGGTCAAAACCATGCTCAAGCAGTAAATAACCATCTTTATTAATATATTCGGGCGCGTTGTTAATAATAATGCGAATATCATCTAAGCCATCTACTCCTGATACTAAGGCTGTTTGTGGCTCATAAGTTAAATCATCTAAATAAGTGTCATTTTCTTCAATATAAGGCGGGTTGGAAATAACAAGATCATAGGTTTGGTTGGGTACGGCGTCAAACCAACTTCCTTGAGAAAAGCTAATATCAGTTGTTGCGTTGGTCTTAGCCACATCTAATGCTGCTTGAGAAAAGTCCGTTGCGCTCACTTTCCAACGCTGATTTATATCAGCCAAAGTAACAGCGATAATGCCACTACCAGTGCCTAAATCCAATATATGACAAGGTTCTTCCTTGTCAGGGAATAGGTTTAAGGCAATGTCAATGAGTAGTTCGGTTTCTGGACGAGGAATTAACGTGTCTTTTGTGACTTTAAAATCAAGATGATAAAAGCCTTTGTTACCACTAAGATAGGCAAAAGGCATACCTTGTTCGCGTTGTTGAATAAAGTTTGAGAGCTTCTGTTGCTGTTTATCGTTTAAGACGTAATCACTTTGTGTATAAAGCTCAGTATTGGATTTTCCCAATACCAAAGATAAAAGTGGCGCAATATCACATGCGCCACTATTTAAATAATCTTGAACCGTCTTCAAGATTTATAAATTAACGGTTGTCAATCCTAAAGATTTCCAAGAGTTCATGCCACCACGGTAGTATTTAAGTTTTGCAGCAGGGTAGCCGTATTTAAGTAGCGCATTAATTGCCGCCGGTGTCTGGCCACACCAAACGCCATTACAATACATTATCAAAGTTTTAGCATACGAAAAGTCATAGACATCATCTACTTGAACACCGAGCTGATCTTCCATGATCTCCAGTGCTTTTTCTTTGTTTTTGAATTTTGTATAAGGAATATTAACCGCCGTTGGAATGCCGCCTGAAATTACTGGCCAGTTAGGTGTGCGCGTATCAATCACTAAAATTGTATCATCACCCGCCGATCTTTGTTTGACATACTCAATCACATCGAGCTCACCAATGGTCTCAACTAAATGAGGTGCAAACGGATTCATTTTTTGAATTTTTCCACGAGAAGTTTTTACATAAAAACTTGAAATTTCATTGTCTCGATCCTGGTCTCTTTGTAGTTTAATAGTTTCACCTTTATGAACTACGTCAATAGATACCACACCGGGTGAAATAAACACCTCTTTGGTTGCTTCACCTTCAGCATTAGCACCTAGTGCCAATAAACTGGCAAATAATACAATTAGTTTTTTCATTTTCTCTCCTCTGTTTTATGAATGGTTGGCAACAGCCACCGTTGATTTTCTAGTTTCAGCAGCTTTTAAATCAATTAGATTTTTAACTGCGACAATTAACCCTAAACCAATAAATGCCCCTGGGGGTAGAATTGCCAATAACGTGCCCTGATAATCTTCAAACACTGTGATACTTAGTGTATCACCTAAGCTACCGAGTAGCAAGTTAGATTGTTCGAACAAAGTGCCAGAGCCTATTAGCTCTCGCATTGCACCGAGTATAACTAACACTACCGAGAAACCAATACCCATCATCAGTCCATCGAGTGCTGATTTATCCCAGGTATTTTTACTAGCAAAAGCTTCAGCTCTGCCCAAAATAGCACAGTTAGTTACAATTAAAGGCACAAAGATACCTAGTATTAAATACAAATCATAAAAATACGATTGCATTGCCAGCTCAACAATCGTTACAAAAGAGGCGATTAGCAAAACAAAGACAGGAATGCGAATCTCTTTTGAAATATGGTGACGAAAGAGAGAAATCGTCGTGTTTGAAGCGATTAAAACAAAAGTTGTGGCCAAACCAAGTGCAATAGAATTCACCACATTATTGGTGACTGCCAGTAATGGACACAGGCCTAATAACGCAACCAAAGCTTGGTTATTATTCCACAAGCCATTTTTTGCAATTTTGATGTAATCATCCATAGAGCTTGATTATATCAATCTCTATAGATGATTGGGGCTTTGTCTACTTAAGAAAAAACAATCTCATCGTTAGCAACAGCAGCGTTAATAGTTGTGCCAGGCATAAAATCCCCAGAAAGAATCTTTTGTGACAATGGATTTTCTAATAATTGCTGAATAGTGCGTTTTAGTGGTCTTGCGCCAAATACAGGGTCATAGCCCCTATCTACAATTATGGCCATAGCTTCATCACTAAGTGTTAGTTCAAGATCGAGGTCGGACAAACGCGATTGTAGAATTTCAATTTGCAGTTGTGCAATGCCTTTAATTTGATTTTTTTCAAGGTTATTAAAAGTTACAATTTCATCAATACGATTAACAAATTCAGGGCGGAAATGTTCACCAACGATTTTAGTTAACTCGGCTTGCATGTCTTTTCCTGGATTTTCCTGAATTAGGTGTGATCCAAGATTAGAAGTCATAACAATCACCGTGTTTTTAAAATCAACTGTACGGCCTTGACCATCCGTTAAACGCCCATCATCAAGCACCTGTAACAATACATTAAATACATCAGGGTGCGCCTTTTCAACTTCATCTAAAAGAATAATTGAATAGGGTTTACGACGCACAGCTTCAGTTAGTACACCACCTTGCTCATAACCCACATAGCCAGGAGGTGCGCCAATTAAGCGCGCTACCGAGTGTTTTTCCATAAACTCACTCATATCGACACGCACAATCGCTTGTTCGGTATCAAACAAAAAGTCTGCTAATGCTTTGGTAAGTTCAGTTTTACCCACACCAGTAGGGCCCATGAATAGGAAAGAACCATCAGGGCGATTTGGATCAGACAAGCCTGCACGCGAGCGACGTACTGCATCAGAAATGACTTTCACTGCCTTGTCTTGACCAACCAAGCGTTTGTGAATAATGTCCTCCATATGCAGAAGTTTGTCTTTTTCACCTTCCATCATTTTGTCCACAGGGATACCAGTCCAGCGTGCAACAATTTGGGCAATCTCATCTTCAGTAACCTTATTGCGAAGTAGTGTCATTTCTTCACCATCACTTGATTCTGCTTGGGTTATCTTAGTCTCAAGTTCTGGTATTTTGCCGTATTGAAGCTCACTCATTTTGGCAAGATCATTATTACGATGCGCTGCTTCTAGATCCGCTTTGGCTTGCTCCAACTCCTCTTTAAGATGGTGTGCGCCCTGTACTTGAGATTTCTCCTTTTTCCAAATCTCTTCTAAGTCGGCGTATTCTTTTTCCAGATTTTTAATCACTGATACCAGCTCTTTAAGGCGCTCTTTAGAGGCTTTGTCTTTTTCCTTTTTGAGTGCCATGCGTTCAATCTTAAGTTGCACTAATTTACGATCAAGCTTGTCCATTGATTCTGGTTTTGAATCAATCTCCATACGGATTTGTGAGGCTGCTTCATCAATCAGATCAATAGCCTTATCTGGCAATTGTCTATCGGTAATATAGCGCGTAGAGTAAGTAACCGCAGCAATAATCGCCGGATCGGTAACCTCGACACCATGATGCACTTCGTATTTTTCTTTCAGCCCGCGCAAAATAGCCACTGTATCCTCTTCAGTTGGCTCATCGACTAGTACTTTTTGGAATCGACGCTCCATGGCAGAGTCTTTTTCAATGTACTCACGATATTCATCCAGCGTGGTGGCACCCATACAATGTAGATCACCACGTGCAAGCGCAGGTTTTAGCATGTTGCCGGCGTCCATAGAGCCTTCACCTTTACCGGCACCCATCATGGTGTGCAACTCGTCAATAAATAAAATAATTTGGCCATTCGCCGCTTCCACTTCTTTAAGTACGGCTTTCATTCTTTCTTCAAATTCACCTTTGTATTTTGCACCAGCAACTAATGCTGCCATATCTAGTGATAATAATTGTTTGCCTTTAATGCCTTCTGGCACTTCATTGTTGATAATACGCTGTGCCAAGCCTTCGGCAATCGCAGTTTTACCCACGCCCGGCTCACCAATTAATACTGGGTTGTTTTTAGTTCGGCGTTGCAATACCTGAATAGCGCGGCGAATCTCTCCATCACGACCAATCACCGGATCCAACTTTCCTTGTTCAGCAAGCTCGGTTAAATCTTGGGTGTATTTGTTTAGGGCGTCTCTTTGTGTTTCTGCATTTTGTTCGTTCACGTTTTGTCCTCCTCTAAGGGTTTCGATAGCTTGGGTTAATGCTTGTTCAGTAACGCCGGCGTCTTTTAATAGTTGGGTGGTTGTATCATTGCCTTGAATAATTGCTAGTAAAAACAATTCTGTTGAAAGGTAGCTGTCACCTTTATCGGTTGCAATTTTTTCAGCAGCAGTGAGTAGGCGCAGCAAATTTTGGGAAATGCCAATATCACTATTTGGATTATTAACCACAGCCAGTTTGTTTATCTCTAATTCAGTTTTTTTCGCTAGGGTGGCGGTATCAACATTGCTAGCTTTTAAGGCATTACTAACGCTTGATCCATCGTCATTTAGCATCGCACTAAGTACATGAATACCTTCAATTGCACTATGATTGTTGCTAATTGCAATGGATTGTGCAGCGCCTAGATCCTGCTGAAATTGAGAAGTTAATTTTTCAATATTCATCGATTTTATTCTTGGTTTTTGTTTAAGTTACTACCTATCTATGGGATGATATTGTCATATTCAAGGTTAAAAATAAAATATTATGTTAAATTTAGTATTGTTCGAACCCGAGATTCCAAATAACACCGGCAGTTTGATTCGCCTGTCAGCCAATATGGGTGTGAATCTACATTTAATTAAACCTTTTGGATTTGAAATTACTGATAAACGACTTCGTAGAGCTGGGCTGGATTACAAAGAATTGGCTAATGTCACTGAGTATGAAAATTTGCAAGATTATATAGATAGAGCTAAACCTGAAAGAATCTTTGCAGTGGAGACAGGTTCAAATAAAAAATACACCGATGTGGCGTACCAACCGGGAGATTCGTTCTTATTTGGCCCTGAAACCAAAGGCTTGCCAGAGGATGTGGCTAATCAATTTGACAGGGTTTCTTTGCCGATGCAAAATGGCTCCAGAAGCTTAAATCTTGCTAATTG
>Ga0209992_10000681_pt1 | contig 42630 bp, 28 predicted proteins | sample 2SBtaG_2_FD_182564 | JGI IMG/M metagenome (GOLD analysis project Ga0209992, IMG submission 182564) | Deep subsurface microbial communities from Kolumbo volcano to uncover new lineages of life (NeLLi) - 2SBTROV12_ACTIVE470 metaG (SPAdes)... | ecosystem: Environmental > Aquatic > Marine >...
GCTACCGATATCGGATTGTGCGCCGGTGTCCGGGTCGGCGGTGCCGGTGTCCGGATCCGTCACGCCCGCGTCGACGATGGTGCCGCCGGTATCTTCGTCCTTGTTGGTGCTGCTCGTGCCTTCACCGCCTTCGTCAGACCCACATCCAGGGGCGACAAGGGAGAAAGCCGCGGCAAAGGCAAGCAAAGCCATCGCGGCGGGCGAAAGCCGAGGACCGACGGAGTTGTTGGGCATAAGCGCGCTCAAGATGAGTCGACCAAGTACAAACCCGCGCACTCAGAGTCGCCGGGATTGTCGTTTTGCGGAGAGAAGGACATCTGCATCTTCGCGTCCGCACCCCCGATTTCGCAAGGGTGAATTTTCCGCACCACCGTTGAAAAGTTGCAGTTGCGGCAAACGGACGCGAAAAACGCCGTCACTTTGACACCCCAGCATCCGTCGGCAACCTTGCAGCGATGCCCCGGCGCCCGACCATCGTCCTGTTCGACATCGATGGCACGCTCGTCACAACCGGTGGCGCCGCGCGGCGCGCTTTTGAACAAGCCATCACCGAACAACTCGGCGACGCGTCCGCGTTCGCGTTCTCATTTGGTGGCATGACCGATCCGCTCATCATGCGCCGCGGGCTCGAAGCGATGGCGCGGCCGTACAGCGAAACCCTCGCGACGCCGGGCTCCTCCATGCGATCCTCGGCGAAGCCAGCGAGACCGCTTAAATGAAGGCACGCATCGCGGCAGGCGACAGGCAAACGGCGCAGGCGGGCAGGGCGATCCTCCGCGCGGGTGGAAACGCGGTCGATGCGGCAGTCGCTGCGGCGTTCGCGAGCTTCCTGACCGAACCGCTGCTGGCGAGCCCGGCCGGCGCCGGAGTTGCCCTCCACGGAGATGCAGCGCGCGGATTCGAGGTGCTCGACTTCTTTACTGTCGTGCCCGGCATCGGCGCGCAACCGCCGGCACAGCTCGATTTTCACGAGATCACGATCGACTTCGGCACGACGTCCCAGTCGTTTCACGTGGGCCGCGGCGCAGCGTCGGTCCCGACCGCCATGTTCGGCCTGCTTCAGCTCCACCAGCGCGGCGGGCGGGCCCCGTTGTCCGAAGTCGTCGCGCCCGCAGTCGCGCTTGCCCGCCACGGCTGCCTGCTCAGCGCGTCGTTGCGGTACGTCACCGCGCTGCTTACGCCCATCGTCTCGCTCACGCCGCAGGTCGAAGCCCTCTACTCCGCCGATGGCATGATCGCGCCGCCGGGCACGCAGATCCGCAATGAGAAGCTGGCGGATTTCCTCGAAGCGCTCGGAACCGAAGGGGAATCGCTGCTACGCGGGGCGTTTGCCGACGCGCTCGTCGACGCGTTCTCTCCCGACAATGGCGGGCTGCTAACGCGCGAAGACATCGACCGCTACAAACCGGTCGTCCGCAAGCCGCTGCGGGTTGCATACGGCGACCTGTCGGTGCTGACAAATCCGCCACCCTCGACCGGCGGCACGCTCATCGGCATCGGACTGCGCGCCGCCGCCGCCGCCGATCTTGGCCAGCACGCGTTCCTTTCGCCCGACCACGTCATCGCGCTCGCCGACGTGTTGTCGATCGTCAGTCACGCGCGGCGCTCGGAAGTCGACCGGCGCATCGAAGAGCCGGGCGCCATCGCGGAGCTTCTCGACGACGCAACCATCGCCCGATGGCGCAAAGAGGCCCGTGGAGTCAGCGAAGAAGCCCACCTCGGAGGCACGACGCACATCAGCGTCATCGACAAGGACGGTGGCGTGGTTTCGATGACGCTGACCAACGGTGAGGGATGCGGCCACGCGCTCGCTGGCCTGGGCATCCACGTCAACAACTTCCTGGGTGAAGACGACATCAACCCGCTCGGCTTCCACAAGCTCGCCGCTGGCACGCGCATGACCACCATGATGGCGCCGTCCGTGGTTGTCGAGGGTGGTCAGCCGCGCTTCGTGCTCGGCAGCGGTGGCAGCAACCGGATCCGCAGCGCGATCCTGCACGGGGTCCTCAATCACCTCGCCTTCGGCCAGACGCTCGACGTCGCGGTCAACGCGCCGCGGATGCATGTCGAAGGCAACAAGCTCTGGTTCGAGGCAGCCGACATGCCCGCGGAATCGGTCGCCGCGCTCGTTGAACGGTGGCCCGACGCGGCCGTGTTCGAAGACCGCAGCATGTTCTTTGGCGGCGTCAACGCGGTCGGTCTTGACGGAGCCGGCGGCGATCGACGACGCGGCGGAACACCCCTCGACGTCGATTGAAACAGCCGGCTCTGAACGATCGGCGTTGGGCCTACAGGTCCAGGTACACGGAACGTTTTTGCCCATCGGCGCCGATCACCTCCACGGTGACCATGGTCGGGGGCGCGTTGTTGAGCGCATTGGCGGCCTCTTGCAGCGTCATGGACTCGGTCGCGGTGAAGTCCACCGATGCGACCACATCACCCTTTTTCAGGCCGGCGCCCGCCGCCTTTCCGGCCGCGTCGAGGGCTGCGAGTGCATAGCCGCCCGGGGTCTCGACGAGCTTGGCCCCGATCCGGTCCACGACGGCGGTGGAGCCCGTCGCAGCGCGCCGCAGCGTGACGTCTCCAGCCACATCGCCGCGCGCCGGCACGGTAACCGCCACAACAGTCGCGAGGTGTCCCGACTTGGTGACACGAAGCTTGGCGTTTCCCGGCGGCAGCTTCTCGATCATGTAGCTGCCATCGGCCGCCGTTGTTGTGGTCTTGCGGCTGTCTTCGGCGCCGAGTCGAGCGTAGAGGTCCACATGCGCGCCGCCGACCGGCGTGTTGTCCTGGTCGTGAACAACCCCGACGAGACGGGCTCCGGCGTCCATCGTGATGGTGGCCATCGTCGTCTGTCCGCCCTTGACCACGATATTCTTGGCGATTCCCGGCTGCCGCTTTTCGGCCCTCGCGAGCAAGTCGTAGGCGCCTGGACGAAGCGGCCCGAGCTCAAAGGTGCCGTCGACCTTGGCCACAGTGCGCAGGTTGGATGGCTGTCCGTGCGGGTCGGGTTTGCCGACGGCGCGGTGCGTTACGAGGACGGTCGCCGCTTTTTCGACCGACCCGTCGGCGTGCACCACCTTGCCGCGAATCGTGCCGCCGGGGCCCAGGCGCAGGACCATCTCCGTCCCGACGACAACACGCACCGGCTTGGGTGGTTCGAAGCGAGGTTGCACGGCGGTCAACATGGCGTCGCGCACGTCGTCGGCCACTTCGCCGTACTGAAAAGCGCCGCCGGCGGCCGTTCGCACCCAGTGCTCTTCGTCGCCGCGCTTAATGACGACGGTCGCGTTCGCGATGCCGGCGCCAGCGGGATCGACCACGCGGCCGGCGATCCCGCGGATCGGGCCGAGCTTGAACGTGCGGCTGAGCTGCGAATGCGGATGAAAGGCGACCGACGCCTCCTGGTGCCGCGTGAATCCGGACGCCGAGACGTCCAGCATCCAGGTGCCCGCGGCGATTCCCGCGATCTGGAAGCGTCCGTTGCCATCGGCCGTGGCCTGCCAGTCGCCACCGGTGTCGCCGACCCCAACGATCGCGCCCGGGACCGGCGCCCCCTCCGTCGACAGCACTTGGCCGGCCAGTCCGGCGACCGCGCGGATTTCAATGACGTAGGGAGCGTATGTGGCGCCGGGAGCCAGGTCGATCACGGTACCCACGGCGGCCCCGGTCGTGGCCACCGATTCGATGCGGAGGCGCCCAGCCGGCAGCCCAGCGAGCTCGAATCGCCCATCTCTTCCCGACTTGCCAGCGACATCCACGGTCAGCTCGGCCACATCGCGAGTCAGGCCCCGCGCCACGCGATAACGGGCCCGAAAGGACGCGCCCTCGACGGGTCGTCCGGCCGACACAACCGTACCGCGAACCCCGGCTGGCCGATGCATCCTGAGGGTCAAGAGTGCGTCTTTTGCGGGCGTGTCGACGCGAATCGATTCGCAGCATGTCCCGGCCTTGCGCGCGAACAAGAAGCCGGCTTTTTCGACCGCGACTTCGTGCACGCCAGCGCCGGGGTGGGGCAGCGAGAACAGCCCGTGGCCATCGCACATCGCTTTTGCCTCGCCGATCTTGACGCGTGCCCCAGCGATCGGTGTTCCGCCGGCTTCCACCACGCGTCCACGAAGCACATCGTCGTTGGTGTCGACACGGCCCTCTTCCGCCTGCTTTTCGAGCTTGGCGATGTCGGGGCCTGGGCTGACGTCGTCCTTGTCCGGACCACCCATGAACGCCCAGAGGATCAGCCCAATGAGGACGACGGCGAGCAGAGCTATGGGCACAGCGACACGCATCAGTCGACGATGCCCGACAGACCCGGACCGGACAACCCGGATCCTGTTTGGATCAGGTTCGATCGCCCAACGGACGTCCGGAATAGCCGCCGCGCCGTGGTGTTAGGCGATGAGAAGCGGTTACGATCGCGGGATGGAGAGGCCCGACGACATGCATGCTGACACGGTCGCAGCGGACAACCGTGGCGCCGCCCCAAACGGATGGATGGCCGCCACGTGGGACAAGTACGGCCTCATCGTCGTCGGCAACATCATCTTCTTCGCGCTGCTCTATCTCTTCTCGTACCGACCGCACAACGCCACGGCGCGCGCCAACGAGTACCTGCAGATCGCCCAGCAGCAGGAATCCGAGGGGCGCTACGAAGCGGCCGAAGTCCTCTACCGCACCGTTACCTCGCGCTACGGCGACACGGACGCAGCAGCCCTCGCCGGCGCTCGCCTGCCGACCGTTCAGAGGTTGCACGCCGACGTCCGCTCCGCCGCCGAAAAGCCCAACTTACCGCCCGACCTCACGCTCGAAAAGATCGTCGCCGGCCCGCCCGCCTGGTTTGTCGCCCGAATGCTTGCGCGCCGCTACGAGGAGCTCGCCGACAACGACCGACAACCGTTCCTCGCCGCGCTCGATGGCTACATGCGCCTCGCGTTCGCCCGCGGTGAGATCGACTTCCCGACCGCCAGCAAACATCACGCGTTTCGGCACGACACGCTGCAGCGCCGCTACTTCGACCTGCGCAGCAAGTGCGGCTTTCACAAGGATCTCGTGTACGACGACATCTACGTGCGCAACGACAACCACTTCGCCTGGCACGACGTCGTCATCGACGTGTTCGCGCGCCAAGGCGACCGTGTTGAAAAGGCCACCGTCCGCGCCGAAAAGCTCGCTCCCGGCGCCAAGATCGAAGCTGTCGAGCTGCGCATCAAGGACGACGGCGGCGCCGTCTCGTGTTCGATCGTCGTGCGGGCAAAGGAAGGCGAGCTGCGCGCGGAGCAATCGTTGTAGAGCAGGCGGCGAGAATTACAGCAAATCGTCGTCTTCGTACGGGATCGCGTCGGCGAGAGAAACGAACCCTTCGCAAGCTGTCCGGCCTTTTTTGCCGCGGCTCGCGTTGAGCAGCCCCTTGGCGTGGGCGTAGAAGCCGAAAAACCGCAGTAGCATCGCCTTTTCGGCCGGCTTGAGCGGCTGCGATGAGCAGATGACCTTGTCGTCGATGTGGCCGTCGTCGATGAACCGAACCGCCTCGCGTGCCCGATAGCGCCCAGCATGACCGCGCATCAGCTTGGGGCCGAGCACGATGGCGTCGAGCATGTCGCCATCACCACCCTTGAACCCGGCGACATGGCCGTAGTTGTACGGACAGGGCACAGGCGACACGTAGTCGACCGAACCATCGCTGCGGCGCTTCACGAAGCTGCCGCGCGGGACCTCGATGATCACTTCAATCCGCACAAATCGCTCCTGCGTGTGTTGCTGTACCGTTCCGTCATGTTTTCAGAATGTTCCAGCCTTTGCGATCGCGATTGTGGGTAACCAGAACATCTCCGCACGTCGCGTCCCAACGCCGAGGCACCCTACACGTCGGCCCCGTCTGACCAAAGCTCGATTCGACTCTGCTCACGAAACAAGCGAAAGCGACGGTCCGCTTGGAGGTTGATCAGGTTCGTTCGCGTTCGGGTTCGGGTTCGGGTCGCTCGGACTCGGTCTATCGCTCAGTCAGCGACCTTCAATCGGGCCTGGGAGGTTGAGGCAGCTCAGAGGTCCAGGGCAGCAAAGAGCGCGTCGGCGTCGAGGTGGCGCTCGATCATCGCGAACGCTGTTTCGACCTTGTCGCGATCGGACGGGCCGATCTTGACGGTGAGGCGATCGACGGCGGCGGCTGCGCTGAACGTATCGCGGTCGGACACCAACACCGGGACGTGGGCGTCGCGAACCAGGCCCATGATCTTCGGATCGGGCTCGATGCCGCCGGTCAGGAGGATGCCCGCGATCGCGCCCGTGTTCTTACGCTGCCCGACGAGGTGCGCCGAGATGCTGACGAGGATGTTGTCGACGCGGTCTCCGGGCGTGATGACGAGCGTTCCGTCGCGGATGTAGCCGAGCGTGTTCTGCGGTGTCATCGCCGCAACGATCGTGCCGCGCACCCGGTGATCGAGGTATTCCGACCCTGCGACCACCGCCAGCCCGAGCTCGCGCTTGAGTTGGCGCACGGTCGGGTAGGTCAGCTCGCGCTTGAACGGCATGACGGCGAGACAATCGACGCCCTTGTTGGTCAGCCCCTGGCGCACAGCCGCAGAAATCTCGTCGTACTTGTCCGCGTGGATCTTGTTGACGACCGCGCCGATGACCGGGACGCCCGCCTGCTCAAAGAGCGCCTTGTTCAAGCAGATCTCATCGACGGTCTTGCCGATCCCGCCGCCGCCGATCACCAGCACCTTTGCGTTGAGATGGCTGGCGACATCGGCGTTGCTTGCATCGATCACGGACCCGACCCCGGCGTGCCCGGTGCCCTCGACGATGACGATATCGGCGTCGGTGTCGACGTGCTCCATCGCTTCGTCGATGAGGCTGAAGATGCGGTCGCGCTCGCGGTTGAAGACATACTTCTTGGTGTACCCGCGGGGAATCGTCACGGGGCTCATATCGGCCAGCGACATCCCGCCCTGGAAGATGTGCTGCATCAAGACAGCGTCTTCGTCCGCGGTGGTGCCGTCGCGCTTGATGACCCGCTGACCGACAGGCTTGATGAACCCGACCCGCAGGCCGCGGCTGCGAAAGAGCGCGTAGAGCCCCAGGCTGGTGGTGGTCTTGCCGACGTTTTGTTGCGTCGCGCTGATAAAAACTCGCGCCATCAAACGATCCTTGTCAGTCGCCGTGCCCTTTTTCTTGCAGCACCGTGCAGGTGAACGTGCCGTCGAGCCCCTTGAACTCCATGTCCCGCGTGCCGGCGATGAGCTCCGGGTGTTCGGCCAGGAAGCGCGCCACGGTCGGCTCCTCCGCGATCATGGGAGAGAGGGCGACCTGTCCCGATCCGGACGCTTTTTCCATGCGCGCGGCGGTGTTGACCGTGGTCCCGAAGTAGTCGGCCGTGCCATTGAGCGTCACGCCGATCGTGCGACCGTGATGCAGGCCGATCTTGAGCCGCAGGTGAGCGGTCTCGGGCCGGTCGCGCAGGGCCCGGTGAAACGCCAGACCGGCTTGCACAGCATCGAGTGGGTCGTGCCATACCGCCATGATTGCGTCGCCGATCGTCTTGACGATGGTGCCACGCCATTTGTGCGCCACGTCCGCGAGCACGTCGAAGTGCGCCCGGACCATCGAAAACGCCGTGGCGTCGCCGACTTCGGAGTAAAGCGCGGTTGATCCGGTGAGATCGGTGAAGAGGATCGCGAGGTGGCCGACGTCGACGTGCAAGCCGGGGCTCAGGATCTCGGTGCTGAAGAACTCGCGAAAAGCCATGCGCGTCATCACGACTGCCGCGGTCACGGCATCATCGCGCCACGCGGCCCGGTCGAAACGGATTGTCTGGTCATATTTGCTGCGGTTGGTCAGCGTGAGCGTGGCGCCACCGGCACGCAGCGAATCGGGCACGAGCCGGCCGTTGTTTCCCTCGTCGACGACGAACGTGGCCTTGTCCATGCCCGTTTCGGACACGTCTACATAGACCTGGGGTTTGAAGCGCTGGCCCAACACGCGGTAGACGCCGGGTTCGAGCTCCACCTCGAGGGTGCGCGATTCGCCGGGCAGCAGGCGCTGTTGAACGGCGACGTGGAGCGTGTTCGCGGGGCTACCAACACAGTACGTGTGCGTCTCGATCGGCCGGATCTGGCCGCTTGTCTTGAACGTCAGCTCGACCGATTCCACGAACTCAACGTCGTAGTTGATGTTGCACGCCTCGCAGTGCGCTTGCGGGGTCAAGCGGCGCAGTGAAGGGCGATTGTCCGAAGGCACGCGGCAGTTCGGGCACAGGATCGACCAGTTGAGCTCAACCAGCCCGACGTGCGCGGCGACCAGGAAAGCATCGAGCACCCGGTCGCCGTCGAGCCCCCACATCCTCGCCATCTGCCACGGTCGCATCCGTTCAACGACGTGATCGGGCGCCATGCGGATCGCCGCGCCCACCGCATCGAGCGCCTCCCTGTCGGCGAGCACGAACTCGCGCGCTTGGGCCATCAGCGATTCGAATCGCAAAGATGACGCCGAGGACAGGTGGTCGACAGGATCTTCGAAAGGATCGAGCCCGAGGTCGAAGCCGTCGGCCTTCTGCCCGGCGGACAGCTTGTCGTCGATGCGCCGGTACGCCTTCTCGAACGTCTCGCGCAGGCGGCTGATTTCGATCGGCACGGCCACGCGCCCGAGCACGTTTCGCGGCAGCAGCTCGAGGGAGTGATGAAGCCGCGTCCCGCCGGTGTCCAGCGGCTCCAGGACGACGGTCGACTTGTTGGAGATCAGGGGCCCACTCGTGTATTCGCGCAGCACACCGAACGTGACCGGACGCACCCACTCGAAGGGGTTTTCGACCCACTTGAGCAACATGCCGAGCTGGCGGGTCTGACCAAAGCGCCTGGATCCGCCACCCTCGGCTGGTTCGTCGTGAAAGTCGGGCATAGGCAACCCGACCGCCTTGTTGAAGCGTTCGGTGTTGCAGACATAGGGCCACAGCGAGTCGCGCGGCGACGCCAGATCCCAGTGCCAATGGTAACGGTACGGCTCACCCACTGGGGCCGACGATATCGGAGCTTCGCCCGACAACCAATGTCATCGCGTCGATCCCACATCACATCGGTCAGATCGACGACGGTGATTGCCAGCGAGACGGGGACTCGGCACAGTCTCGGCCGCGCTTTGACGCAAGGATTTGAACATGGTTACAACATTTCGCGTCCGTCACGCGACGGCGACGCTGACATCGGTCTTCACGCTCTTCACGCTCTCCGCGCTGGTCGCCTTGCCGGCTGCAGCGGCGTCACCGGACAGGGCTTCTCCGGACAGGGCATCTCCGGACAGGGCATCTCCGGACAGGGCATCTCCGGACAGGGCGCGCAAGCTGCTGGATCGCGTCGACGACCTGTGGCGTGGCAGGACATCCCAGGCCAAGCTGCAAATGCATGTAAAAACCAAGTATTACGAGCGCAAGCTGGCGATGAAGGCGTGGAGCAAGGGCAAGGATCAGTCGCTTGTCCGGATCCTGTCGCCGCGCCGCGAAAAGGGCATGGCCACGCTGAAAAACGGCAAGCAGATCTACACCTGGCTGCCGCGGACGGCGCGCGTGATTCGGCTGTCGGGCGCGATGATGGGCAGCGCGTGGATGGGCAGCCATTTCAGCAACGACGACCTGGTCAAAGAGTCGCGCATGGCCGAGGACTACACCTTCAAGATCGCGTTCGAAGGCAAGGAACGCGGCACGGACATCATCCGCATCGACATGATCCCCAAGAAGAACGCCGCCGTGGTCTGGGGCAAGGTGACGCTGACCGTTGACGCCAAGACGCAGCTGCCCCTGCGCAGCCTCTACTTCGATGAAAAGGGCAAGCTGGCGCGGACGATGACGTGGTCGGACGTCAAGCCCTTTGGCAAGCGCCGGTTGCCGGCCAAGATGCGCATGACACCCGCCGATAAACCGGGCGAGTTCACCGAGATGACCTACACGGAGCTGAAGTTCGACGTCGCCCTGGACAACGCGTTCTTCTCGGTTTCACGCCTCAAACGCAGACGATAGCCATCGATGTACGGTCGCCTCCTCAAACTCGCCGCCCGCAACGTCAGCCGCAAGCCCATGCGGTCGCTGGTGACGTCGGGCGCGATGGCGCTTGCGGCGGCGGTCATGATCTTCTTCGGCGCGATCATGATCGGCTACATCGAGCACATGAAGACGTCGGCCCTCGCGATGGAGACGGCGCACGTCCAGATCCACGCGAAGGGCTACCGGGACGAGCCCGATCTGCACACGCTGATGCGGGATTCGGGCAAGATCATCGAGAAGCTCCGAGAGTCGGGCGTCTCGGCGACCGAACGGCTCTATGGATTCGCCCTCGCGGCCCACGACAAGCAGTCGGCAGGGGTGATGCTGCGCGGCATCGATGCCGAGCACGAGAAGAACGTGACGCTGCTGCACACGGCGGTCGGGCAGGGCAAGTGGCTCGATGAATCCGACCCGCGCGGGGTTGTTGTCGGAAAGAAGGTGGCGCGGCGGCTGGGACTCAAGGTTGGCGACGAGCTGATCGTTGTCTCGCAGGCGGCCGACGGCGCGACGGCCGACGATCTGCTGACGGTTCGCGGCATTTTTCGAGGCGTCAGCGCGCGGCTTGATGCGGCGGGCGTCGTGATGCGCCAGCAAGCCTTTCGCGAGCTGCTCGCCGTCCATGAAGGCAGTCACGAGATCGCGATCCGCAGCACGGCCGGCTTCGACGCGCCCATCACCAATGTCGTAGAGGCCGCCAAGGCCGCCGCCGGCAAACACGAGGTGCTCGGCTGGCCCAAACTTCAGCCCGCGCTGGCCGAGATGCTGCGAACCAGTGACGCGCAGCTCGGGTTCATGCTCTTCATCGCCTATCTCGCCGTCGTCACCGTCGTCTTCAACGCGACTTTGATGAGCGTGTTCGAGCGGATGCGGGAGTTCGGCGTGCTCAAGTCGCTCGGTGTCACGCCGTTGCAAATCTTCTTCGTCGTGGTCGCCGAATCGCTCGCTATGGCCGTGATCGCCGCGGTCCTGGCCCTGGGGTTGGGTGTGGGGCTCAGCATGGCCTTCGCAGACGGTATCGACCTGTCCGCGAGCGTCGGCGACATAAACTTCAACGGCATGGTCATCCCGCCCGTGCTCAGCCCCAAGCTCGGCGTCGGGATCGCCGTCGGCCCGATCGTCACGCTTGTGATCATGGTCATGCTGGCCGCGGTCTATCCCGCCCTGAAAGCCGCGCTGGTCCGGCCCGTTGACGCGGTTCGGGGGCGCTGAATGGATCTCGTACGGCTGAGTTGGCGCAACCTGTGGCGGAGCAAGCGGCGCACCCTGATCACGTCGCTGTCGGTGGCGGGCGCGGTCTGGATGGCCACGACGTTCCTCGGCATCGCGGAGTGGGCGTACAACGACATGGTCGGCAAGAGCGCCACGATGGGTTTCGGTCACGTCAGCGTCGCGGCGCCCGGCTACAACGACGATCCATCCATCTCCAAGCGCATCGCCAACGCCGAATCGATGGCAAAAGCCGCGAGCGCCGCCCGAGGTGTGCAAGCTGTCGTGCCACGCGTGGTCGGACAGGGCCTCTTTGCAACGGCGCGCAAGACGACCGGCGGCCTGCTGCTTGGCATCGATCCGAAACGGGATACGGCCGAGCGCAACCTCTTCGTCAAGAAGCTCGAGCAGGGCACCGCGCTGTTGGGCAAAGACGGTAAAGTGGACGACGGCGGCTGCATCATCGGCGCGCGGATGGCCAAGACCTTGCAGCTGGAGTTGGGCAGCAAGCTTGTCTGGACCGCGACCGACGTCGAAGGCGAGATCGTCAGCGAGGTCGCCCGCGTCCGCGGCATCTTCCAGACCGGCGTGGCCGAGGTCGACATGGGCACGGTGCTGTTGCCTATCGACAAGGCGCGGAGGGTGCTCAAGCTCGGACCCGAGGCCGCGACGATCCTCGCCGTTTTCAACCACGAACACCGGGCGAGCGCGGCCGTGCGCGACGCCGTCTCCAAGGCAGTCGGTCCGGGTGTCGAGGTGAAGACCTGGCAGCAGACCCAACCCGCGATGGCGAGCTACGTGCAGGTCGACCGCGCGAGCAACGAGATCTTCCAGCTGCTGATCGGCCTGGTCGTCGCGGCCGGCATCTTGAACACGATGCTGATGGGTGTGCTGGAACGTCGACGGGAGCTCGGCGTGCTGCTCGCGATCGGCATGCGGCCGCGGCGGCTGTTTGCGCTCGTGATTCTCGAGTCGGTGTGGGTCGGCTTGCTCGGCCTGGTGCTCGGCGGGCTGCTTGTCTTGCCGTGGGCCTATTTCCTGTACAGCACCGGCATCGACCTGTCCGGCATGATGACCGAGCAGCTCGAGGTCGGCGGCGTCGTCTTCGACATGACGTTGCACCTGCGCCTGGCCGACGCGCACTACTTCGTGATTCCGTTCGCCGTGTTCTGCCTGACCATCGGCGCGGCGCTCTATCCGGCGCTCAAAGCCGCGCGGCTCGAGCCGATCGAATCCCTGCGAGTCCTGGACTGAAGCCATGAACGCATCCGCCTCCCCCATTGTCGAGCTGCGCGAGGTCAGCCGCGTCTATCACCAGGGGGAATTCGAGATCCGCGCGCTCGACGGGCTCAGCCTTGCGATCGAAGCGGGCGAGTTTGCGGCGCTGTGTGGCCCATCGGGCAGCGGCAAGACCACGGCCTTGAACTTGATCGGCGCCCTCGACGCCCCCGACAGCGGCACGATCACGCTGCAGGGACGCGACATCGGCGGGATCTCGCGAACCGAACGCTCCGAGCTGCGCCGCGATAAGCTTGGCTTCGTCTTCCAGGCCTACAACCTCATCCCCGTGCTCACCGCGTTCGAGAACGCCGAGCTCGTGCTCATGCTCCAAGGCATGCCCGACAAGGAGCGGCGCGAACGCGTGATGGCAGTGCTCGAAGCGGTCGGCCTCGGGGAGCTCGCAAATCGGCGTCCTGACGAGCTCTCGGGTGGCCAACAACAACGGGTGGCCATCGCGCGCGCCATCGCGACCCGGCCTGCCTTGGTTCTCGCCGACGAACCCACCGCCAATCTCGACACTGCAACCGCCGAATCGCTGCTCGACGTGATGGAGAAGCTCAACCGCGAGCAGGGCGTCACGTTCCTCTTTTCGACGCACGACCAGAAGGTGATGGATCGCGCCCGCCGCATCGTCCGCCTGCGCGACGGCAAACTCGTGGCCGATGAACGCCGCGGCGAAGAGGAGTAACGCCACGTTGACGCGACGTGTCACGGCCGGTTTGACCGTCGGTCTCATGCTGGCGATCCCGCTGCTTGCGGCGCCGACTGCACGGGCTGGTGAATGGGATGTGGGTGGCTTCGCCCGCACGGTCGCGGTCCTGGCGCCCATCCGCTCGGTCACCGGGGAGCCGATCGATCGCGGCATCGACGGCTCGCTTCGGCATCGGCTGATGGTGACCGGGGACTGGGACGACATCGGCGTCGAGGGCCATTTCGTTGTCGGGGGCCTGTTTGCAGCGCTCGATGACACCGAGCGCACCGTCGTCATCCCCGCGATCGGCACAGCCGAGCTCCTGCGCTGGCCAGGCTTGGCAGCCGGACGCCGGTTTTCAGGCAGCGGCCGCGCCGGAGTGACCGCAGACATCGACCGACTCGTGCTCACCGCGCACCACGGCAGCTTCGACCTCGCCGTCGGTCGCCAGCCCATCAACCTCGCGTCAACGCTGATTTTCACGCCCCACGACGTGTTCGCGCCCTTCTCGCCGCTCGACTTCTTCCGCGCGTACAAGCCCGGTGTCGATGCCATCCGCCTCGACTACGAGACGCTCTGGGAAGACGCTCCGGTCACGTCTTTGCGCGCATCTGTCATCGCCGCAGCCGGCTTCGCCCCCACCAAGCTGCCCCAATTCGACGCCCCGCTGGATCTCGATCGGTCGGCGCTGCTCGGGCGCATCGCGCTATCGTTCGATCTTGGCGACGTCATCGTTATCGGCGGCCACGCCCCGCGCCGTTGGATGGTCGGCCTGGGCGCGCAATTGGACTTCGCCGGCTGGTTGTTTCGCCTCGAACACGTGACGCAGCGTCCCGCCAACGGACACTTCGGCTTCGACGGTCACATCGTTGTCGCCGGCTTCATGCACCAGGTGACGCCCGATATCTCCTTCGTCTTCGAGGGGATGGTCAAGCGTGGCGACTACGTGAACATCACCACGCTCGGCGATTTGCTCGCGCTGCCTTCCGTCGATCCATGGGGCGCCAACGGCCTCGACCGCTGGATCGCCGACCAGACCAAGCTGACGACCCAGGCGGCCGCCTCGATGACCTGGCAGGCCCACCCGCTTGTTGGTTTGCAGACACTTGTCTGGTATTCTCCGACCGCGAACGACGATGTGGTCGTGCTCGGCAACTACACCACCTACAGCGTGTCCGACGAAGGCGTCGCGGCCGCGGGTTTTGGCGTAGATGTGCTCGATCCAGAAACGTATTTCGTCAACGCGGAGTTTCGCTGGACCTGGTGAGAGCACGTGAACAACGCCCGATCACCGCGCAAGATCATTCACGTCGACATGGACATGTTCTATGCGGCGATCGAGGTCCGGGACGCGCCGCATCTCGCCGACAAACCCCTCGCCGTCGGCGGTCGACCGGATGTCCGTGGCGTGGTTGCGACCGCCAACTACGTCGCCCGCAAATACGGCGTGCACTCGGCCATGCCCATGTCGCGCGCGGTGCGCTTGTGCCCGGAATTGGTCATCGTTCCGCCCCGATTTGAGGTCTATCAGCGCGAGTCCCGGCAAATCCGCGCCATCTTCGAGCGGTTCACATCGGCCATTGAGCCGCTGTCTCTCGACGAGGCGTACCTCGACGTCTCCAACGCGGAGCACTTTCACGGCAGTGCCACCCTCATCGCGACCGCGATTCGCCGCGCCATTCGGGATGAGACCGGGCTGACCGCTTCGGCGGGTGTGGCGCCCAACAAGTTCCTCGCGAAAGTGGCGAGCGATTGGCGAAAACCCGACGGCCTGACCGTGATTCGCCCCGAAGACGTCGCGGGATTCGTCGGCGCGCTGCCGGTTCGCAAGATCCCGGGTGTGGGCCCCAAGATGGGGGAGAAGCTGACCGCTTTGGGCATCGAAACCTGCGCTGACGTGCGCAAATACGACGAACACCAGCTGGAATCCATGTTCGGTCGATGGGGCCCGAGGCTTCACAGGCTGGCGGGCGGCATCGATGAGCGCCCGGTCGTGACGGAGCGCATCCGCAAGAGCGTCAGTGTCGAACGCACCTACGCCGAAGACCTGCCGGATCTCGACGCGTGCCGCCGTGAATTGGAAGGACTTTGGCGGCGGTTCTCGCAGCGCTATGACCAGCCCGGGATTCGGGAACGCGTGCGTGGCTGGACGGTCAAGGTGCGCTTTGATGACTTCGAGACGACGACCGTCGACCGCACCCCGCCGATGACCGACGGGCAGACCGCCGCCGAGCCAAGTGTGGCCGCATTCGCGGAGCTACTGGACGATGCGTGGTCGCGTGGCCAGAGGCCGGTGCGGCTGCTTGGGATCGGTGTCCGCCTCGAAGCGCCCCGCGCAACGAGCCGTCATACGCGGCAGATGGAGCTGTGGCCGACGGGGTGGTGAGTCGCGCACTTGGATGCGCCACAGGCTCCTATTTCGACGAAAAGCCGTCGTCGCGGTCGCGGAACAGGAAGTTGAAGGTGGTCAGCGACCCATAGGCCGAGCTGATGTAGCCCTGCAGCTGCGCGCGGTCGTCAGCTTCCATCGCCTTGTTCGTGTTGATCTTCTGCTCGAGCACGCGGAGCTTGTCGCGGACCGACGTGATCTTGCGGAACAGCGCGTCGATCGGGATCTCCTTGGGCGACAACTCGGGGTTGCCGGGCTGCACCACCACCTTGCCGCCACGGAAGCGCGGGTGCATCGGTGCGTCGGAGATGCCGAGCGCTTCGTCGAGAACCTCGGCCAGGATGCCCTTGAGTTCGTCGCGGTCCATCGTTCCCTCCTCGTCGTCGCCAAAAGCCAGCGGAATGTCTCGCAGCTTGACCTTCGGGGGTTCTTCGTACTTCGGTCGTCTGCTGGTCGACTTCGGCCGGCGCGCACGCTGCTGCATCGCGCGCTGTATCGCGCGGCGTCGCTCGCGTTGCCGCGGCGTCATGTCGATGTTGTCGGGGACCTTGGCGCCCGGCACCAGGGACGAACGGTCCAGCAAATAGTCTTCGCACCCCATCGCGCTCGCGGCGAGCTGGCCGTGCTGAGGTCGGCGAATACACTGGCCCATCGTGCGACCGACGCGGTCGGTGAAGGCGACCTCAAACGCGCGGCATGAGCCGCACCGCATGTACTGTTCGTAGATGGCGGACAAGGCTTGCTTGGACCGTTTAAATGGGAAGGTTGGGCCGGGTTGACCGTCAGGCGCTGAAGACAGCCCCGACTTCGGGGTGATTATCCTTCAACCAACCCACCGTGTCACGCAGCGTCGTCAATCCGTCGCGCGCCACGTACCCGAGCTCGTCTTCGGCCCAGAGCGAACGCACGTCCCAGTAGCGGCTGGCCATTTCGACAACAACGGGATCGGGCAGCAGGTGCAGGGCCTCTCCCTTGGTGATGATCCCGACTCGTTCATCGATCAGCGCCAGCACCCACGCGGGATGGAAGGGCAAGACCGGGCTCGGCCGCGGGATGCCGCTGACCTGTTCGATCATGTCGAAGAACTGCACGACGCCGCACGCCGTCCCTTCGAGGTGGTAGATCGGGCGAGGTCGCGGGTGCTGCATCGCCGACAAGATGGCGGTCGACGCGTCGCGGATGTCCGTGAAGTGGATGCCGCCGTGGAGCAGGAACGGGAGCTTGCGCAGGATGTGCTTGATGATGTGACCGGTGCTGCGGAAGCGGTGGTCGCCCGGGCCGAGCATGACCGGCGGTCGGATGATGACGAGCTCGACGCCGAGGTCCTTGGCGAGCTGGCGAGCCTGTCGTTCGGCCAGGATCTTGCTGTGATAGTAGGGCCAGTCCGCGACTTCCTGTTCGCAGTACGCGGAGTTCTCGTCGGCCCAGGCCTTGGGGCTCTTGAAGCAGCCGACCGTTCCCGAAGTAGACACGAAGATCATCCGACACTTCTTGCGCGCGGCGAGCCGAACCATGTTCAGCGTGCCTTCGACGTTGGTCTCGTAGATGTCGTAGGGCTCGTTGCGGCTATGTCGAACCAGCGCCGCGAGGTGCAAAATGCCATTGATGCCGTCGAGGCGCGGATCGTCGAACCAGCCGTCGGGTTTGGTCACGGAGCCCGAGATCAGGTCGACGCGGTCAAACGGTGTCGTCCAATCGTAGCCGCGCCAGGTCGCGACGCTGCGTACGAGGTTGAGCGCCTTGGCTTGGGGGTGGTTACCGTGCAGCGCCGAGATGACCTGCCGGCCGAGGAAGCCGGTGGCGCCGGTGACAAGAAACGTCCCGGCGAGTTGGCCTTCACTGTTGATACGTGTCTTCACTTCCGGAACCGTCACGGGTGCATCGAGCATGGTTGTATCCGTTGCAGCGGCGCCGCGATGGGGTAGCGCCGGCGGGGATCAGGCCCAGACCACCGTGGACCAGCGGGGCGCGTCGATACCATCGTCATCGGGCCAGCGGCAAGCGGCTTCGTATTCGCCGATGTCGTGCGCTTTGGGGCCCCAGTCGTACTCACCGTTGACGGCCGTGCGGCGCAGGATGCCTCGCTCACAGAGGTCTTGGAAGCAGGCCTCGATGTTGGGCAGGTGCGCGGTCGGAACCTTGCGGACGAGCATCTTCGGGTTGGACACACCGATGCGACCGGTGGGCGAACCGAGCGACGTGGCGACGGTGACGTAGTCGCGGCAAATCGGCTCGAACAGCGCCCGGAGCACGGCGCGGACGCACGGATCGGCAAGCTCGTCGTCGACATCGATATCGTCGGCGCCGGGCGCGTACCCGTTGAGCGAGGTGTGATGCTGAATCGCCGGATGGTTGGGGTAGGCCGAGATCGCTTCGGGGTAGAACAAGTGCAGCCACTGGTAGCGCATGCACTGCTCCATGCACGCCGTGACGCCGTTTTCATCGCGCAGCCGGCTGTCGATGACCTGACCACCGCGCCGCAACAAGGCGCGCCGCAACCAAGGCAGATCCACGCCGTCGATGGCGTTGTGGTGCAGGAACGCGCGCAGGTGGAATGTCGTGGCGGCCGTGCGCTCCTGCAAGCGCGCCATGATGGTGTCGGCGACGGCGTAAACGTCGGCCTGCGCATCGAGAATCACCGGCTCGGCGCACGTCATGTGGACGCGGCCCAGGTTGATTTTGCCGCGGCCTACGCGCCCGGTCCATTTGAGCAGGTCGCGCAGCTGCATCTTCGGTTTCGGGGCGCCTCCGAGCTCGGTCGCAAACACCGACTCTTCGGGCACGCGGTCGTACGTCAATGCGATCGGCAGGATCGCGCACGTGGCGCCGGTCGACTGGATCGCGCGGAGCAGACCACGCTTGGGACGCAAGAACTGGCGGGACCGGCTGCGCGTGCCTTCGATGAAGAACTCCAGCGTCTCCTTGTTGTCGACCAACTGGTGGATCTGACGGGTCAAGTCCGGGTCTTCCCGGCCGACTCCGCGCTTGATGTAGAACGCCTGCGTGTGCCGGAAGAGCTCGCCGATGACCGGGATCTTGGCGAAATCGGACGTCGCAGCGATGCGCGGTATGGCGATGCCGAGGTCGGGCCGGGCGAACGCGAGGTAGCTGACAAGCACAAAGTCCATGTAGCTGCGGTGGCTGGGAATCAGCACCGTCAACGCGCCATCGGGCAGCGATTCGACCGCGCGCTCGAACGACGGTTGGTCGAATGTAACCAGCTCGGTGCAGCGCTTGAGCGCCTTCTTCACCGTAAAGGCCGAGCCGCGGATCGCCCAGTTGCCCTTGGGCTGGGTCACCATCCAGCGCATGTCCGATCCGTCGCCGACGTGGCGAGCGCCGGCAAACGCTGTCTCCGTATCGTCCTTTTGCAGCAGGTAGCGGTAGATGCCCGCGCAGGAGATCTCGACGTACTCGCGCGCATTGAACTGCGGATCGTCGATCGGCAGCGATGATTGGAAGTCGAATGTGCGGCTCGTGAAGTACGGAAACGCCTTGTTGAGCTTGGCGATGCCGTCGATGAGACGCTTGACCTGGCGGCTCATCTTGCGCTGACCGGTCACCTTGAAGAGCGCGCGCGCCGCCTGGGCTGGGCCCGCCTGGTGCTGCAAGTCCTTGAGCTTGAAGCGCTTGCCGGGCTTGCCGATGTACTTCAGACCCGGCGTGCGGTGGACGGGGTGGCGCGTGTAGAAATCGATGATGGTGGTGATGGTGTCACCGATGCGGCACGAGTTCTGGATGCCGGCGGTGGCGTGGTAGATGGACGGCTGATCGACGCGCGTGGGCGGTGGCAGGACGAGCGCAAGGTCGATGGCTCGGGACGCCACTTCGTCGACCGGAATCAGGTCCAGGTACGCCTCGGTGTTGGCGACAAGCGCGCGCATATGGCCGCCGCCGATGGTCACCACGAAGCCCGCGAAGGCCGCCGCGCTGTCGATCCAGCCGGGGAACGGGTAGCGCCACGACGCGCTGATGATGCTCGGTCGCAAAATCGTCAACGGCAGGTCGCCGCGCCGCTCCATCAGCAGGTGTTCGGCGATGCACTTGGTGTAGGTGTACGTGTTCGGGTGCCCGGTTTCGCGCAGCAGGGACTCCTCATCAGCCGTGCCGTCGACGATGCTGCGGTAGATGGACTCGGCCGAGCGGGGCAGGGGGGCGAGCGCCTCTTCGATGGCCTTTTCGTTGTAATTGGGCGTCACGTAGGCGGTCGAGGTGTCGACGAATGAAAGGAGGCGGGGGCACTTGCGGGCCAACGCGAGCATGTTCAGCGCGGACGTGATGTTGGCGGCAGCGGCCTGCGCGATGGGCAGATGGAAGTCGACCGACGCTGCGCAGTGAATGATATGGGTGATCTTGGACGTGACGGCCCCCAAAGCATCTTCGCTCAACCCGCAGCGGGGTTCGGTCAGCTCGCCGGCGACGACCTCGACCTTGCGCTCCCAGCCGTCATCAAGCAGCGAGAAACAGCGCGACGCCATCACCTCGTACCGGAAACGGCGAGCCGGCGCGGTGCCGCGTTTGCGACGGATGAGCACGTAGACGGTCTCAATGTCGAGCGCGTCCTGGCGACGCATCAGCTCTTCGAGCACGACCTTGCCGACGAATCCCGTGACTCCGGTCACGAATACGTGTTTTCCCATCAAAGACCTCCGACCGGGGAACAACCGGCTGGAAAAGTGTTCTCTAGTTCGCAGGCGACGACTTCGGTGACGCTTTCTTGCGCGCTGGGTTTTTGCGCGCAGGCGCCTTGCTTGTCGTCTTTTTTGCTGCCGGCTTGCGCATCGCCTTGGCTTTCACCGCGGTCTTGGCCTTGGCGGCCGTCGAGTTGGCTGCACGATCGCTGTCGGTCTTGCTGTTCGCAGCAGGCGCCACCGGCACGTCGAACGACATCTCGTCGGCCATCTGCTGGTTGCGAACGCCAAAGATGTTGTCCGGATCCACGGCCTGCTTGGTGCGGGCGTTCCAGCTCAGCGCTGCGTCGCTCATGATCTGCGGCAGGAACTTCTTGCGCAGTTTGCCAACGCCATGGTGGTGACTCAGCGATCCGCCGGACTGCAGGATCTCGTCGCGGGCAGCGAGCTCGATCTGAGCGAACGCGTGCGACGGGTCTTTGACGCCCTTGTACGAAAACGCCAGGTAGAAGTAGATGCAGACACCGGTCTGGTACACCTGTGTCACGCGGCACGTGATGAACGGCCTGCCGGGCAGACCCGCGGCGGCGTGTTCTTTGTTCACGCGGCGCTTGACGTTGTCGCACAGCTGGATCGCCTTGCTCCATGGCACGCTGGTCTCGAAGCTCTCCGCGATGACGTAGTGCTTCATGACGAAGTCGCGGATGTACGCGATGCCAAACGTCAACTGGTAGCCCTTGCGGCCGTTCTCCCCGCCTGCCTTCATGCCACCATGCCGCGTGGCGAGGCGGTAAACCGTGTCTTCCTGGTTGGACACTTCGGCGTCGGGGCCCTCGAACACGAGCGTGCACGCGACCATCTTCTCGGGATCAAAGCCCTTCACCTTCGTGACGAAGAGCTTTTCGAGCCGTGACTTCTGGACCGCGATGCCGGTCTTGGCGGGCTTGAGCGCCATCGAGAACTGAAACTGGATGTTGTCGACGAGGCGCACCGAAGCGGGCGGGGTGCCCTCTTGCTGCAGGTCGTACATGAACGCGACACCCGACCGGAAATCGGGGAAGAGCACCGACCCGTAACGCTGCACTTCGGGGAGCGGGAAGAGCTTGACGATGGCCTGGGTGATGATGCCAAGGTTGCCCTCGCTGCCGAACATGAAGCGGCGGGGATCGGCGCCAACGGCCTCGCGCGGGTTGATGTCGTGGCGGGCCAAGAGACCGTCAGACGTGACCGCGTTGAAGTCCTGCACGATGTCTTCGATGTTGCCGTACTTGTTCTTCTTCATGCCGGACGCGTGGGTCGCGATCCAGCCGCCGAGGGTGGAGAACTCGATGCTGTCGGGCTCATGGCCCATCGTGAAGCCGTAGTCGGCGAGCTGCTTTGCGATGTGACGCCCGACCGCGCCGCTCTGGATGCAGGCGATGCGGTTGGCCGGGTCGATCCACAGAACGCGGTTCATACGGCGCATGTCGACGCTGACGATGGTGCGCTTTTCATCAGCCGGGCACTTGAGCGCATCGGTGACGTTCGTGCCGCCGCCGTACGGAATCAGGCAGCAGCCGTGCTCTTTGGCGAGCTCGACCATGCGAATGACGTGCTCCTCCTCGCTCGGGTACACGACGAGATCCGGCACGCGTTTCACCTGGCCGTACTTGATCGCGTACATCTCCTCCTGCGTGTGGCCGTGGCCGTGGCGGAGGCGGATTTGCGGCGCATCGGTCAGCTGGTCTTCGGCCAGGAAGGTGCGAATCGCGTCCTGGAACGCCGCATTGCGAATCGGCTCGGGGATCTTCACCGGGTACGCGCTCTCGTGCACGTCGCGCGGCTCGATTTGGATCGCCATGACGTCTTCGATCCACGGCACGAGATTGGGCAGCTCTTCGCCGCACAGCTCGTAGCGCGTCCCGGTCAACTTCACGACGCCGCGGGCGTCGATCGAGAAGCCCGTGTCCTTAAAACCCCAAACGTCGAGGCTCTCTTCGTCGCCGGCCGCGGACGGCGGGGGCCCGGGAATGATGCGCTGCGGAACTTCGCCGGCGGCGAGCGCGCGACCGGACGCTTTCCAGCCCGACTTGCCCCAGTTTTGACCGAGCAGCGCGCCGCTGGCGTCACGGGCTCGGCGACCTGCGGAAAGAATCTTGTCGAGGGTGCTCATCGAAGCTCCGTTTGTGGCCGTGGACTACACGTAAATCTGTAATCAGCGCGGGGGGATGCCATGAGTGGATGACGAGGTCAACGAGAAACTGTTACCTCTCTTTTACAAAACGAAGACATTTGTCGGCAAGTGCGCAGGACGGCGCCACTCTCAACTGTTCGAACATGGTCCGTCAGGTGTCTGACGAATGGCGTGCGACCGGGCTCAGCGGAGTGTGGCGACCGACTCGATATCGAGGCTAAGCGCGACATCAGCCTGCCGAACAGTCCCGTCATTGAGGTACGCAATCACGGCCGTATAGGCCACCGCGCCGGGCGGATTCATCGCGTCCCGAAAGCCGCCGTAGCGGGGCGAGAGCTTCCATTGCTCCATCGGGTTGGATTCGTACACGTGATCGCGCCACATGGCCTTTTCATCAGATGCATCCGGGCGGCTCGGACCGATGTAGACCGAGTAATGGTCGATGTCGCCGGTAGCCACGCCGGCCGGCAGCAGGATTCGGAAGCCTCCGGGCGCGATGAAGCGGCTGAACTCGATGGCATCATCCGCTGTCCGCGTTCGGGCGTGCTCTTCCGCGGCGCGACGCAGCTGGATTTCCTGCAAAGACGTCGGCTTGGGCGTGCGTTGGGCGGCGGGCAACTGTGCGGCTGCAACCGCGGCGGGTCGTTCGTCCTCGCGAAGCTCGAGATCCGCGATAAACCCACCGCCAGGCTTGAGGGCAAAATGCGCCCCGTCGAGAATCGCTGTATCCGCGGCGCCAATGTAGACATCCTGGACCTCGACGAGATGACCGCCCGGCAGCTGCGCGAGCACCCAGTAGTAGAGCATCGACGCGCCGCGACTGCCGTAGTCGTCCACCACGATGTCGACATCGGGATAGCCGAGCATGAAATGGCGAATATCGCTGCCGTACTTGCCCTGCCAGAAGCGGTCCATCGACCGCGGCCGAATCGCCGAGACCGCCATCGATCGGAAGACGTGAAACCCGATGGCGCCGCGAACCCGACGCCATTGCAGGCAATACGCGAACCCAGAGCGGGAACGACCGGCGCGAAAATCGGCGCGCTCCGGACGTTGGCCGAGCGGCACGGGGAGTTCATCACCGAAAATGATCGCGTCTTCAGACTGAAAGATGCGCATCGTGTGCCCCCGTGTTCGTCGTCCTCGGCCCTCAGGAAGCCTGTGTGAGAACCAGCGTCGCCAGCCCGCTGAGCAGCAAATCGCGCAGCGTGTCGCGCGGAAATGGCCGGGTGTCGATCCAGTGAATCGCGAGGGACTCGGTATAGCCAAGCCATCCCCAGACGCGGCCGACGAGAACTGGATCGTCGCTTGCTACGTCGGTCGCACGGACGATGCGGCCCACGATCTCCTGGCGGACGCCGGTCACGAGACCGTCGACCTCCGCATCGCTGCCGATACCGCCCCGCACAACGGCGCGAAAAAGCTGCCCCTCACGCTCCACAAAGCCGACGAAGCCGTCGATGCTGGCCAGCGCGCCGGCCTGCAGGTCATCGAATTCGGTGACGGCCAGCAAGTCTTCGGCCGCGGCGCGAATCGTGGCGAGGTAGAAGCCGCGCTTGCTGCCGAAGTAGTGGTACAGCAACCCCTTGCTCGTGTTCGTGGCGGCCGAGATTTCGTCGGTCGAGATTTGATCGTATGCCCGGTCCGCGAAGAGCTGACGTCCGGCGGCAAGCAGCTGCGCGCGGCGTTGGTCGGTCGACATCCGTTTGGCCATGCAACGAGGCTACAGCGTCGCAACGAACCTTGCTATCCATGCCAGTGGACCCACCGCGGCGTGGCATTGGGGTTGTTTTTCGGTGCAACTTCGGCCTTTGATGGCGCGGTGAACTGCCCACCCTTGCCGCCCCGCCTGTCCATTGCGCCGACCCGCTCGGACGCCCGAACGTTGATTGCACCGGCGTTGATTGCACCGGCGTCGAGTCTCGCAGCGTTGAGTCTCGGAGCGTTGATTGTCGCGATGTCGCTGGCGGCACCCTTGGCTCACGCCGCGCCAGTAACGGGCCGATTCGGACACCAGGCTCGCGACCCGGGCAAAGTCGTGGCCGGCATGCGCTTTCCAGGGGCTCTGCGGCCGGGCGTGCGCAAGATCTGGATGGTCGGCGCCGGGCTGCGAACCAAGTGGGTGTTCAAGGTCTACGCGCTTGCCGTCTACCAGCGCACCGTCAGAGGTAACGCTCGGCACGTGATCAGGGCCAACGAAGAGAAGTTCATTTGGCTGCGCATGCTCCGCGCCGTGAGCGCCAGCGACCTCGCCGAAGCGGTGCACGAAGGCCTTCGCGACAACATCCCCGCTCCGATCCGCAAGCAGATCGCGCCGCAGGTCGCGCGCTTCGTGAAGGCGTTGCCAACCACCATTCCCAAGGGCGCCGACATCGGGTTTTGGTATCGACCGGGCACGGGTATGCGCATTCAAGTGGCGCACGGGCCACAGCTGCGCCTGCATGGCTACGACGCGATGGTCGCTATCTGGTCGATTTGGTTTGGTCGCAAGCCGTCGGACGCGGATCTGAAAGCGGAAGTGCTTGAGCAGCCGCGAAAATAGCTCCGAAAACGTTATCGACGCCCGGCAGGTGTCGCCACCACCGCCGCCTCGCACGCTTCGCCCCGCGCCTCGTTGAAGCGCTGCCGCTTCTCGCCTGCGTTGAGTCGGTTGGCCCCCTCGCCGATCAGCAGCGCCGGGGCCGTTGCTGACCGCCGCAGTTGATCGGCCAGGTCGCGGTCGCCTCGCGGGATGCCCTCACCCCGAGAGGGGCGCCGATCAGCCGGCGTTGAGGAGGCCCGAGGAGCGAGTGGGTGTTCGCGTTCGGTTTCGCGTTCGGGTGCTGATGAGAGCGCCCGACCCTTTCTTGTCCGCGTCCGGCGTGCCGCGTACCATTCGAACGTTCGCCCGCGCGCATTTCCCAGCCAGCCGCAGCGGGCCTTCGAGGCCGTTTCATGAACCAACGAAGTCCATTCCTCGCCGCTTTTGCCGTGGTCGCCGCGACGGTTCTCGCCATCGGTTGCAGCACCACGACCGACGAAGATGACGCCGGCAAGAAAGGCACGACCGTCGACGGCGGCGGCATCGACGCCCCGCTGCCCCAGGAGATCAGCCAGACCAAGGTCGATCCGTTCGCATGTCCGGGCGGCCATGGGTGTGCGTGTGCGGACGACGCCGCGTGCACGTGGGGCGTCTGCATCGAAGGTGCGGTCGCCGGAAAGAGCGGCAAGGGCTGCACAACACCGTGCGGCTCGGGCTGCGAAAAGGGGATGGCGTGTGCGGCGCTGAAGAAGGGCGACGAGACGATCAATCACTGCGTCCCGGCGCACGTAAACCTGTGTGATCCATGCACAAAAACAGACACTTGCACGTCCTTCGGGCGCGCTGGATCGGCCTGCGTGTCGTACGGCGGCGCGGGGAACTTCTGCGGCGCGGCCTGCGATGGCGACGCGGGATGCCCAACGGGGTACGCCTGTGAGATGGCGACTCTCGCGGAAGGCGGCGCGTCCCTTCAATGCGTCAAGAAGCCCGCAGCAGGGGGCGGCGCTGGCAGCTACGGAGAGTGTTCCTGCAGCGATTCTGCCAAGGCCAAGGGGCTTGGAACGGCGTGTTACAGCGAGAGCAAGGGACTGCGTTGCCCGGGTTCGCGGTCGTGCGGCGCCAACGGTCTCTCGGCTTGCTCGGCGAAGGCACCGGCGGCCGAGGCGTGCGACGGTGCGGACAACGACTGCGATGGCCAGATCGACGAAGACACGTGCGGCGACGGCAACCCATGCACCGCGGACGCTTGCAAGGACGGCAAGTGCGTCAACTCCAACATCACGGCGCCGTGCAACGCCGACGATTCGGTCTGCACGACCGGCGACGCCTGCAAGGATGGCAAATGCGCGGCCGGCAAGACGATCTCCTGCGACGATGGCAACGGCTGCACGAAGGACTCGTGCGACAAGCTGACGGGCTGCAAGACCGAACCCGCCGAGCTCTCGTCCTGCGACGCAGACGGTGACAAGTGCACGCCCGGTGATGCCTGCTCGGGCGGCGTCTGCGTGACGGGCGATCCCAAGAACTGCGACGACAAGAAGCCGTGCACGGTGGACCGCTGCAACGCCTCGACCGGCAGCTGCGAAAACAAGCTGGTCGTGGGCCTCGCGTGCGACGACGGCGACATCTGCACCCACACCGACCTGTGCGCGAACGGCGGCAAATGCGCTGGCACGACGCGTGCGTGCAACGACGGCAACGCCTGCACGACCGACGCCTGCGATGCCAAGAAAGGGGCGAAGGACGCATGCCAGCACACGGCTGGTTCCGGCGCGTGCGATGACGGCAACAAGTGTACGACCGGCGACAAGTGCACGGCTGGCAGTTGCGCCCCGGGCACCGCGAAGGTCTGCAAAGCATCCAAACCCTGTACGACCGTCTACTGCAATGGGCTGACGGGCAGCTGCGTCGAGGAAAAAGCCAAGGTCGGCGCCCCGTGCGACGACGGCAAACCTTGCACCGTCGGGGACGGCTGCGACGCGGCCGGCAAGTGCCAGTCGGGCAAACCCAAGATCTGTGGCGACGGGCCTGCCTGCCAATCCGGTGTCTGCAACACCAAGACCGGAAAATGCGAGCCGGGACAGGCCAAAGACGGCTCGGCCTGCGACGACGGCAACACATGCACCTCGGGCACGACGTGCGCCAAGGGCAAGTGCACCGGCGGCAAACCGCGTGACTGCAACGATAAGAACGCGTGCACGACCGACAGTTGTGTCTCGGCAAAGGGCTGCCAGAACCTCAAAGTGGCCGACGGTCTCAAGTGCGACGACGGCAACAGCTGCAACCTCTCGCAGTGCGCGTCCGGCAGCTGCGTGAAGACAAAGGACCTCTGCAATTGCGGAAAAAACGCGGACTGCGACGACCTCGACGCCTGCACGACCGACACCTGCAACACCAGCACCAAGAAGTGCGCGTTCGCCCCGGGAACAGCAGGCAGCTCGTGCGAAGACGGCGACAAGTGCACATCGGGCGACAAGTGCGCAACGGTGTCCGGCAAGCTCGTGTGCCAGGGCGGCGCCAAGACCGACTGCGACGACAAGGAAGCCTGCACGACCGACAGCTGCGACAAGGTCAAGGGCTGCCAGCACGCGGCCCTCAAGGACGCCACGACCTGCGATGACAACAGCAAGTGCACGGCGACCACTTCGTGCAAGTCCGGCAAGTGCACCGGCCCATCGGTCGCCTGCACCGACAACGGCAAGGCGTGCCGCCCCAATCGCTGCGATCCGCTGACCGGCAAGTGCGCCGAGTCCGACGCCAAAGACGGCACCAAGTGCGACGATGGCGACAAGTGCACCGAGTCCGATGGCTGCAAAACGGGAAAATGCCAGGGCGCGCCGCTCGCTCGGACGGTCGCGACCCTCGCTGGCAGCGGCTCCGGTGGATACAAGGACGGGACCGGCACCGGCGCCACGTTCAACGCGCCGATGGGCGTCGCGATCGACAGCGCCGGCACCATCTACGTCGCGGAAGGCGGGGTCGCCAACTTCTACCGAATCCGCAAGATGGACGCGGCCGGCAAGGTGACGACGTTCGCGGGCAAGGGCCTCGCAGGCTGGTTCGACGGAACCGGAACGTCCGCGATGTTCCGCGCGCCCAAGGGACTCGTTGCGGTGGGCACCGATCTCTACGTCGTCGACGCCAACAACCAGCGCATCCGCAAGGTCGACAAAGACGCGAAGGTGACCACATTCGCCGGCAGCGGCGCCGAGCCCGGCTTCGGCCAGACCAAGGTCAAGGGCGGCTTCAAGGACGCCAAGGGTGTTGCGGCGCTGTTCAGCGACCCGGTCGGCATCGCGGCGATCGGCACCACGCTCTATGTCGCCGACGCCGGCAACAACCGTATCCGCAAGATCGTTGCCGACGGGACCGCTACGACCCTCGCGGGCAGCGCTACAGCCGGCAGCAAGGATGGCACTGGCGGCGCGGCTACCTTCAGCGCACCGACCGGCATTGCCGCAGCCGGAACCACAATCTACGTCGCGGATCTCGGCGGCCACCGCATCCGCAAGGTGACCGACAAGGGCGTCGTCACAACGTTCGCGGGCTCATCCAAGGGCTTCAAGGACGGCAGCGGAACGGCCGCACAGTTCAACGAGCCGTACGGCCTCTCGCTCGACCTCGCCGGGAGCCTCCTCGTTGGCGACAGCAAGAACTCGCGGGTGCGTCTCATCACGGCTGCCGGCGCGGTTGCGGTGTACGCAGGCACCGGCGACAACGCTTCGGCCGATGGAGCGGCGCTCAAGGCGAAATTCAAGTCCCCATGGGGCGTCGCAGCGGACGGCAAAGGCAACACGTACGTCGCCGATCCCTTCGACCACCGCATCCGGGTCATCAAGGACCCGTTCAAGCTCTGCAAGAAGCCGTAGGGAAGCTCTCAGCCTCGCCTGTTTCGTCGTCATGACCTGCACGCCGTTGCAATCGTCGGCAGGCGGTTTGGCGACGAACGCGCGCGCGCGGTCCCGCATCACGACGGACGCCTTGTCCCGGGGCGAGGAGGCGGCATCTGCACACCATTGCTGCCGTTCAAGTCGGCGCCGACTGTGCCCTCTGTAGGCCCGCATCACCACTGCACGGTTGCCCGGGACAGTCCATTCTGTGCGCGCTTCCGTTACGCTCGCCGCCCTCGCACGACTGAAACGTCCACCCATTCGGAGACCCACCGATGCCACACCTAGCCACCGTCAATTGGTCCACTCTCGTCGACCGGACGCCCGCCTATGCGCTTGTCGGAGAGGTCGACCTCGTGATCGTGCGCGTCGACGGCGAACCACGCGCCTTCTACGGCCGCTGTTTGCACCGTGGCGCGCTGATGTCGGACGGACACGTCGACGGACCCAACCTGATCTGCGGTGTACATGGCTGGGATTATCGGCTCGACACCGGGGTCTCCGAGTACGCCAACGACGAAGCGCTGCACCGGTTCAAGGCCTGGGTCGAAGACGACGCCGTGATGGTCGATGCGGACGAAATCGCTGCGTGGGCAGTCGAACATCCGCAGCCCTACAAGCGCGACGAATACCTCGGCCTCTACGCCGATGCGTCCCACGGCAAGCTCGAGGAGGACAAGGTCGGCTACATCCAACGGCTCGCGCGCGGCGGCGTCCACGGGGTCGGTCACCACGGGTTGGTCAGCGCGATGGGTATCGGCCGTCAACATCTGCCGCGATGGGACGACCTCCAGCTGCTCACCGCCCAGCTCGCGCGATCACCGTTGTTGGAGCACGAGTCCGTCGGCACGGAGCTGATCATCGGCCCGCGCGCCAAACGTCCCCTCAAGTTGGCGATCCCGATCTTCGTCAGCGACATGAGCTACGGGGCGCTCTCCGAAGAGGCCAAGATCTCGCTGGCGACCGGCGCCGAGTTGGCGGCAACCGGCATCTGTTCGGGTGAGGGCGGGATGTTACCCGAGGAACAGGGCGCCAACAGCCGCTATTTCTACGAGCTCGCGTCGGGTCGCTTCGGCTGGGATCTTGCCAAGGTTCGGCGGGTCCAGGCGTTGCACTTCAAGGGCGGGCAGGGCGCCAAGACCGGCACCGGAGGGCACCTGCCCGGCGAAAAAGTGGTCGGCAAAATCGCGGAGGTGCGCGGGCTCGCGGTCGGTGAATCCGCGATCAGCCCGCCGCGCTTTGCGGATCTCCGTACGCCCGAAGACTTCGCCAAAGTGGCCAACGACGTGCGAGCGGAGAGCGGTGGCATCCCCATCGGGTTCAAGCTGTCGGCCCAGCATATCGAGGACGACATCGACTTCGCGCTCGCTGCGACGGCCGACTACATCATCCTCGACGGCCGCGGTGGAGCGACCGGAGCAGCACCCGAGATCTTCAAGCAGAACATCTCGGTGCCGACCATGGTCGCGCTCGCCCGGGCACGACGGCACCTCGATCGCGTCGGCGCTAGCGACGTAACGCTCATCATCACCGGCGGTCTGCGGACGGAGAGCGACTTCGTCAAGGCGTTGGCGCTCGGCGCGGATGGCATCGCTGTGTCCAATGCGGCCCTCCAAGCGATCGGCTGCGTGGGGATGCGGGCCTGTCACACCAACAACTGCCCGGTCGGGATCGCGACCCAAAAGGACCACCTGCGACGGCGGCTCAAGATTCAAAGCAGCGCCCGCCAGCTCGCCAACTGGTTCGAAGCGACGGTGCACCTGATGGCCGTCCTGGCCCGCGCATGCGGACACGACCACCTCAACGGCTTCGAGCTGCGCGACCTGACGACCTTCGACCGAGATGTCGCCGCGCTGACCGGTGTGCGTTACGCCGGTGTGGGCTGAGTCTTGATTGCTGAACTGGAACTCCGCATCGATTGTGTTTGCGCGTCGGCCGGGCGCGTTGGCATTCGGGCCAACTCCCGGTACATCGACGTCATGACACCGCTGCGTATCTGGTCCCGCGCCGTGAGCCTAGGCGTCACCGCCGACACGCCCAAAAGCGACGTCAAGCACATCCTGTTGGTGAACGATGTGGGCCCAACCAAGCAGCTCGTTTGTCGGACCGGAGCAGACCATTCACCTGGGGCCGACACCCAAGCAAGCAAACAGCGGATGGTCGCCGTCCGACGGGACCCTGTATCCGATTTGTCGGACCACCGGCAGCGGCGCGAAGTTCACCGTGAGCTTCATGAAAGCGGGGTGCTGACGGCCGATGAAGCGTGTTCGTGTCCGCGCCGATTGAGGGCTCGATGTTGTGCGTTCAGCCGCCGGCGCGCTTGACCTTGTAGCCTTTGGCGACCAGCACCTTCTCAACGGTGTCGCGGTGGTCGCCCTGGATCTCGATCACGTCGCCCCGGACGGTGCCACCCGACCCGCAGCGGGCTTTGAGCGTCTTGGCGAACTTCTTCAGCTCGTCGGCCGGCAAAGGAACACCGGTGATGAGCGTAACGCCCTTGCCCCGACGCCCCTTGGTCGACCGCGAGATGCGGACAATGCCGTCCTTGGGAGCGTTCGGGACGGACGGCCGCGCTTTCTTGTTGCGGCGCGGCTTGCTTGTGCCTGTCCGATCGGAACGGCGCGATGAATCGGTGCTCGCGACGTGTCCGTGCTCAGATGTGTAGACGAGTCGGCTGCCTGAATTGTCGCGTGTGCCCATCTTGCGTTCCCGTCAGCCCTGCGCTTCCTTGGCGGACATGATCTTGTACGTGTCGATCGCAAAACCGGTGTTCATGACCAACACCGCGACAAACATCGCCTTGAACGCGTCCGGTAGCGCTTGCTCAAGCCCCATGCCTTGCTCAACCGCGGTCAAACCGAGCACGCCCAGCAGCCAGAACACACCGACGACGCGCTTTTCGGGGACGCCTACGAGGTACCCAAGGCCAGGGAGAAAGAAATTCAGGATCGTACAGAGCCACTTCATCGTGCCTTCCGGGAACGTCATCTACTTGGGCGCCGAGATCCAGTACGGCCAGTAGGCAGACGACCCCGTCACCGATCTGACCTGGGCGATGAACCGGTATTCGCCGTTGCGAGGCGGATAGACCGACGACGAATAGAAACACACTTGCCCACCTGGCTTGGTCGTCTGGGTCCAGAGCTTTCCGTCGGGTTTGCCGTCCGCGGGCACCTTCTTCGTACCGTTGTTCCACCGATCGAGATAGCTGTAGATCGCCAGCGAGTAGCTGCGTCCCTTCGGAGCGCGCAAACAGATAGGCCCGCCCCACCCGGCGTCGATGATGTACGTGTCGACGTCCTTCGCGTCGCTGATGTAGCTGTAGAACGCGCCTTTGCGGGTCAGCGCGGACGGAATCCGAACAACGTGATCGGGCAACCCATCCTTGTTGGTGTCGGCGCCCTCGTTGGGCTCGAAGTTATCCCAGTTGTTGGTCTTCATGACCGGCGTCAAGTACGGCGGCAGGCTCGTGTACCGGCTGAACGTGGCCTTGCCGAGCTGGCGACAGTGGACCCTGCCGGTCTTGTCGGACGCCACAACCTCGAGCCGACCGTCGCTGTCGAAGTCGCCGATGCTCTGCAGGTAGATGCCAGACGGCGCGACGACGTGGTCCGCCGCGCTGTGATTCTTGAACCACTTGGTGGCCGGATTGTAGAGCGCGAGCCGAAGCTGTGTCCCGCTGCTGTAGATGCGATCGGGGTAACCGTCGCCGTTGACGTCCCACAACCCGAGCCGACGTACGTCGCCGATGTTCTCGATCTTGCCGTCGTCGTTGATGTCGGTCGGCGATGTTGGGTACGCGCCACCGCCTGGCGAGCCCTTCATCGGTTTGCCGTCAAAACCCCAGCGCCAGTAGCTCGACGTCATCGCGTTGGGCTGCTTGGCCTTGTTCGTCTTGCCGTACGTCACGTGCGCGCGGATCGAACGGTTGTGCACGGTGAGGTCGTTGACCGAGCTGCCAAAAAGCTTGGCGATAGACGTGTCGAACGCGCACTTGCCGGGCGGCGAGCAGTGGGCGCCAAACGTGTACTTGGCGACGTCGGTGAGCTTCCACGCGTAGATCTTGCCGGCCCAGAGCTGAGGCGCGTCCGATTGCGGATAGCCATTGCCGTGCACGAATTCGGGCACGCCATCGCCGTTCAGATCAACCACCGCGCGCCCCGCCCAGTATTCGCACACGCCGTCAGGGTCGTTGATCGCCGCTTTTTGGACCAGCGCCTTCTTGGCCGGGTCCCAGGCGAAGATCTTCACGCCCTCTTTTTGGCACCACGTCGACGCGATGAGCTCGGGCCCGCCATCGCCGCCGAGATCCCACGCCAGGAACGTGCTGGCGTCGTAAACGTGGGAGCCAGCCGCCGTGTGCTTGGTCACAGTCCCGTTCGCTTCGAGCCGGTAGATCTCGGCCTTGCTGCCATTGCCGGTGAGCACTTCGAGCGTCTGCGTCGCCGCGTTGTGGCTGGCCCAACCGTCCATGTCCGCGAATACAGCGCGGCTTCGCGAGTAGTTGTGGACCGGCGCCGAATAGTCGTAGAGCGCGCCGCCGTCGCTATCGAGGATCGCGAACCCGAAGTTGTCCTGCACGACCACCTCCGCGTTGCCATCGCCGTTGAGGTCGACCGTCTGTGCGGTCGGCGCGCCGAGGTTGTACTTGAGCTTGAACGGCCACTTCCCGCCACATGCGGTGAAGCAGAGCTTGTCAGCCGCGCCGTCGCAGTCGTTGTCCTTGCCGTCACCGCACACGTCGGCCGCGCCGGGGTGAACCGTCGTGTCCGAATCCGCGCAGTCCCAATCCGGCTTCTTGTCGCCGTCTGCGTCCTTGGCCTTGGTCCATCCGACCGGTACGTCGCACTTCTTTTGGGCCAACGCTCCCTTGGGCGCCCAGCCGTCGCCGTCGTTGTCCTTGTAGATGGTTGCGGTCGCGAGCCCCTCGTCCTTGAGCGAGTCGCAGTCGTCGTCGATGTCGTTGCAGACCTCTTTTGCCTTGGGGAAGATCGCCTTGTTGAAGTCGTTGCAGTCGCCCGCCACCCCGGTCCACGCCTTGCCGGGCGCCTTGCACGCCATCACCGGCGCGCCGCTTCCGAAACCGTCGCCGTCGTTGTCCTGGTACCAGGCCTTGCGCACGCCTTCATCGACCTGGTTGTTGCAGTTGTTGTCCGCGCCGTCGCAGACCTCCTTCTTGCCGGGGGCGATGCCCTTGTTTGCGTCGTTGCAGTCGCCCGACTTGCCGACTTTGTGCGTCTTGGTGGCCTTGCACTGGCATACGGGAGCTGTAAGCGCGCCCCAGCCATCGCCATCGGCATCCGGGTAGTAGTTCTTGCAGCCGAGCGTGCCAGCGGGATCGATCAGCTTGTCGCAGTTATCGTCTTTGCCGTTGCACGTCTCGATCGCGCCCGGTTTGACGTTGGGGGACTTATCATCGCAGTCGCCGGCCACGAACGCAGTGTACGGAAAGCTCGGTGAGCCGAGGCATTGTTTGTCCGTCGCGATGCCAAACCCGTCCCCGTCGCCGTCCTTGTAGAAGGTCCCGCAGCCCTGGCAGCCGGCCTCGTCGACCTGCTTGTTGCAGTTGTTGTCCTTGAGGTCCTTGCACAGCTCGGCCTGGCCGGGATTGACGCCCGGCTGCTTGTCGTCGCAATCGCCCGCCTTCTTGGCCGAATAGTCGCCGTTGGGCGCGCAGTAGCATCGCGGCTTGCCGATGCCGTAGCCGTCGCCATCAAAGTCGAAGAAGAGCGACTTGCAGCCGGTCGCGTCGATGTCGTTTTCCGACCCGTTGCAGTTGTCGTCCTTGCCGTTGCCGCAGATCTCCTTGGCGGCTGGGTGGACCTTCTTGTCCTTGTCGTTGCAGTCGCCGTCCTTGCTCGCGGTCCACGGCGCCTTGGCTTTGCAGACACACTGCGCGGTGCCGATCCCAAAGCCGTCGCCGTCGCCGTCGAAATGCAGCTTCGTGCAGCCCGTGGCGTCATTCTCGTCGGTCGCGCCGTCGCAGTCGTCGTCCTTGCCGTTGCAGGCCTCGGTCGCCTTGGACGACACCTTGGCGTCGGTCGGCGCGCAATCGGCCTTGTTCACGTCGCCATCCCCGTCGATATCCGGGTCGCAGACATCGCCGATGCCGTCCTTGTCGAGGTCATCCTGGGTCGTGTTGGCGTGCACCGGGCAGTTGTCGACGTCCTTGGGTTTGCCGTCGGGCGCGGGGCCACAAGCGGGGGTTCCAGCGGGCGGCAGGTTCAGCACCTTATCGCCGTCGATATCGCAGTCGCAGCCATCGCCGATCCCGTCGTTGTCGAGATCGCCCTGGATCTTGTCGGCGTGCAGCGGGCATCCGTCCTTGCTGTCGATCACGCCGTCGCCGTCGTCATCGTCATCGCACACGTCGCCCTTACCGTCGCCGTCGGTGTCCACCTGCTTGGGATCGGCGATCTTCGGGCAGACATCGTTGCCATCCTTGATGCCATCGCCGTCGTCATCATCGTCCACGCAGTCGGCTTTGCCGTCGCCATCGGTGTTGGGGAAGCCCTCGTCGGTCTCGCCGTTGCAGTTGTCGTCGATGAAGTTGCAGACCTCCGGGCTGGCCTTGGCGCCCTCACACAGGGTCTTGCCGCCCACGCACAGCGTCTTGCCCTTGCAGGTGCCGTGCACGCTCTTCAGATCGCACGGGCTCGAGACGACGTTCTCGTCGGTCTGGCCGTCGCAGTCGTCGTCGGCGTCGTTGCACGCTTCGGCCTTGGGCTCTGTCCCGACGCAGGTTCCGGGTTTGTTGTCCTTGCACGTGTACTCGCCGGGGCACGCGCCGTTGTCGTTACCGATCCAGCAAAAGCCCTTCTTGCCCTCGGGGCAGGGGCACGCGCCAGACTTGGGACGACACGCCTTGTCCCCACCGCCGCCAGACCCACCGCCGCCAGACCCGCCGCCGCCGGACCCGCCATCTGCGGGCGCCGTGGTCGCTGCGCAGACGAAGCCGTCGCCGACGCAATCGCTGTCCTTGGTGCACGGCTGCATGCAAAACGAGCCCCCCGCGAGGCCGCCGCAGACCCCCGCCGCTTTGCCGTCGACCTTGCACTCGTTGTTCGACGCGCATGGGGCGCAGCGATACGGCGCTTTGTGCAGGCAAATCGCCACGACGTCGCTACCGGACCGCACGTTCTTGCACTGAAACTCGGCCGGGCATCCTTCAACGCACGGCAGGGCGCAACGGCCGCCGTCGGGAGTGGGGATGCAGAATCCGGTCTCGCAATCCGCGTTGCCCTTGCAAGCCTGGAGCTTCGGCGGTGTTTTCGCGGTGTCTTCGGGGCCGGCATCCGGTTCACCGACGTCTTCGGGGCCGCTGTCTGCAGGCCCGGTGTCCGTGGGGCCCGTGTCTGCCAGTCCGCTGCTGTCGAGCACCGTGTCTGTGGCGTTTCCCGTGTCCGCAACGGCGATCTTGTTGGACGAAACGGGATCGTCGCTGCCGCAAGCCGTCAAGGCCACAGCCGCCGCGACAAACAGGCCGATGGTTATGCCCCTGGGGCCGCCCGAGGGTTGTGACAGCTGGCTGAACGGGTTTGGTGCTACATCGATCGGCATGGGCGACTCCCTGGAATCGACGCAGCATAACGTGTTCTCACGAAGCTTGGAGCGCCACCGGGGTCAAGTGGTGTCGTAGGCGACGGCGACAGCAGCCACAGGCATGGACCACGTCGGGACCGACTACTTCGGGATGGCCGCGACCACAGCGTCCTCGTGACCGTACGCCGGGACGCCGATGCCGCCGAAAGCTGCGCCGCCCGAAGACTTCAAGCCAACGAGGAGGTCACCGGCTTTGCGCGGGAAGCCACCGAGTGCTAAGCGAGCCCGCTGCCGATGCTCCTGAGTTCTCTGACTTTGTTCCCGCCGCTCACGCCGGTAGCGGGCAAGACCGGGAACTACTCCGGCGTTCGTTCACTCCAGGGGCAGCGACGGGAAGTGAGGAACCGAGCAGGGTGCAACGCACCGTCTTTCAGCGGAGAGCCTTCGGCTCGCTTTCGGTGATGGTGCCCGAGCGCGCCGCTAACGCGTCGTGCCGGTTGGTTCGGATACGGAGTCGGCGGCCGCGGCCGATGGCGGACGCGGAAATGGCGGATGGCGGATTCTCGGAGCTCGGACGGCAGCAAAGCGCTGGGGCGCGTGGGTCGGGAGCCCATTGGGATTCGACCCGAGGCCTCGGGGACGGTGGCGCGGTGCGAACGGGCGGATGGAAGGCGCGTCGCTTGCTGGCCGGAAGCTCTAAGGGCTGCCACCGACCGCCCCACTGGACGGCGCGGGCGTGAGCGGAAGCGGTACTTCCAGGTGGCGTATGCGTCGGCCTGTGAAGCGAAGACCGCAGTGCGGATCGCCGTGCGCGTCAACGCTGTCGACAAGCAGGCGGGCGAGCGTGCGTTGGCGTTGCTGGACCGGACTGCGGCATTGACCTGGGGGCTCTGGCGCGGAAGGTCCTAAACGGCCGTTGGCCCGTAGAATCGTCTCTACGGGCCGATCACGGCTCGAAGCTATTGATACCGCACCCCACCATCAAAACGGCTCCAGGAGCCTCTACGAGCCACGCAGGGGCATATGGCCTCGAAAAATGGCCCCGCGAACGCCCCGGTGCGCCGAACGGAACGACCGTGAGATTCCGGTCAGCAAGCGCCCTACTGCCGCCGCTTCCGAGCTCCGCCAATCCGCGATCTGCACCCGAGTCAGTCATCGGCCGCCGCCGCTGCCGCCGTCTCCGAAACCAACCGGCGCGTCGCGACAGCGACGTGCTCGGGCGCCGCGAGTCCGCCGCTCAGCCGCCGCCGACCCCAGACGGCACGACGCGACAGCGTTGTGCTTGAATGCCACCACCAAAAGCGATGCACCCCGCGAACGTCTCCCTCCTTGCTATTCGCGGGCGGTTGCGCTTTGCTGCCGCCGTCCGTGCAAACGGCGCCTGACTCCGGTCCGAACCGCAAGCCCCTTACACAGCCACGCGGCAATGACCGGGCGCCGACCAGCCAGCAGTCCAGCAGACCGACGCCATGCCGAATAAGAACGACAAGACCGACTACGCATCGACTCAGCAGTTCTCCGGGTTGAGCGACGCGCCCAAACCGCCAAAGGCCGGCCCGGGTTGGCAGACCCTTCCGCTGTTTTCCGGCATGGCCGCCGACGCACGTGAGCGATTCCACGAAGCGATGGACGAGGTCGTCTTCGAAGACGGCGACACCATCATTGCGCAGGGCGATGAAGGCGAAGACATGTTCGTGCTGGAAGAAGGCACGATGCGCGTCATCGTCAAGAACCCGCGAGACGTGGTCGTGTTCGAACGCACGTTCCCGTCGCCGACCATCTTCGGTGAGATGGCGCTGATCACGCGCGAACCCCGCAACGCGACGATCCTGGCCGAAGGCAAATGCCACTGCCTGCGCATCGACAAATCGACGGTGCAGGAGCTGTTCAAGCGCGAGCCGAGCACAGCCGTTTTCCTGACCCGCCTCGTCGGCGAACGTCTGATGGAGGCCTCGGGGATCCGCAAGGTCGGCAAGTACGAGGTGCTCGGACGTCTCGGCTCAGGTGGCGTGGCGACCGTTTTCGAAGGCCGACACCCCGGGCTGGGCACGCCCGTCGCGCTCAAGATGCTGAGCCACGCGCTCGTTTACGACGAAGGTTTCGCCGACCACTTCGCCGAAGAGGCCCGGCGGACCGCGCAGCTCGCGCACGACAACATCGTCCAGGTGCTCGATACGCAGCAGGCCTACGGCACGCACTTCATCGTGATGGAGAAGCTGACCGGTGACCTGCTCGAAGAGGCCATCTACGCCGGCCAGCGCATCGACTACAAGACGATTCGCCGCATCCTCATCGAGTCGCTCGACGCGCTGCACTACGCGCACGAAGAGGGCTTCGTTCACCGCGACATCAAGCCGGAAAACATCTTCCTGCGCACCGATGGCAAGGTGAAGATCATGGACTTCGGCATCGCCACGCACACCGGCGGCTCCGAAGGGGGCAGCGGACGCGTCATCGGCACGCCGTACTACATGTCGCCCGAACAGATCATGAACCGGGAGCTCGACGGTCGCGCCGACCTCTATTCGCTGGGTGTGACCGCTTTCGAGATGTGCTGCCAGGAGCTGCCGTTCGACGCGGACACCATCCAGGAGCTGTTCGCCAAACACATGCGCGCGGAGATCCCGGACCCGCGCATCGAGGCGCCCGACATCCCGGCTGACCTGCTCGAGTTCATCGTCCGCACCTGCCACAAAGACCGTGACCAGCGGTTCGCGACCTGCGGCGAAGCGCGCGATTTCCTCAAGGCGGCGGCCGAAGTGCCCGTGCTCGACGTTTTCGCGATGAGCTCGCTGTCGGTGACCTATCACACGAGCCGCAAGGATATGGTCGAGAAGATCATGCGCGAGGCCGTCGCCAAGCTGAACAGCATGTCCGGCGTCGCGTTCTTCGAGGCACACCGCGAAGCCGGCCCGTCCGAGGCGTTCATCACCCCGGCTCCGCCCCCGGCCATGGCGCCACCATCGGCGCCACCGGGACCGCCACCTGGTCCGCCGCCCGCGCCACCACCTGGCTACGAAGCGCCGTAGCGCCTCTTCAATTCTCGGTTCCTGCATACCGCGAAACGCCGATCACGATTCGGCCTGAGATGCGGCTCGCCTCACAGTTTCGCGCCAGCCGCATAGCCGTACGAGACGTCGTCGTCGTACCCGTAGATCCAGACGCCAACCTTCTTGCTGGCCTTGATCTTGTGCGCGCCCTTGGCGATGGGTAGCCGCGCGACCGCATAGGTCGTGCCGCCGATAATCTTGAACTGCGACGAGGCGATGGCGAGCCCGTCCATCTTCACCGAAGCACCCGCGGGCGCGACGATGGTGACGTAGTTGAGCTTGTACTTGTCGGGCACGAGGAAGATGTAGTCGTCGAGGTACTGGCTCGTCGCCATGTTGAGCAACAGGCTCGGATCTCCGATCGGCGCGCACGCCTTCTGGCCGAAGCCGACCGAAACGCAATTGGCCAGGAATCCGTACGTCGACTTGCAGTAGTTGTCCGACGTACAGGACGGGTTATCCCATGTGACCGTCGCATACGAGCTCGCCATGTACTGCGCGACCTGGATCGGCGCCGTGGCCTCGATGACGAAGTCCTTGTCGGTCTGGAACTGGTACCACTTGCCCTCGTCGAGCGTCGGGATCGTGATACCGATATTCGGCTTGATGATGACCTTGGTGCCGTTCTTGCTCGCGAGCACGCGCCAGGTGTCCTTCTCGATCCCGCGCTTCAAGAGGTGAGCCGCCACGTAGGTCGTGCCCCAGCTCTTGACCGGGAACATCTGCTCTTCGAGGTGATCGGCACAACATGACCACTGGCAGCTGCCGCTGGTGGTGCAGTACTGGGGGACACCGTTGTTCGTCGAGCTCGCGCACACCTTCTTGGTGCTCTTCTGCCACTTCACGCAGTTGCCGCTGTTGGGCGAGCGGCTGGCCTCGCTGCCGCCGAACACCGCGACGCGCTTGTCGCTGATGACCACCGAGCCGGTGAGGTCGGATGTATTGCTGTTGGTCTCGATGTTGAGGGCCTGGCCTTCCTTGAGCGTGAAGTCCTTCTTCTGCCCCTTGTTCATCGCCGGCACACCGGACCCGCCGAGGGTCTTGCCCGAGACCACCACCGTCACTTTGGTGTTGCCCGGCTCGACGGCGAGGACGGTGAAATAGCCGCGCAACGTCGCGTTCACCTGCTTGCCGCTCATGACGTAGTACATCTTGCCGAGCGAGGTGCGCGGCAGCAGCAAAGAGGCGTCGTTGCTGAACACCTTGTAGTTGTCGAGCGGGTTGAACTGGTACGCGACAATCGGCTGCGTCGCCTTGATGTTGTAGACGCGGTTGTTGATGTTGCTGCCGTTCTGGTTGCTGAAGCTGTTGGGGACGCCGAGCTCGTTGGGCAGCTTGATGGTGCGCAGCGCGTTGGGGCCGATCTTGAACTTCTTGGACTTGGGCGGGTTGGTCGACAGCAGGCGCACCGTCACGTCCGCGTCCTTGTCACTGGTGTTGGTGATGACGACCGCGAACTGCTTGTTCTGCGCGTCGTACTGGCCTTCCTTGGCGTTGTCGAGGTCGACCGCCCAGTAGTCACAGCCAACGTGCGTGTTGCTCTTGAAGTCGCCCGAACAGGGGTTGACGCAGAGACCGCCGAGGCACGTGAGCCCCTTGGCGCCGCAGTCGTCGAGCACCTTCCAATCCGAGCCGTCGGGCAGGCATTGCTTGGCTGTATGGCCCTCGCAAACCTTGGCGCCTGGCGTGCAGACGCCGCATTTGCCGGCCGTGCACACCTGCTTTCCAGGGCACACCTTGAGGATGTCAGCCGCCGAACCCGCCGCGTTGCACTTCATGATGGCCAGCGATTGACCGCTCGCTTCGGGCTTCTTGCAGTAGACCTCGTTGGGTTTGCACTTCTTGCACGCGTTGGCGTGGCAAACCGGCTTGTCGTCCGGACAGACCTCGATATCGAAACCGTCACCGGCCTTGTTGCAGATCTCGATCCAGTCGCCTTTGCAGGCCTTGGAGCCCGGCACGCAGCTGATCGACGTGCACTTGCCGCCCTTGCAGACCGGCTTTTTCGGGTCCTTCTGCTTGCAATGGAAGTCGACGAGGCACGCGACGCACACCTGGTGGGTGTTGTTGCAATACGGTGTGGTCGGGTGGTCTTTCTTGCAGACGGACGAGGAGCCGCACGAGGGACCGTCCGGCTTGGGCCCGGCGTCGAACGTGACGTCATCGCCGCCGGAGCTGCCCGACGCGCCAATAGAATCGCCGCCGCTGCTGCTGGACGCACCGGTGCCGTCCACGACGTCGGATGGTCCCGAGCTGGAACCGCTCCCCGCGCCGTCGAGATTCCACGTCTGAGGGCCACCGCTGCCGGCGGTCGAGCGGGTGCATCCGACCATCGCCATCCAAGCCCCAAGGCAAGCGATGAGGCCGGTTCGTGTCGCGGTTGGGAGCGCTTGCATCATGGTCGGGCCGACTCGTCTACATGTTGAACCAGGACTTGAGCGCCTTGAGCGCGCCGGGGTCGTTGGTCTTGATTTTGCCGCGGGCGATATCGAGCGCGCCGGGCATCTTGCCGTCGATGACCATGCGCTTGAACAGCCTCTCGGTCGTCTTCAACACCACGTCCGCGTCGCTGGCGGGCTTTCCGGGCGCGACGGTGCAGGCGTCGTTGGCGAAGGTCACAGTGTAGCGGGTCCCGTCGACCGAAAAATAGAACGTCTTTGTGCCCGAGAACGCGCCCTTGCGGTAGCGCGCTGGCATCGACTCGATGATGTCTTTTGCTTTCATGTTGCCTCGTTGTTCAGCTGGGTTGCCTCTTGTTCAGCCGGGCTGCCTCTTGTTCAGCCGGGCTGCCCCGTTGTTCAGTTGGATTGGGTGTCTGGAGTGTTGGCTTGCTGCACGGCCTTGCGGGTGACCTTCTCGGACTCGACCTGGACGCCGAGCTTCGCGAGCCTGCGACCCTCAGCCTTGCGCTTCTTGTTGTAAAGACGCAACCCATCGGCGTTGACGAATCCGACCCGAATTCCGTCGACATTGGCCGGCGGGCGGCCATCCGCTGAGCGCTCGGTGACGGCTTGTTGCCGCTGTTGGGCCAACCGACCGTCGAAGTCGGCGCGCCACGCATCGAGCGATCGGAGGGCGTAGCTGGGGTCGGACGGGTCTTCGATGATTTGTTTCACGATGGCGTCGCGGTCGACGAAGACAGGCGCGAGCTCCGCGGTGTCGTACGCATCCCCCTGGTCGAACAGGCCGCCGCAGATCGTGCGCAACGAACAAATGCGGCACGACTCGGCAT
>Ga0209992_10000682_pt1 | contig 42531 bp, 35 predicted proteins | sample 2SBtaG_2_FD_182564 | JGI IMG/M metagenome (GOLD analysis project Ga0209992, IMG submission 182564) | Deep subsurface microbial communities from Kolumbo volcano to uncover new lineages of life (NeLLi) - 2SBTROV12_ACTIVE470 metaG (SPAdes)... | ecosystem: Environmental > Aquatic > Marine >...
CTTGGACGAGCTGCCCGAGCTCTTGGACGAGCTGCCCGAGCTCTTGGACGAGCTGCCCGAGCTCTTGGACGAGCTGCCCGAGCTCTTGGACGAGCTGCCCGAGCTCTTGGAGGAGGGGCTCTTCGAGGACGACCTGGGCTCGGGCTCGGGCTCGGGCTCCGGTTCGGGCTCGGGCACCGCTTCGCCCGTGTCCTCGACCTCGGGCTCGGCGACGGCCGGGGCCGGTGCAGCGGCTGGGGTCGGGGCGGTCTGTGCGTCGGCGGCGGCTTCTTCGTCGCCGCCGCCGCCCATCACCATCGCCAGGATGCCGGCCACGAGCAGGAGAGCAGCGACACCTGCGCCGATGAGGACCATCGGCTTCTTGCTGCTGCTGGTGTCTTCGATCGGTGGCGGCGGTGGGGTCTGGTGGGCCCCACCCGCCGTGATGCCAGCGCCGGCGCCGGCGGTGATGGCCGGCATGGGCTTGGGCGGCGGCGGGGACTGGACCGCCGGAGGCGGGGGCGGTGCGGCCGCGACGGGAGGCGGCGCCGCGACAGGCGGTGGGGCCGCAACAGGGGGCGGCGGCGGCGGCGCAGCCACGGGCGGCGGCGCAGCCACGGGCGGCGGCGCAGCCACGGGCGGCGGTGGCGCGGCGACCGGTGGCGGTGGCGCGGGCCTGGGGGCGGGCTCGGGTGCCGGTGCGGAGACCACGCTCGGACCCGGGAGCTGCTCGGCGGGTGCGGCCGCGGGCTCGTCGTCGTCGTCGCCCATCAGCATCTCGGCGATCTTTTCCTTGCTCCAGAACGCCGTGGCCTGGCCCTTGGCGGCCGGCGCGATGCGGATGCTGGGCTGCTCGGCCCCGGACTTGAACGGGCCGCTCATCGCGGCAGGGCCGTCCAGGTCTTCCTCGACGGGGGCGTGCGCTTCTGCTGCCTGGCCGCCGGCCGCGGGAACCGCCACCCTGGCCCAGGTCCCCAGGTCTTCCCCCGGGCACTCCTCTGCCACATGAGCCAACACGTTGGCGGCGTCCAGGGGATGGGGGCGCTCCTCGGCGTCGAAGGCCAGGGTGCTGCACAGGAAGCGCCGCACGTCCTCGACCCACTTGCGGCCCTCGACCTCGGAGAAGTCCATCTCCAGGACCCGGTCGACCACTTCGTCGTCGTGGGCGTCCGGGTCCTTGGGCAGGCGACCCAGGGGCTCGGGCGACAGGAGGGCGTGCATGACCACCCCCAGCCCGTAGACGTCGGTCTCGTGGCCGATGGGCTTGCCTTCGGGGGCGCGGGTCACCCGCCGGACCTCGCCGTAGCCGTCGATCGAGACCGAGCCGGTGGCGTCGACCCGGATGGAGCCGGGCTTGATGTCGCCGTGGATCGCCTCGTCCTCTTCGGCGATGGTCAGGATGTCGGCCACGGCGGAGCCGATCTCCAGCGCGGCCTTGAGGGCAGGGGGCTCGCTGTCCAGGAGCTCGACCAACGTGACGCCTTCGGCGTCGCCGTCGTTGGTCAGGATGCTGCCCTCTTCTCCAGACTCTCGCGTGTAGTGCCAGCTCAACGTGACTCTCTCTTGGGGTCGGCCAGGGTGGCATCGTAGCGAAAAGCCTGCGCGTTAGGGAGCGGCCCGCCGCATCAGGGAGTGCAGAGATGGCCGTTCACCTCGCCAAGGGCGCTCGGGATCACCTCCCCGCGGCCATGCACCGCCGCCTCCAGGTCTTCGAGACCGTGCGCGAGGTCTTCACCCGCTATGGCTTCGAGCCGCTGGAGACGCCGGCCTTCGAGCGCATCGAGACCCTGACGGGCAAGTACGGCGACGAAGGCGACAAGCTGATGTACCGGATCCTCAAGCGGGGAGCAGGCGGTCAGCGGGGCGAGGTCGACCTGGCGCTGCGCTACGACCTGACCGTGCCCCTGGCCCGCGTGGTCGCCATGCACCCGGAGCTGCGTCTGCCCTTCAAGCGGTGGCAGATGCAGCCGGTCTGGCGCGCGGATCGCCCCCAGAAGGGCCGGTTCCGGGAGTTCTACCAGTGCGACGTGGACACGGTCGGGGCGCCCAGCATGGCTGCAGATGCCGAGTGCATCGCCGTGGTGCACGACAGCCTGGTCGCCCTGGGCTTCACGGACTTCACCGTTCGGCTGAACCACCGGGCACTGCTCCGGGCGATGGTCGAGCACGTCGGGGTGGCAGACCAGGAGGTCGGCGTGCTGGTCGCGGTCGACAAGCTCGACAAGATCGGCCGCGAGGGCGTGTCTCGGGAGCTCGCGGGGCGGGGCATCGCCCAGGCGGCGATCGATGGCCTCTGGGCGCTGCTGGCGGAGACCGGCGACGGGGCGCTCGACCTGTTGCGCAACGCACTGGGAGAGCCCGCCCACCAGGCCCTGGACGAGCTCGCCCTGGTGCTGGCCCACGCCGGAGACCTGGGGGTCGACAGCGCCCGGATCCTGTTCGACCCGACCCTGGCGCGAGGCTTGGACTACTACACGGGGCCGGTCTTCGAGACCGTCGTGACCGAGCCCAAGATCGGCTCCATCGGCGGTGGCGGTCGCTACGACGGGCTGATCGGCATGTTCGGCAAGCAGGCGATGCCCGCCGTCGGGGTGAGCCTGGGCATCGAGCGCATCCTGGTCGTGATGGAGGAGCTGGGCATGCTGCCCCAGGTCCGGACCCGCACCCAAGTCCTGGTGACCGTGTTCAACGATGCCTCCCTGGGCGTTAGCCAGCGCACAGCGACGGCCTTCCGGGCGGCTGGGGTTGCGACCCAGGTGGCGCTCAAGGGCGGCAAGCTGGGCAAGCAGTTCAAGCACGCCGCGGCCCTGGGCGTGCCTTGGGTGGTCGTGGTCGGGGAGCGGGAGGCCGCGGCAGGTGTCGTCAAGCTCAAGGACCTGCGCACCGGGGACCAGGAAGAGCTGACGCTGAGCGCCGCCGTGGCCAGGGTCCAGGGGGTCTGAGCGCGCCCTTGCCTCAAGGGGTCAACACGACCCGGACCGCGAGACCGCCGGAGCGCCGATTCCCCGCGGTGACCGTGCCTCCGTGGGCCTCGACGATCTGCCGCACGAGCATCAGGCCCAACCCCAGCCCCTTGCCCTGGTGGGTGCTGGACTTGGAGCCCCGGTAGAAGGGCTGGAACAGCCGCTCCAGCTCGTGCTCGGGCACGCCGGGGCCCTGGTCGAGCACCGCGAAGCCACCGGGCTCCAGGGCCACGGTGATCGCCGTGCCGGTCGGCGCGTACTTGCCAGCGTTCTGGATCAGGTTGCCGATCACGCGCAGCAGCCGGTTGGGGTCGCCGCGCACGGGCTCTGCGTCCCCCACGACGCTCACCGGGTGCTCGGGGGTCGGCCAGCGCCGCACGGCCTCGGCCGCCAGGCTGGCGAGGTCCACGGGCTGGAGCTGACCCAGGCCTGCGCCCAGCTCCAGCCGGCTGATCTCCAGCAGGTCTCCCACCAGGCCGTCGAGCTCGCCCAGGTCGCCGTCCATCGCCGACAGCCGGGACTCGGATGCCCCCAGGTCGCGCAGGATCTCGGTCTCGAGCCGCAGCCGCGCCAGAGGCGTGCGCAGCTCGTGGCTGATGCCGGCCATGAGCTCCTGCTGGGTCCGCAGCATGGTGGTGACCCGGTCGGCCATGCGGTTGAATGCCCGGGCGGCATCCCGGAGCTCCGAGGGACCCTGCTCGGGCAGGCGGTGATCCAGGTCGCCCGCCGCGACCCGCGCCATCGCAGCGCGGGTCTCCTCCAGAGGCGCCGTGGCACGGCCGGACGCCCACACCGCCAGCCCTCCCATCGCCAGCAGCAGCAGCCCCAGCCACCCGGCGAGCTTGCGGGAGGGGGCCGAGGTGTCGATCTCGCGCTTCACGTAGACCCAGCCCGCTCGCGTGTCGACGGCGGCGGTCGGGTCGGCCCCTGGCCGCACCCACACCGAGCGGCCCCCCTTGCGCTTGGGCAGCCAGTGACCGGCCTTCTCGTCCGGCGGGGTCGGCCGCACCTTGATCTGGACGTCCATGTCCTCGGAGAAGCGCTTGGGGTCGGCCCCGCGCTCGACCCGCTCGGCGATGCGCAGGGTCATGCGCACGTGGGCCCGCATCAGGTCATCTTCCAGGGGCTTCAGCGCGGCCCGGCGGGCCACGGTCCACGAGAGTCCGACGGTCAGTCCAGTGCACAGGACCAGCAGGATCGCCAGCCTCCAGCGCAGGCTCATGGGTCACCCTGGGGTGGCCCGGCCCTGGGCAGGGTCACGCCGGATCCCGGGGCATGGTGTAGCCGACGCCTCGCACCGTCTTGATGTAGACCGGCTGGCGAGAGTCATCGCCGAGCTTGCGGCGCAGGTGAGAGATGTGCACGTCGACGCTGCGGTCGAAGGCCGCCCACTCCTCTCCTCGCGCGAGCTCCATCAGGCGCTCTCGCGGGATCACCCGACCGGCGTTGGCCACGAGGGTCCGCAGGATCTCGAATTCCGTCGTGGTCAGGGTCAGGTCCTTGCCGTCCAGGGACGCGACCCGCCGGTCTACGTCGACCGCCAGCGGCCCGGCGCGGAGCGCGCCCTCGGCCCCGGGCGCTGCCTCGGTCCGGCGCAGCACGGCCTGGATCCGGGCCAGCAGCTCCCGCGGGTTGAAGGGCTTGGGCAGGTAGTCGTCGGCCCCGATCTCCAGGCCCACGATCCGGTCGAGCTCGTCGCCCCGGGCCGTGAGCATGATGATCGGGGTCTTGGTGAAGCTGCGCGCACGCCGGCAGACCTCGAAGCCGTCCAGGTCCGGCATCATCACGTCGAGCACGATCAGGTCCACGCCGCCGGCTCTCAGACGCTCCAGGCCCGGCACGCCGCCTGGAGCGGTCAGGACCGTGTAGCCCCGACCGCCCAGGTATTCGGCCAAGAGCGACCGCAAGCGCTCGTCGTCGTCGATGACCAGCAGGGTTCGTTCAGCGCGCATCGGCGGAGCCTACCGCTCCTCCCACAGGGGCGCCTCCGTGCCTTGGGCACCCTGGCCGCCCTGGCGTCCCCGGGCCTTGTGCCGATGGGCGCCCCGTGCCTTGGCCTTGGCGTCGAAGGCCTCCCGCTGCTCCGGCGTCAGCGTGGCGCGGAAGTCCAGGAAGGCGTCCATCTTGTCGTGGGCCAGCCCATTGCGGATCTCCAGCTTGTCGTCGAGGAGCTTGTGCACGGTGCGGCTGTTGGGCTCGGCCAGGGCCAGCTCCGCGTCGAGCTCGCCCTTGATCTGCTCCAGCTCCGCCCGGGCGCCCTCGCGGCCTTCCTGGATCGTGGTGCGCATGTCTTCGAGGGCGGCGACCTGGACCTCGTCCAGGCCCAGCTCTTCGGTCATCTTGGCGACCCGGTCGCGGGGGGGCTCACCGGCCGTCTGGGCGCTCCCGGGGCCGGCCAGGGCCACACCGGTGGCCAGGGTGAGTGCGGTGAGGAAGCCGGCCAGGCCAGCGGTGTGCAGTCGTCGGGTCATGGGTTCTCCTTGGACGGTGTGGTTCGGTCCGTCGTCCACTGCAGTCAACCCCCGGCATGTTGTGCCCGGGCTGAGAGCGGCTGAAGGACTCCGGCGTTCTGTGAAGGAATGTGAAGGGGGCCAAAAGCACACCAGGCGGCCCGGTTGGGCCGCCTGGGGGGAAAGACGCGGGTAGGACGGGCTCTAAGTGTCAGCCCTCGCAGCCACCCTTGACGGCGTAGTTGATCTCCACCGTCGAGCCGCCCTCGGGCACGTAGTCGGACTCGAACTCGACCGCGTTGTCGGTCGCGTTGTAGCTCCAGCCCACGGTGGTGGTGATGCCGTCGATCTTGACCGCGATGGTCTCGGGCACGGGGGAGTCGGACAGGCCAAAGGCGTTCAGGGCCTGGGCCGAGCCCTCGGCCAGGGTCTCGAGGTGGGAGCCGAAGTCCGTGGCGCAGATGCTCAGGAAGGTGCCACCGGTGGCCAGGGAGGCCTCGTAGTAGCCGGCGCCGTAGTCCGCGCCGCCGCCGCCGCCGCCGCAGCCGCTGGGGTAGTCACCCGCGATGGCGTGCATGACCAGATCGTCGGTGTCGTCCTTGAGGCTCTGGAACAGGCTGACGTAGTAGGTGTAGCTGTTCGGGCTCTGCTCGGGCTCGTCGGAGACGGAGACCAGGTTCAGGGTCGCGTCCTCGCGGTAGAAGCCGCCGTTGCAGCTGGCGTCACCCTCGCCGTTGTTCTTGAGGGCGGACTCGAAGATCGAGAACAGGCGCTCGGTGTTGGAGCCGTAGCCACCCTTGTTGATCATGTCGTCGAACATGGTCTTCTGCTGCTCTTCCGAGTAGCTGTTGTCGACGTAGGTGGGCCCGCCGCTGTAGACACAGCCGTTGTCCGCTGTGACGCCGGAGACGTGGTAGTCGGCGTCCATGCTGGCGAGGGTCTCGATGAAGACCTCGAAGTTCGTCAGGACGTTGCTGATGTTGTCGTACATCGAGCAGGAGAAGTCCATGGAGAACATGATGTCGGTCTGGCCCTCGATGGGCTGCTCGTAGACGTCGGTGTTCTCGCCGTAGAGCTCGCCCGAGCCCGACTGCTGGGCCTTGACGGTGGGGCTGAACGGGTCGGAGCTGTAGACCGTCAGGTAGCCGAGGTCCTGGTACTCGTCGATGGGGGCGTACTCGACCCACACCTGGAGGCCGGCGCCCGGGAGCACGGTCCAGGGCAGGGGACCGTTGAGGTCTTCGCTGGCGTCGAAGATGAGGTCGGTGGACGCCGACGTGAAGTCGAAGCCGTCGACGCTCAGGTCGGCATTGCCCAGGTTGCTGATGGTGACCAGCTGCAGAGCATCGCAGCCGATGTAGAGCGTGCCGAAGTCGTACTCGGTCGGGTCCACGTCGATCACGGGGGCGATGCCCTCGCCCAGCAGGGTGACCGGGACGGTGGGCTCGTCGGGGTCGTCGGACTCGATCAGGACGGCGACCGTGTCCGTGGCCGAGGTCTCGGGCCGGTAGGTCACGCTGAAGGTGGTGACCTGTTCGGGGGGCACGAGCACCGAGCCGATGGCGCCAATGTCGTAGGGGGCAGACGGGTCGTCGAGCAGCACGTCGATGATGTGCAGGTCGCCCTGGCCCACGTTGGTGATGGTGATCACCTCGGCGAGCTCGGCGCCGACACCGACCTCGAGCTGGCCGAAGTCCACCTGGGTGGGCGTGACCTCGATGTCGGGGACAGCGTTGTCCTCGAGCTCGGCCCGGGCGTCCGGGTCCTCGATGATCTCGTACTCGTTGCAGGCGACGGTCATCAGACCGAGAACAGCGAGGAATGCAGGCGTGCGAACCATGGAGAGCTCCGTCCTTGAGCCGATGTTTTGTCGCCGGGAGTATACGCGGCCCGTTGACAACCTGTGACACTGTAATGGGAATCGCCCATTAACGGCCACGCTTCCCCAGGGAATTCGCGGGTTTGATCGCGATCGGGCCGGCCCGATCACCGGGGATCAGCGCACCACGGTCCCGGGGGTCACCGGGTCGGCAAAGGTCGCCAGGTCCACGACCCGCTTGCCACCAGCGGCCAGGAGCATGCCCTCGGACAGCACGCCCCGGAGCTCTGCGGGCACCAGGTTGGCCACCACGACCACCGTGCGACCGACCAGCTCGGCGGGTGCGAAGCGGCTGGCGATACCGGCCACGATGGAACGGGGGCGCTCCTCGCCGATGTCCACCTGGAGCACGAGCAGGCGATCGGCGTCCGGGTGCGGCCCGGCCTCGACCACGACCCCTGCCCGCAGGTCCAGGCGGCCGAAGTCGTCAAAGGTGATCGGCTCCTTGGGCGCGGCCTTCTTCTTGGACTTCTTCTTCTTCTTCTTGGGGGCCTGGACCGGCTGATCCGGCAGGCTGGCCTTGACGATGTCCGGGAGCTCGGTGAGCCGGGGAAAGAGGGGATCGCCGGCCGCGATCGGGGAGCCGTGGACGAGCACGTCGAGCCGGGCCAGGTCGGCCAGCCCGCCGGCGCCCAGGGGCGCCAGGGTCAGCCCCAGCTTGCCCAGCAGCTCGGGGCCCTTGGTGGGACACACCGTGCTCAACAGGGTGCCGGCCACCCGGCAGAGCTCCAAGACGTGTCGCATCACCGTGCCGAGCCGGGTGGTCTCGCCGCGCTTGTTGAGCGCCCAGGGCTGCTGGGTGTCGATGTACTTGTTGCCGGCGCCCGCCAGCGTCATCAGAGCACCCAGAGCGCCGCGGTAGTCCAGGGCCTCGATCAGGTCTGCGAAGCGGGGCACTACGTCGGCCGCCAGGTCCCACAAGGCTTGGTCGTCGGCGGTCACGTCGCCCACCGGCGGCACGGTCCCTCCCAGCCACTTGCCGGTCATCGACAGCGCCCGATGGGCCAGGTTGCCCAGGTCGTTGGCGAGCTCGGCGTTGTACCGGACCAGGAAGCTGTCGTGGCTGAAGTCCCCGTCGTTGCCAAAGGGGATCTCGCGCAGGAAGAAGTACCGGACCGCGTCGGCGCCGTAGGCGTCGATCAACAGGTTCGGGTCGACCACGTTGCCCAGGGACTTGGACATCTTGACCCCCGTGTTGGTCCACCAGCCATGGGCGTAGAGGGTCCGGGCCGGGGGCAGGCCCATCGCGAAGAGCATGGTGGCCCAGTAGAGCGAGTGGGTGGTCAGGATGTCCTTGCCCAGCAGGTGGTAGTCCGCGGGCCACAGCCGCTCGAAGCGGGCCTCGGTCTCGGGGTCTTGTGAGCGGTAGCCCGGCGCCGAGATGTAGTTGATCAGGGCGTCGAACCACACATAGGTCACGAACCCGTCGTCCCAGGGAATCGGGATGCCCCAGGGCAGCCGGCTCTTGGGCCGGGTGATGCACAAGTCGCCGACCTCCTTCTTGAGGAGACCGAGCACTTCGTTGCGGCGGGCGACCGGCTCGATGAAGTCCGGGTGGTCGTGGATCCACTGGCGGAAGCGGTCCGCGTAGCTGGCCATCTTGAAGTAGTAGTTGTCCTCGGCCAGCCACTCGACGGGCTGCCCGGTGTCCGGGCACTTGCCGTCGACCAGCTCGTCCTCGGCCCAGAAGCGCTCGGCGGTGGTCGAGTACCAGCCCTCGTAGCTATCGGCGTAGATGTCGCCGTTGTCGTAGAGCGTCTGGAGGATGGCCTGGACCACCCGTGTGTGCCGGGGCTCCGTGGTGCGGATGTAGTCGTCGTAGCTGCACAACAGGCGATCGAAGAGCGCGCGGAAGGGCACGGTCAGCTCGTCGCAGTGCTGCTGGGGGGTCAGACCCCGGGACAGGGCGGTCTGGTAGACCTTCTGGCCGTGCTCGTCGGTTCCGGTCAGGAAGAAGACGTCGCGGCCGCGGAATCTCTGCCAGCGGGCGATCGCGTCGGCCGCGACGGTCGTGTAGGCGTGGCCCAGGTGGGGCTCGCCGTTCACGTAGTAGATCGGCGTGGTGATGAAGAAGGTGTCCTGTGCCATGCCCACCGCTCCTGCTGGGGCCGCCGACTAACCGCTGCGGGCTTGGCCCGTTCGGGAGCGCGGGATAGGCGCCGCCGATGATTCGAGCAGTCGGTTGGTCCAGCACGCCTTTTGACCCGGCCCACCCCGGTCGCCTGTGTCGTGGTCGCGAGCGGTGGGTCGACGGCTGGGAAGAGCCGGCGCCGCCGTCCCTGTGGCGACTGGTGTTGTCCGGTGCCGTGTTCACCGACGACTCGGCCCGGGACGCCAAGCGGGGCCTGACCTGCTGCAACGTCGACATCGGGCTGATGCTCAAGGCCCTGTTCCCCGACGCCGCGCTGCTGGCGTTCAAGGAAGAGGGCGAGCTGGCCCGGATCCCGGACTACGTCGACGACGAGGACCAGTGGTGGGCCTGGCGCTCCGGGGGGAGACGGCGGGACCCCTGCCAGCGCTGGCGGGCCATGGTCGACGAGCCCGCCGAGCTGTCTCGACTGGTCGCGGGCGATCTGGTCGACGGCTTCCTGGTGATGGACCGGGCGGCGGTCTTGACCCCCGAACAAGAGGACGCCCTGTTCCTGCTGACCGGCCACGGGGACAGCAGCGCCTGGCCCGTCGAGCGCTTCCAGCCCCTGGCGCTGGACACCGTGCTCCAGGGCGTGCGGGCCATCATCTGCGTGCACATGGACAAGCACGGCCCGGCGATCGGGGTCTACACCCACCAGGGCCTGGACCGCGACGCCGCCATCGTGGCCGTGATCGAGGCGTCCGGCTGTCTCGCCGTGCCCTTTGCCATCCCGCCCATGCTCGCCCGGTGGGACCGGGCCCTGCGGGAGCTCCGGGAGGGCTGGGACGCAGAGGCGCTTGGACCCTTCCCGGTCCCCCCTTCCACCGAGCCGGACCCCCGCTGGGGCCGCCGTCGTCGCAAGCGCAAGGCCCCGCCAGTGGAACCCGAGGTCCCGCAGGCACAAGACGACGCGGCGCCGGAGGCCAAGGCCAAGGCCAAGGCCGAGGAATAGGCTTCAGCCCTCCAGGAACCAGGTCTCCAGCTCGCCACAGCCCTTGACCTGACTGCGGCCCACGATCCCAGCCACCACGGGGCCCACGTCGAGTCCGATCCGGACCTCGAGCATGGCCTCTGGCCGCCCCATGCCGGAGATCATCAGGACGGGGATGCGACGGAGCACCGGGTCGGCCTGCATGGCGGCGAGGGTCTCGAGCCCGTTGAGGCGAGGCATGTCGACGTCCATGCACACGGCGTCCACGTCGTGTCCGCCCAGGACCTCCAGGGCCTCGACCCCGTCGCCGGCCTCGGTGACTCGGACGCCGAGGCGAAGCAGCTTGCGCCCCAGGAGGCTGCGGTTGGCCTCGCGGTCGTCGACGATCAGCACATGTCCGGTGAGCGGCTGCAGGATGCGGCTCCGACGGGTGTGGGGTGCAAGCCTACTCCTTCCGATGCTGCGGGCCCGGCCGGTGCGGTGGGGATAGGGCCGGAGCATGGGTGTGATCGCGGCCATCGGAGTCTGGGTCTGGGCCGGCTGCGCCGAGCCGGGGGTCGATCCCGATCCATCCGTCGACTGCAGCGAGGGCACCGGGTGGGTCGGCATCCACGCGGACTTTCAGCTGGTCGACGACCAGGACCAGGTCCTGGGCGAGCTGGACCGGACCTACGTGACCTGCTTCCAGTCGCGAGAGCGCCCCTTCCGGGTGTTCCTGGCCTACGACGGCGACGGCGACCATGGGGCGTGGGAGCAGACCCTCGGGGCAGACCTGGGGCCCTATGACGTCGAGCACAGCGGCAGCTTCCCGATCATCGACGCCGCGGCGGACCCGGGGTTCGACGCCTTCGTGGCCCGCATGGACCAGGAACCGGAGCGCACGGTGTGGTCGGTGATCATCGGGCGCACAGGGCTCACCGAAGCCGCGCCGCTGGTGGCGCCGCCCGTCGCGGGCGTCGATGCGATGTGGCTGGATCTGGCCATCAAGTAGGGCAGGTCGTGGCTCTGCTGCTCAGGGGCCCAGCACCCCGGCCAGGAGCGGCGTGCCCACCGGCCCGACCCAGCGCTCGGCGGTGTCGGACCAGCCGCTCGGTCCCAGAGGCAGGACCTCGACGCCCGTGTCGTCGACCCGGGCCAGGTCGGCCCCGTAGACCCCGTCCCACTCCACCAGGAGATCGATGGGACTCGCCAGGTCCCGGGAGAGCCAGGCGGCGCTGTCGACGCCGTCGCTGCCGGACCGCCACACGGCGACCTGGGTGGCGGACACCCGGACCACGTCGTCCCGGCCGTCGGCGTCCACATCGGCGGTCAGCCACGCGCCCTCGAAGACCCCGGCCAGGGTCGAGTCGACCACCGTGAGCAGGTCGATGCCCTGGCCCGTGCCGGCGAACACATGCAACAGGTTGGACTCGTCGACCCAGGAGCCGAGATCTGCGGCGCCGTCGCCGTCGAAGTCCCCGATCAGGACCTCGCGGACCTCGGCGATGTTGGTGAACTCGTCCCAGGCCGGTTCGCTGTGGAAGCCGCCTTCGCTGTCCTGGAGCCAGACGGTCATGGTCTTGGCCGCGCCGTCCCGTCCCCACAGGTCGTCCAGGCCGTCGCCGTCGAGGTCGCCCAGCGCCAGGGCGAGCCCGGCCACGTCGGGCAGGGTCCAGGTGGACCCGGTGGCGCTCGCGGAGGCCGGGTTCGGGTGCACCTGGGCCAGCCCGGCGTCGGCGTCGATCGAGAGCAGGTCCTGGGGCGTGGCGGTGGGGACCGCCTGTGTGGTGCCGGAGTCTGCGGTGTCGTCGAGGGGAGCGGTCACCAGGCCGGTGTCCAGCGGCTCGCCCTGGTCCCCGGTCACGTAGACCTGGACCTCGACCACGGTGGTCCGGCAGCCGGACAGGACGAGGGCCAGGAGGAGCGTGCGCACGGTCACTCGGTGTACCCGAGGGCCCGCAGCTTGTCGAAGGTCTCGGGGGTCGGGATCGCCGTGGTGGCCGCGGCTGCCACGGGATCCAGGCTGCCTCGGAGCGCTTCCAACTCCCGGGCGTAGGCGATGGCCTCGTCGCGGTAGGCCGGGTCGTGGGACAGCTCCTGGGCCTCCCAGCCCCGCTCGTCCAGCGCGTAGAGGCGGGCGACTTTTTGGGAGCCGTCCGGCGGGATGGTGATGGTCAGCCGACGGGCGTCGGTGACCAGACCGATGGCCTGGGGGCCGTAGAGGATGTCCTCGGACACCACGGTCCGTCCGGGCAGGGTGGTCCCGGTGCGGGCGGCGTCGACCAGGGCGCCGGTGTTGGCGGTCAGGGCCTCGAACAGGTCCGGGTGGCCCACGGTCGTGGCGTTGGGGCCGGGCTGGAGTCCCGGGGCCCGGAGCAGCAGGGGGACCTGGGTGACCACGCTGTGCAAGGTGTGGCCGTGCTCGTAGCGGCCCCACTCCCAGAACTCCTCGCCGTGATCCGAGGTGAGCGCCAGCACGGTGTGGTCCCAGGCCTTCCGGGCCTGGAGCCCGTCGAACAGGGCGCCCAGGGCGTGGTCGACCTGGAGGATTTCCTCGTCGTAGGCCGCGCTCAGGTAGGCCTTGTCCGCGTCCGGTGGCACGACCTGGTTCAGGATCATGCGGGTCACCAGCTCGTCGCCCAGAGGGACTTCGCGCTTGCGGGGCATGCCGGTCGTGAAGGTGCCCGCAAAGGGCGGCGCGATCTGGTAGTCGGCGTGAGGCTCCATCACGTGGAGCACCAGCAGGGCAGGGCGGTCGTCGGCGGCCAGCCAGTCCAGTCCGGCCTGGAAGGTGACGGCAGCCGTGCGGTGGTCGGTCAAGCCGGCGCCTTCGTAGTCGTAGACGTCGAAGCCCTGGTGGAGGTTGAATTCCGGGGCCATGAAGGCGTTGTTGATGAACGCTGCCGTGCGGTAGCCCCGGGCCTTGTAGTGCTCGGCCAGGGTCACGTGGGTGTCCTCCAGGCTGCCGTACAGGTCCGGGTCCCGGTAGTCCCGCACCACACGGTGGACCGACGGGTTGACCCCGGTGAACAGGGTGGCGGTGGAGGGCAGTGTCCAGGAGCTCGCGGCAAAGGCCCGAGAGAACCACGCGGCCTGGTCGGTGAAGGCGTCCAGGTGCGGGGTGGTGGGCCGGGTGTAGCCAGCGAAGCCCATGCGGTCCTGGCGCAGGGTGTCCACGATGACCAGCACCACGTCCGGGTGCTCCGAGTCCACGACCAGGGGGGCGCACCAGCACCCCAGCAATGACCACAACCACATCGGCCGGACCCTATCCCAACGCTGGATTAGTGAGGGGTCCGGAGGGCGTGCTTGGGCGGTCTTGCTGGCATCATCCACTTCCGGGGGGGCGCGCCTCGGCCGGACACCATCGCCGGCATGAGCCAGGCGGTCGCCCACCGGGGCCGCGACGACGAGGGCCTCTGGATCCAGGGGCCCGCCGCTTTTGCCCAGCGGCGCTTCGCCGTCAGCGCCACCGGCCGGCGCCAGCCCGTGGTCGACGGCACCGACCTGCTGATGCTCGACGGCCGTCTGGTCACCCCAGGCCTGGAGCACGAGGTGCGGGCGGCGGGACGAGAACCGATCACCTCGGGCGACGCCGATCTCGCCCTTGCGGCGTGGAAGGCCTTTGGTGCCGAGTGCCTGGGACGCTTCCACGGCTCCTTTGCCCTGGTCATCTGGAGCGGGCGGGACCGGGTGCTGCACCTGATCCGGGACAAGGCCGGGGTCAAGCCGCTCTTCTATGCCTGGCGCCAAGGCCGGGTGGCGTTCGCGTCCGATCCACGGGCCCTGTTGCGACTGCCCTGGGTCAGCCGGGACATCGCCCGCGAGGAGCTCGCCGAGTACCTGTCCTTTCGCTACACCCATGCCCCACGCACGCTGCTCCGCGACGTGCACCAGCTGCCCCCGGGCCAGCTGGCCCGGATCGACGCGACGGGCGTCCGGCTGCTGCGGTGGTGGGTGCCCGGCACCTGCGAGCCCGGGACGCCACCGCCCACCGAGACCGCCGCCGCCGAGGCGCTGGAGCGCGAGCTGGACCACGCCGTCACCCGTCGCCTACCCGACCCGGGGCGGCCCGTCGGCATCCTGTTGTCCGGGGGCGTCGCCAGCTCGGCGCTGGTCGCGGCGGCGGTGCGGAGCGGCCGGTCGGTGCACACCTGGAATGTGTCCTTCGCGGACGGCGGGGCCGACGAAGCGGCCGTCGCCGGTCGGGTCGCCAAGCTCTACGGCACCACCCACCACACGGTCCGCGTGGGCCGCCAGGCGTTCCTCGACGCCCTCCCGGACACCGTCGGAGCGATGGGTCAGCCGGTGCCATCGCCGGCCGCCGTGCTCCAGACCCTGCTGCTCCGGGACGCCGCCCAACAGGTCCGCGTGGTGCTGTCCGGCGAGGGCAGCGACGAGGTGCTCGGCGGACGCAGGGCAGCCCGCCTGATGCAGGAGCTCAGGGCGGCCCGGCTGGCTGCCCACCTGCCGGGCTCGGCCCGGTCAGCCCTGGGTCGCGTGGTCGCGGCGGTGGGGCGCGGGGGCGCCGTCGATGCGCCCCATAGCTATGGCCTGAGCCGCCTGGTCGGGGGCTCCAATGTGTTCGACGTCGAGGGCCGCATGCGCATCTTGCGGGACCCGGCCCACGTGCGTCCGGGCATGCGCCACATGATGCTGGAGCCCCTGTACAACGAGGTCCGGACGGACCCGATCAACGCCGTGCTGCACGTCTACTTCCGGGGCTGGCTGGCCGAGGACGGGCTGCCCCGGTCGGATCGGGTCGGTGCCCTGGCCGGGGTCGAGGTCCGGGAGCCGATGCTCGACGAGGACGTGGTCGCCCTGTGTGCGAGCTGGCCGTCGACCGCCAAGATCAAACGACGCCACGGTCGCTGGTATGGCAAGTGGCCCCTGCGGGCCTTGGTGGGACGCACGGTGCCCCAGCAGCTCATCTGGCGGCCCAAGCGGGCGCTGCCCTACCCCCTCGGCGACTGGCTGCGGGGCGAGGGCGAGGCCTTCCTGTGGGAGCGCACCGAGTCCGTGTGCCAGGACCCGTTGGGCATCTTCCAGCCGGACGCGATCCGCGAACTGGCCCGACAGCACGCCCGGGGCGAGGCGGACCACGGACCGGGGCTGTGGACGCTGTTCTTCCTGGACCTGTGGTGGCGCCAGCTGAAGTAGCAGGCTTCTGAAAAAGTCTCCCGTCGCCATGCCGGCGGCGGCGCTTCGCTGGCCGGCCCCGCCAAGCGCTTGAAATGACGCGGCCATGTCTGCGGCTCGGCGAGACCGGCCAGCTCGGCCGGCGCTCGGCCTTGCTCGGTCCGACTTCTTCAGAAGCCTGGTAGCGCAACGGCAGCGTGACGTCGGACAGCCTTCTTCCGGTGAATGGCCGAAACAGGTTGCCAAACCCTCCAGTGCACGTAAGATTGCGGTCTGTCCTCGGACAAACCTCACGTGTACGTCAGGGTTTGGGTTCATGGCGCAGGAAGCCGCAGCACAGACGCTCAAGATCGGTGAGCTCGCTCGGCGCACGGGCAAGACCAACCGCACGCTGCACTTCTACGAGGAGCTGGGCCTGCTGGTGCCCACGAAGCGCACCAAGGGCGGCTTCCGGCTCTACAGCGAGCAAGCGGTGCTGCGGATCAAGTGGATCGAGCGCCTGCAAGAGCTGGGCTTCTCGCTCCAGGAGATCTCCGGCTTCCTGGGCGACCTGAAGTCCGAGGACACGGGCCCCGCGAGCATGGACCGGCTGCGCGAATTCTACGCCGCCAAGGTCTACGAGACCCGCGCCGCCATGAAGCGGCTGGCGGCGCTGGAGCACGACCTGCAGCAGTCGCTGATGTACCTGGACGGGTGCCGCAGCTGCGACCCCATCACCCACCGTTCCGTCTGCGGAGACTGCAACGAGGCCCAACACGTTGGTGTGGCGGTCCCCGAGATGGTCGCCGCGGTGCACGACCTGAACTGACCTCCCGGAGACCCCGACCATGTCGGTGAACCTGCCTATCTACCTGGACAATCACGCAACGACTCCCCTGGACCCCCAGGTGCTCGAGGCGATGATGCCCTACCTGACCCAGCACTTTGGCAACCCTGCCAGCCGCAACCACAGCTTCGGCTGGCACGCGTCCGAGGGCATCAACCAGGCCCGGGAACAGGTCGGTGCCTTGATCGGCGCCACCGCCAAGGAGATCATCTGGACCTCCGGGGCCACCGAGTCCGACAACCTGGCCATCATCGGGGGCGCTCGGTACAACGGCCGCAAGGGCAAGCACATCGTGACCACGGCCATCGAGCACAAGGCCGTGCTCGACGCTTGCCACGCCTTGGAGCACGAGGGGTTCGAGGTCACGTTCGTCGGCGTCGACGCCTCCGGCGTGGTCAAGGTCGAAGACGTGCTGGCGGCCATCCGGGACGACACGGTCCTGGTGAGCGTGATGCTGGCCAACAACGAGATCGGCACCATCCAGCCGGTCAAGGCCATCGGCGCCCTGTGCCGCGAGCGCAAGATCATCTTCCACTGCGACGCCGTCCAGGGGCTCGGCAAGATCCCCATCGACGTGACGGACATGAACGTCGACCTGATGAGCCTGTCCGCCCACAAGATGTACGGCCCCAAGGGCATCGGCGCCCTCTACGTGCGCCGCGGCCGCCCGCGCATTCGCATCGAGCCCCTCATCCACGGCGGTGGGCACGAGCGCGGCATGCGCTCCGGCACGCTGGCGACCCACCAGATCGTCGGCTTCGGCAAGGCCGCCGAGCTGGCCCTGGATGCGGTCACCAACGGCGAGATCGACGCCACCCGCGCCAAGCGCGACCGGCTGTGGGCTGCGATCCAGGACGGCCTGGACCACGTCTACCTGAACGGCTCGTGGGAAGACCGCCTGCCCAACAACCTCAACGTCTCGTTCGCGTTCTGCGAGGGCGAGGCCATCATGATGGCCATCAAGGGCGTGGCGGTCAGCTCGGGCTCGGCCTGCACGTCGGCCAGCCTCGAGCCGTCTTATGTGCTGCGGGCCCTCGGGGTCGAAGAAGAGCTGGCCCACACCAGCATCCGCTTCGGCGTTGGCCGCTTCAACACCGACGAGGAGATCGACTTCGTCGCCAAGCTCGTCGTGGACAAGATCAACGGCCTGCGGGACATGAGCCCGCTCTACGAGATGGTCAAGGAAGGCATCGACCTCAAGTCCATCCAGTGGGCCGCCCACTAGACCCTTCACCCCCCTCTCATCCCTCTCTTCAGGAGCACACCATGGCCTACAGCGACAAGGTCATCGACCACTTCGAGAACCCCCGGAACATGGGGTCCCTCGACAAAGCCAGCGACGACGTGGGCACCGGCCTGGTCGGCGCCCCCGCCTGTGGCGACGTCATGAAGCTGCAGCTGCAGATCAGCGACGACGGCATCATCGAGGACGCCAAGTTCAAGACCTTCGGGTGTGGCTCGGCCATCGCCAGCAGTTCGCTGGTGACCACCATGGTCAAGGGCAAGAGCGTGTCCTTCGCCGAGGAGCTCTCCAACTCCGAGATCGCCCGCGAGCTGGCTCTGCCGCCGGTCAAGATCCACTGTTCCGTGTTGGCCGAAGACGCCATCAAGGCCGCGATCGCGGATTACCGGCGCAAGCAGGGCGTCAGCGAAGGGGCTTAGTCCCATGGCCATCTCTCTCACCAGTGCTGCCGCCAAGCGCGTCTCCTCGGTCAAGCTCAAGCGCCAGACCCCCCAGGCCTGGCTGCGGGTCGGCATCCGTGGGGGGGGCTGCTCCGGCCTGAGCTACTTCATCGACTTTGTCGAGGAGCCCGGGGTCAAGGACAAGAAGTTCAAGTTCGACGGCGACGTGAACGTGTGCATCGATCGCAAGTCCTACCTGTTCCTCAACGGCACCGAGATCGACTTCGAATCGACGCTGGTCAAGACCGGCTTCATCTTCCACAACCCGATCGCGTCGCGCAGCTGTAGCTGCGGAGAGTCGTTCACGATCTGATCGGCCGATGATCTGCTGGAAGTGCCACGAGGCCGTGCAGGGGCCTGTCTGTCCCTCCTGCGGCATCCTGCAGCCGCCGCCGCCTCACGCCGACCTGTTCGCCGTGCTCGGCATGGCGCGGGCGTACCACCTGGAGCTGGACGAGCTCGAGCGCCGGTGGCGGGCGCGCTCCCGAGACGTGCACCCGGATCGCTTCGCCCGCAAGGCCGCGGTGTTGCGGCGCATGAGCCTCCAGTGGACCGCCCTGGTCAACGACGCCCGCAGGGTCTTGCGAGACCCGGTCGCGCGAGCCTGGTACCTGGCGACGGGGCGGTCCCGCCCGCCCGAGCGCGGCGGGGCCCCCACGGACCCGGTCTTCCTGGAGGAGGTCTTCGAGTGGCGCATGGCCCTGGCCGAAGGCACGACCGGCGTGGTGGACCAGGTCCAGGCAGCGCGCCAGGCCCTCTCCGACGAGATCGGCGGGGTCTTTCGCACCTGGGAGGCCGGCGACGGCGACCTGAGCGGGGTAGAGCCGCGCCTGCAGAGGCTGAAGTTCCTGGACAACTTGCTGCAGCACGACACCTGAACCGGACGACCAGATGGCCCACATCGGCATCGACCTTGGCACCACCCACTCCCTCGTGGCGCTGGTCATCGACGGCAAGGCCCGCGCCTTGCTCGACGACGACGGCAGGGCGCTGCTGCCCAGCGCCGTGCGCTACGGGCCCGACGGCCCCACAGCCATCGGCTGGGACGCCCTCGAAGGCGCGACCGAGCACGCGTCCACGACGCTCACGTCGGTGAAGCGCCTGATGGGCCGAGGCCTGCAAGAGGCCCGAGCCGAGGCGGGCCAGCTGCCCTACACCCTGGCCGAAGGCGACGACAAGGTCGTGCGCATCGACCTGGGCGACCGCCAGATCACCCCGATCGAGGTGAGCGCGGACATCCTGCGCATGCTCAAGAACCGCGCCACGGAGTGCTTGTTCTCAGAGCCGACCGGCGTGGTCATCACCGTGCCCGCCTACTTCGACGACGCCCAGCGCCAGGCCACCCGCGACGCGGCCCGGGTCGCCGGCCTGGAGGTGTTGCGCCTGCTCAACGAGCCCACCGCAGCGGCCATCGCCTATGGGCTGGAGCAGAACCAGACGGGCCGGTACGCCATCTACGATCTGGGCGGCGGCACCTTCGACATCTCCATCCTGGCGCTCACCGATGGCGTGTTCCAGGTGCTCAGCACGGCCGGCGACACCCACCTGGGCGGCGACGACTTCGACCATGCCCTGGCCCGGGTCCTGCTGGAGCAGGCCGGGCAGGCCGGCGCGGGGGGTGGCGTGCTGCGAGCCGCCTTGACCGCGGCCGAGGCCGCCAAGCGCACCCTGTCCAGCGCGGACAGCGCGGACGTCGACGTCGAGCTGGGGGGGACCCGGGTCCAGCACACGGTGACCCGGGACGCCTTCGAGGCCCTCATCGCCGATGCTGTGTCCCGGACCCTGGCTCGCTGCCAACAAGCCCTGACCGACGCCGAGCTCACCACGGCCGACGTCGACGGGGTGGTCCTGGTGGGTGGCTCCACCCGCGTCCCGCTGGTGCGGGCCCAGGTGGGGGCCTTCTTTGGCTCCGAGCCCCACTGCGACCTGGACCCGGATCGGGTGGTTGCACTGGGCGCGGCGCTCCAGGCCGACATCTTGACCGGCGAGTCCGACCTGGCCGACGACCTGTTGCTGCTGGACGTGCTGCCCCTGTCCCTGGGCATCGAGACCATGGGCGGCGTCGTCGAGCGCCTGCTGTTCCGCTGCTCCCCGATCCCCGCCAGCGCCAACGAGACCTTCACCACCCACGTGGACGGCCAGTCCGCGGTGGCGCTGCATGTGGTCCAGGGCGAGCGGGAGCTGGTCAAGGACAACCGCAGCCTGGCCCGCTTCAACCTCACCGGCATTCCGCCCATGCCGGCGGGCCTCCCCCGGATCAAGGTCGAGTTCATCGTGGACGCCAACGGCATCCTCACTGTCACCGCCACCGAGACCTACACCGGCACCGAAGCCACCTGCGAGGTTCAGCCCAGCTACGGACTCGAGGAAGACGAGATCGAGCGCATGCTCGAGGAGTCCATCGACTTTGCCGAGAGCGACGTGGACGAGCGCATGCTCATCGAGTCCCGGGTCGAGGCCGAGCAGGTGCTCCGTGCGCTCGAGTCAGCCCTTGCGGTCGACGAGGCGCTGCTGGTCGCCGGCGAGGGGGCTGCGTTGGAAGCGCTGCTGACGGAGCTCAAGGCCGCGCTGACGGGCACCGAGCGCAAGCGCATCGCCGACCTGACCCATCGCCTGGACGAGGTCTCGGCGCCGTTTGCCCAGCGTCGCATCGAGCGGGATCTGCAGATCGCCCTCCAGGGTCGGTCCACCACCGAGGTCGCCGAGCGGCTCGAGATCGACTGAGTCACAGGGCCTACGGGGGCAATCCTGTCTTCCTCCTCTCCTTGCGGGTGAATAGACTGGGGCCTTCGCACGACCGGGCTGGACGCTCGACCAAGGACAACCCATGAATGTCATGCTCCTGGACGAAGACGCTGAGCTCTCCCGGCTGCTCGAGGGTGTCCTGGAGTCCGACGGCATGTGGGTGGTGCAGTACACCGACCCGGCCGAGGCGGTGGCCGCCGCGGTGAATGGCGAGTGGGTCGCGGTTCTGGTCAACGTCGATCTCGCCGACGGCGCGGCCGAAGCCTTCCTCGAGGTCCTGGGCGATCTCGACGGTGTCTCGATTCCGGTCGTGCTCACGTCGGCCCGCCACCGGGAATTCGACGAGGAGGTCCAGGGCGTGATGACGCGGTTCGGGCACACGCTCTTCCTGCGCAAGCCCATCCCTCTGCTGGACCTCAACGACATGCTGCGCCAGGCCCGCGAGGGCCACGAGATGGACGCCTTCCCCAACGCCGGTACTTCGCCGTCGATCTCGGTGGAGCTCCAGCTGTCCGACGTGAACGAGATCGCGTTCTCCCGGACCGGTGATTCTGCCACCGCGGCCACGGCCGCCACCGCCACCCAGGTGGACGCGGATCCTTCCAGCCGCCGCAAGCGGGCGATGCAGGGTGTGCTGGGCGCCGTGCAGCGGGGACGGGACGGCGTCGAAGAGCTGATCGAGCTCACCGACGACGACCTGGTGCCGATCTCGGTGCTGCCCGACGAGCTCCAGGCCTTGGACTCCGCGAGCGAGAGCTTCGAGATGGAGATCGACGACGACGACGACGACGAGGAGTCGGTCCACCATGTGGTCCTGCGCTGAGTGCCCCGGTCGAGTCCGCCCTGCGGCACCTGTACGGGATCCGGGCCGAGAGCCCGCTGAGGCCCGAGGAGCAGCGCAAGGTGCCCGAAGTGGCCGCGCTGATCCCCAGGCTGGAGAAGCTGGGCGGGCAACGGTCGGTGGTGGATGCCGCGGCAGGCCGTGCCCCGGTGGGGCTGATCGCGGCCAGCCTGCTGGGCTGGACCCGGCTGATCGTGCTCGAGCAGGACCCGGACCGCGCGGCCTCTGCCCGCCGGGCCGCGACTCGCCTGGAGCACTGCACGGTCGATGTCCGCGTGGCCCCGGTGGCCGACCGGACCCAGTGGCCCGCCCAGCCCGACGTGGTGGTGGCGCTGCACGCCTGTGGACCGGCGTCGGACGACGTGGTCGACGTGTGCATCGACCGTCGGGCCCGCCACCTGTTGTTGGTCCCCTGCTGCACCGCCCACACGGTGCGGGCTGCAGCCCTGGCCCAGGCCCTGGCCGATCGCCATGGCATCCCTCGCCAGCCGGCGGTCAGGCAGCGCTTCGTCCAGGCGGTGGTCGACAGCGAGCGCACCCTGCGCCTGGAGGCCGGGGGCTACCAGGTCAAGGTGGGGCCGCTGGTCCCGCCCACGGTCACGCCCCACAACCTGATCTGGCAGGCGCGGTGGGTCGGCTCGGCCCGGCGCATGGCCGACGCCGCAGAGCAGCTCGCGAGACTCGCTGCCGCGGTATGAGACACCGGTGAGCACGACCCACCGGACCCCGCCGCGCCGCCCGGACGGTGACGCGGACCAGGACGCGACCCCCATCACGGCGGGGGGCCTGCTCGCCCGGCAGCAGGCGGACCGCGAGCGCGGCACCGAGCTGGTCCAGCGGGTCGGGGCCCTGGCCCAGGAGCAGCGCACCCTGAGCGAGGGCCTGCAGCGGGACCTCGCAGCCCTCCAGGCCAGCGGGGGCGAGCTCGACGCGCTCCAGGTGGCGGCATCGGGCGGCATGCTCGACGCGCTTGTCAGGCGCTTTCGACGGCGGCAGGAGATCCTGGCCCGTCGCTCGGCCGCCGAAGGCCTGCTGGTCCGGTACGAGGCGGTCTCGACCCGGCTCCAGCGGGCCAGCGCCTTCTCCGACGAGCTGCAGCTCTGTGCGCTGGAGCTGCAGGCCGAAGTCGATCGCCTCCACCACGCGATGGGCCTGGACGCAAGGCGGGCCCGGGTGGCGGCGGAGCGACTGCTCGGACTCGAAGAGCAGGTCCAGGACCTGGAGGATCTCCACGGGCGAGGGTCGGACGACGGCGAGACCGCACGGCGGCTGGACGCGTCCCGCTTCGCTCTGCGCACGACGGCGCTGACGCTCGAGCTGAGCGAAGCCGGGGTCACGTTGGGGCGACAGCAGCTGGCCCCCGCGCGGGAGCTGCGGGACACGGTCCAGGGGCTACACGAGGAGATGGCGGCCTTTGTGCTGGCTGCCAGCACCACCGCCAACGCCGCGGGCCACCGGATCCAGGCCCTGGGCATGGCGGCCGATGCCCCGGTGGTGGTCACCGAGCTCCAGGAGTCCCTGGCGGAGCTCGGCCATGCGATGGAGAGCACAGAGGCCTACGTGGCCCAGGCCCGCCGGCTGATGGACCAGGTCCTGCCCGACCTGTCGGCCCGGCTGGCTGCTCAGAGCGAGACCCAGGACGTGGCCGCCCGGCTGGCCGCGACCGACGAGGCGTCGTTGAGCCGCGAGGACGCCCGCCGACTGGCCGAGCGAGCCTTGAGGGACGAAGCCATGGCCGAGGTGGAGAGCTGGCTCACCGAGTGATCGACCGCCCCGGGCCCTACCTCAGGGCGCTCCGGGCGGGGCTCCAGGCCCTGGCGCCCCACAACGACTACGTGCCGCTGGACCAGGCGGACGCGACGCTGCGGGCGTTGGATCCCGCCCTGTCCGGCGAGCTCCTGGGGCCCGCCGAGGTCGCGGCGGGCACCAACATGCCGGCGTTTGGCTGGCTGACCCGGGCCCGGGCGGCCCAGAGGCTCGTGACGACTAGCGTGCAGGGACCGTCGCCGGAACTGGCGCGGGTCCAGCAGCTGGACGCCGAGCTGGCCCAGCGACTCGCGGCCCGCGCCCGCCTGGGGGACTTCCTGGCTACGCACCCGCTGCTGCCCGCCACGGCGCTGTCCGTCGAGCTCGTCCGGCCGGACCCGGTTCCGGTGTATGCGCTCACCTATGACCGGGTCGCCCCCGATGGCCGGTGGTGCCGCATCAAGGCCCTGGTCGCCGGGGACGACCGCAGCCGTCGGCACGGCCCCCTGGCGGTGGACGGGCGCACCGGGGTCCAGGTGGAGCCGGGCCTCCAGCACCTCCTGACCCGGCACTCGTCGACCCCCCTCCTCGCGTTGCGGGAGCAGCTCGGGGTGGCCTGTCGGGTGCGGGTCCAGCGGCTGTCCCGGACCTGGATCGGTCCCTACTGGACCCCGGGGTGTGCGCTGCCGCCCCAGGCGCCGGCGGGCATCGAACGGGGGCTGGTGGTGCACCTGTCCAGCGAGGTGGTCGCCACCGACGTGGCGCACTCGACCCACCGGGATCCGTGGCTGCCGCCGCCGCCCGGCGAGACCTGTCCAGCGGGCCAGGGCCTGTTCCGCGACCGTCGCTTCGCGGCGACAGCCAACGTGGCGCCCATCCTGCACGCCTGGGGCCAAGAGGCCGGGTTCGAGGTCCCGGTCGCGCTGCTCACCCCTCGGCGCTGAGGGTCAGGGAAGCCCGCAGGCGAGCCACTCGGCCAGAGCTTCCAGGTCCTCGGCCTCGGGGTCCCCCACCGGCGGCATGTTGCCAAGGTCCAGCGCCCGAGCAGCCACCCGATCCGCCCAGGTGCGCGCGTCCTCGTGGGTGTCCAGATCGACCCCCAGGGGGGCGCCTTGGCGCTCGGACTCCGGGAGCGCCACACCGTGGCAGGGCACACACCACGTGCTCAGGAAGGGCGCACCGGTGTTCTCCCACGTGCGCAGCGAGCCGTCGGGGCAGGCCCCCGTGTCCGCCGTGTCCGCCGAGTCGGGGCCGTCTCCCTGGCAGGCGACCAGGAAGCACAAGAGCCAGGGCACCTCAGAACCCGCGGTAGGGGGTGGCGCCTGGCAGCCACTCGTCCGGGTCCACGTCGAGCCGCTCCATCAGGCCCGCGACCAGGCTGTCATACCCGATCAGCTGACCGTCGGGGTCCGGCTCGCCAGTCTCCAGGTCCACCGGCTGGGCGTCCATCCGGTCGTCGGTCGCCTGGACCGTGCGGGTCCCATCGACCCCGGCGCCCAGCACCATCGCGCTGGTGACCGGCCAGTGGTCCTTGCCGCCTTCGGTGTTGTAGAGGGGCGTGCGGCCCATCTCCGAGACCACGACCACCAGGGTGTCGTCCAGGAGCTCCGCCAGGCACAGCTCGTCCAACAGCGCGTCCATGCCGCCGAACAGCGCGTCGTAGAACAGGTGCTGGTCTTCCAGTCGCCGGTGGGTGTCCCAGAGTAGGTTCAGGTCGGACAGGCACAGGGTGTGGCTCACGCCTTCGGTCAGCAGCTGGACCCCGGTGCGGGCCTGGGCGGCCAGGGAGCCCTGGTCCCCAAAGCTCAGGGTCTCGGACAGGGTCTCGGACCGGGCGGCCAGGGCCTCGGCCCGCCACAGGGCTTCTTGGTAGTCGTCCAGCCGGCGCAGGCTGATGGGGTCGACCCCCCGGCGCTCGGCGAAGCGCAGCCGGCGGGCCTGGAGCGCGTCCTGGACCGCTGTGGTGGCGCCCAAGTCCAGGCGGGAGCGCGGGTAGGGCAGCTGGCCGTCTGGGGCTTGGAGCTGGGACGGGTCCAGCAGCATGCCCAGCTGGCCACGGCGGCCGACGGTGCCCGCACAGCAGGCCAGGGGACCGGTCAAGCCGACCCCCCCCAGGTCCATGTGCGGGATGGGCAGGCCCTCGGCCAGGGTCGTCGCGGTGATCACGCCCAGGTCGGGACTCGCGGAGCTGCCGGTGCCGGTGAGGATGCGCGCCCGGCACTCCCGGTGCCCGATGGAGCGCACCTGGACGCCGTTCAGCACGGTGCAAGGCACGGCCAGCTCGGCGCCCGGGTCGACCCAGCGGTCGAAGAAGGCGGTCACCTGGGGTCGCTTGTGGGCATTGGCCACGATGCTCAGGTCGCCGTAGCTGATGCGGGTCTCGACGTCGTCGTCGGTCTCGGGCTCGGAGCCGTCGTCGGGGCCGGAGATCTGGTCCGGGCTGACGGAGAGCTTGTCGTCGAGCACAAAGGTCGGGTCCCAGCCGCCCAGGGCCATGACGATGACCAGGTGCCGTCGGCCGGTGCCAGGCCCGGCCACCAGGGGCAGCGACAGGCCCGCAGCCGAAGCCGCGAGGGACGAAGCGAGGAGCTGGCGGCGGGACCACATCAGTAGAAGACCATCCTGGCGTCCTGGAGGAGCACCGTCAGGACCAGCTCCCAGGCCAGGGCGGGATCCGCCGGCGTGCCCAGGGCGTCCTGGTAGAGGGCGAGCTCCTCGTCCACCACGTCGGAGCCCACGTCGACGCGCTCGCCCAGCACCCGCAGGTGCAGCTCGACCAGCTGGCGCCGGACCGACCCCTCGTCGGTGTCGGTCGGGTTCATCTCGCGCAGGAGCAGGCGGTCCGCGGGCTGGGAGCGGGCGAAGTCGTGGCGCACGACCTCTGCGGCGGCCTCGGCGGCCAGACGCCCCAGGGCGAGGGTCTGGATGGGAGTGGGGGTCAGGCTGGGACGCGCCTTGGTGTCGGCGTCCGTGCCCCCCAGCATCGGACGCAGGCCGTACCCGCCGCTGGTGACCATGTCCACGGTGCCCCAGCAGGTCTCTCCACAGTCCGCGGGGTCGGGCTCGGCCTGCCACACGAAGCCGGTGAGCTGGGCGAAGACCCGGGCGGCCTGTTCGGGCCGAAGGGTCTGCAGGCCGTAGACGAAGTCGTCTTCGCTCGCCGGCGTCCGGGTCAGGAAGGGCTCGCTGAGCACCACCTGGCGGGCCAGGGCCTTCAGGTCGTAGCCGCTGTCGATGAAGCCGGTCTGAAGCTCTGCGGCGATCTCGAAGGGCACGTCTCCGGCGGGGATCTGGCCCAGGTAGCCGGCCATGCGCTGGGCCGTGCACAGGCTGAAGCGGGGGTCGTCGGCGATGGCCCGGCCCAGGTCGTCGAGTCGGAGCTCTTCGCCGTGTTCGAGGCCGAAGTAGCCGGGCGGCCGCAGGCCGTTCAGGTCCCACCGCCGCTCGAAGCCGACCACGTAGTGGATCAGCGGGAAGCAGTCGCCCTCGGGGTCCAGGCCTTCGGCCAGGAGCGTGTCGCTGGGCATGCAGAAGGGCTCGCCGGTCTCGTCTTCGATCACCAGCTCGCCGTCGTCGTCGCGCTGGTAGGCGCGGTTCGCGATGTGGAACATGTCGGTGGGCCGGAAGCCCCACAGGTAGGCGGCCAGCGGGTCCAGGGACTGGTGGCAGCTCACACAGGCCGGATCCGACGACACCGCCTGGGCCACTTGGGCCAGGTCGGCCAGGTCCACGCTCCCGGAGATGGTCACGTCGCGGTCCAGGAAGTCCGTGCACAGCAGGGCCCGGGCCAGGTGGTTCGCTCGCCCTCGGTGGTTGTTGGAGCCGGCGGAGAGGTGCTGCAGCCACAGCCCCGACGACGCCAGCAGGCCGGCCGCAGGACGGTGATCCAGCCAGTCGGCGCGGCCCCAGACGTTGTGGGGCAGGTCTGCGGTGCGACGACTGACCTGGAGCGCCCGCTCCATCAGGCCGGTGGCCATGGTGTAGTCGGCGGTCAGGATCGACGTGAAGGGTTGGTCGGTCAGGACCACGTCCTCGATCAGGCGCAGCGGGGCCTCCCACAGGGTCCGGGCGATCTCGCCGCGGGTGTAGCCGTCGAGGGCGTCGATCGCCGGGAGCACCGGGTAGACACCGCGCAGCAACAGGGCCTCGGCGTACAGGTCCCGCACCATGAGGCCGAACTCCGGCGACGCCAGGTAGTCGTCGACCAGCTCCTCGAGGGCGTCTGGGTCGTCCTGGACCCGGTCCAGTTCTTCGACTTCAGGACGGACGCCCCGCAGGGCCATCGAGATGCGCAGGAGCTGGTCCGTGACCGGCAGCGGGTCGTGGAGCCCGGGACTCGGGCCGTCGGCCGGTGCGGGATCACAGGCCGACAGCGACACCAGCAGCGGGATCCAGGGGCTCACGGGGCCTCGAGGGCGGCGGTGATCGCCGCCGAGAAGCCGGCGGGATCGTCCTGGGTCGACAGGTAGCGGATCACGCCTTCGCGGTCGACGACGACGTTGAGCGGGTACTGTGGCACGGTGTCGCTGAGCTCGGTGTAGCGCGAGGGGCTCAAGCCCCGTTCGTCCAGGAGGATGGGCCAGTGCAGGCCGACCCGCTCGGCCAGAGCGTAGACGTCGTCGAAGGCGTCGCCGACGTCGATCATCCAGACCACCAGGTCCTCGTGGTCAGCGAAGGCGTCGAACACGCTCTGTCCCAGGTCCGGCACCGCCAGACGGGCGGCGGGTCACCACAGGTTGAAGTAGGCCAGCGCCACGACGGATCCACGCTGCTCGGCGAGATCCAGGGGGACCAGGGTGGCGTCGGGCCAGGTGAACCCGGGCAGGGTCAAGGCGTGGTGCTCCGTGCCCAGACCGGTCGTGCTGGTGCGGATCCGGAGGGTGCCAGCGGGCTCGTCGGGATCGTTGCTCGTCCAGCTCAGCTCGCCGTCCCGGGCCCCTTCCTGGCCCTCCAACACCAGGGTCTGGCTGGCCCCCGCTGCCAGCACCGTGCCGGTCGGGCTGGAGGTCCAGCCCAGGGTGTCCAGGGGCGCCAGGTCCACCACCAACGGCGCACGGCCGTGGTTCTCGAGCACGACTTCGACCTGGGCCGGGCCGTCGGCGGAGACCCAGACCTCGGTCGGCAGTGAGAGCTCTGGCGCGGCGACGCCGTCCCGCGCCGTGAGCGTCGAGACGTGGGACCAGTCGGCCACCACCAGCTGGTCGCCACCGGCCAGCACGGCGGTGGCCAGGGATGCGGCCGGCTCCAGGGCCGAGAGCACGGGGGTGCCCGTGTCCAGTGCGAGCAGCGCGACCTGGTCCCAGGCCGCGGCCCACAGGCGCTCGCCGGCCAGGGCCACGCCGTAGCTCGCGGCGGGCAGGGGGACTGGGTCGTGGGTCCGGCTGGGGTCGTCCTGGTCGAGCACGACCACCCCCAGCCCGCCCAGGGCCACGGCCAGGCGCCCGTCGACCAGGTCCAGGTCGTGGGCGACGGCGCCCAGCGCGGTCTCTGCGGCGGGGGTGGGCGCCTGGTCGGCGGCCCAGTCCAGCCAGGTGAGGGCGCGGCCCGTGGCGACGACCAGGGTGCCGCTGTCGACAGCCAGCACGCCTGGCTCGGTCAGGTCGAGAGACCACAGGCGCTCGCCGGTGCTGCTGTCCAGGCCCAGGATGCGGTCCTCTTGGGGCAGGGACAGCACGACCACGCCGTCTGCGACCGCCACGTCGCGGGGCCGGGTCTCCCAGCCCTCCCAGGCCTCGGCCAGCCACGGGGCGCCGAGATCGGAGAGGTCGATCACCGCGAGCTCAGCGGTCGACGTCACGCCCCAGGCCCGGTCTCCTGCGACGGCCACGCGGCTGAGGCTCGTGGCGTCATAGGTCGCTGCCACCAGCCCGCCTCCGTCTCGCCGGGTCACGGCGAAGCCCCGCCGGGCGACCACCAGGGCGTGTTCGCTGTCGATCGCCGCAAGGTGCGTGGCTTCGTGCACCCCGTCGGTGAGGGCGTGGATCGACGCCAACACGATCGGATCGGCCACGGGACCGTTGTCCGGGCGCGCCAGGGGTGCCAGGCGCCTGTCGTCGTCGACGACAGGCGGTGTGGCGACCGAGTCGGCCGGCCCACAGGCGCACAGGAGCGCTGCCCCGCTGAGTGCCCCCCAAGTCGCTGCCCGTCCGCTCACGCGAGTCTCCCGCTCGGCGTGCACCATTGCACGGCCCGTGCCGGGTCCACGGGTCGGCCTGAGCGCCCGCCGGGCCGCGGCGTCAGGGGTTGGAGCCGTCCTGGAGGGACGCCGGGGTGTTCCCGGGCGACGGATTCAGGGACAGGGGGTCGAGACGTCCAGCCAGGTCGCGCCTTCGGCGATCAGCTGGGCGAGCTCGGTCTCGAGGTCCAGCTGGGCCGTGGCCCAGGCCGCGTCTCCGTAGAGGTCCAGGGTCTCCAGCGGGTCGCCGACCACGTCGTAGAGCTGCTTGCCGATGCAGGTGTCCCCGGGCAGATCCGCGTTGGGCAGGATCCGGATCAGGAGCTTCATGCCCGCGACGTCGCGCAGCGCGGCCCAGCCGTAGATCTCGCCGTCGTCGACCTCGAAGGTCTCGGCGTACAGCGCCCGGTCCACCGGTGCGGAGTCGGGATCGGCCAGGGCGTCAGCGAAGCTCGAAGAGTCCTGGCCCTCGGTGGACTCGATGCCGGCCAGCTGCAGGAAGGTGGCGAAGAGGTCCGTGGTGTGGATCGGCCGGCCGTCGGTGCGCCCGGGGTCGGTGACGCGGCTGGCGGCGTGGGCGGGCACGCCCCGCTCCTGTTCCCGCCAGGCGCCGCCGTCGGCCACCACGAACGGCACCCGCAGGCCGGACTCATAGGTCGACGCCTTGCCTCGGCCCGAGGTGTCGAAGGGGTGCTCGGCTGCAAAGGTGGGGGTGCCGTTGTCCCCGGCCACCACGATGACCGTGCCGTCCAGCTCGCCCACGTTGTCCAGGCCGTCCAGGAGCTCGCCCAGCCAGGTGTCCATGCACTCGGTCATGGACTGGTACTGGGCCAGGTCGCCCGAGAGATCGGCGCCGCTGTAGTCCGAGGTCGTGCAGCCGTGCACCGTGTGGTCCTCGTGAGGGGTGTGGGCGGCCTGGAAGTTGACGCTGGCGAACCAGGGGCCTTCGTGGGCGACTTCGCCGACCCAGCTGAGGGTCTGGTTGACGACCTCCTCGGTGGCCAGGGTCTCCTCGAGCCAGCCAAAGGTCTCCTGTTGCAGGCCGTGCTTGCTCTTCTTGGCGTCGCCCACGTCGGCGTAGAGCTGGATCCACTCGGTGTAGGAGCCCTGGCACGAGCCCATGCCCACGCTGATGCAGACGCCGGACTCCAGGCCCCCTGCGAAACGGTGGAAGCCGTGGAGCAGGGGGTTGAGCGTGTGTTCCCAGGAGCCGGGTGCGTCGGCGGTGTGAGCCACCGCTTCGTTGGCGAAGTCCACGGTCCTGGCCGGATCCGACGGGGCCCCAGAGGTGCCCAGGTGCCACTTGCCAAAGGCGCCCGTCTTGTAGACCGTGCCCAGCTGCTCGGCCAGGGTGGGGCGGTCGGCGTCGAGCTCGGGGGCGGGCGGGATCGGGGCCCCGACGCCCGTGCGGAAGCCGTACTCGCCGCTGTGCAGGGCGGCGCGGGTCGGGCTGCAGACCGGGTTGGCCCAGGCGTGGGTGAAGCGCACGCCGGACGATCCGATGCTGTCGATGATGGGGGTGGCGGGCAGGTGGGTCGGGGCGTAGCCCGCTGCCGCGAAGTCCCCGGCGTAGCCGCTGACCTTGTCCGCGCCGACGTCGTCGAGCAGCACGAGGAGCAGGTTGGGGGGATCCGCTTGCTGTGGCCGCGTGTCCGGGGCCGTGTCCTGGGGCGGCGCGGTGTCGGTGGCCGTGTCGGACGGCGGCGTGGAGTCCCCTGGGTCTGTGTCGGTCACGGTGGGGGTGTCGACCACCCCGGAGTCGGTGTTGGGCGTCGGGTCCGGATCCACCGGGTCGACGCCGGTGCAGCCGGCGGCCGCCAGGGCCAGGGCGAGGAGGGACGGGGACATGTCAAGGCATTGTCACCGGTCGGGTGTGACTTGGCCAGCGAGGAATCGAGGATCAGAGGGCGACCCGGGCGCCTTCGCAGGCGACGCGGCAGCCTGCGGCCTCGATCCGGCGGGACGCATCCGAGTCTGGCCACAGAGCCGGATTGGAGTGGTTCAGGTGCACGAAGCGGACCTTGGATCGCACGGCCTGTGGCAGGTGGGACAGGCGGGACAAGGTGTCGGCGATGCGGGGATGACGGATCGCGGACAGGTCCCGCTGGGGCAGCTCACTGTCGTCGAAGAAGGTGCCGTCCAGCCAGGCCACGTCGACGTCCTGGAGCACCTGGTCCAGGGACAGGTGCCAGGGGTCCCAGTCGTCGATGTCCGGGAGCCAGAGCACCCTGTGGCGGGGTCCGGTGACGCGAAATGCGACCGTCTCGGAGTACTCGTCCCGGTGGGGAACCAGGACCGGGGTGACGCTCAGGTCTGGCGCAAGCTGGACCGGCTCGCCGGCGGCCAGGTCGCGGAGCACGATGTTGCCCTGGCGCACCAGCTGCTCCCACGGCGCCGAGTCCTCGAGCAGGGCCCGCATCCGAGGCATGGCCCACACGGGGACCCGGCGCAGGTGGGCGGCCTCCTGGCCCAGGTGGATCAGCCCGGTGTAGTGGCCCATGTGGGCGTGGGTCAGGAGCACCCCGTCCAGGCCGGCGTCGGTGCGGGCGGGGTCTACGTCGGCCAGACAGGCCAGCTGGGCCGGCAGGGCCGGGGTGGCGTCGATGAGCCAGCGCTCGCCCGTGGCGCCTGAGACCAGGCCCAGGGCACAGGGCAGATGGGCCAGGCCGGGCGCCGCGCGGGCCCGCTCGCAGCAGGGGCGCCGGCACCCAGCCTGGGGGTGGCCGGCGTCCTGGGCGACGCCGAGCACGACGGCCACGCTCACGAGCCCACCAGGCGGCGGGCCATGAGCGCCCGGTGCAGGGTCTTCAAGGGCACGGGCCGGCCCTGGCGAGCGGCCAGACCACTCACCTCGCGGGCCATCTCCAGGAGCAGGATGGAGCGGCCCGTCGGGTGGGCCAGGGCCTTCTGGAACAGCGGGTGGTCCGAGTTCACGGCCAGCACCGCCAGCTGCAGGTGGGACGCACGGGCGTCGACCCTGACCAGATCCGACGACCGCCGGCGCTCGCTCATGACCAGGACCTGCAGGGGGCTTCCGAGCTCGCCCAGCACGGACTCCAGCTCGTCCTGGGCCCGCAACATGGGCAGGGCATCGTCGGGCCGGTCCAGGGCCGACAGGGCCGCGAGGGTCGGCAGCTGGAGGCCTCCGGGTAGCGCCGGCCGGTGGGCCCTGGGCAGCTGTAGCCAGCGCTCCAGAGTGCCCCAGCTCTCTCCGCTGCGGCCGGGCAGGGTGAGCTGTCGGGCCAGCCTTGCCGCGGCCCCGGACAAGGCCTGGCCCCCCTGTCGGGCCCACGTGGCCAGCACGAAGGTGGCGCCGTACTGCCACGCGCTCGCAGCCCGCTCGGGGTCGTCCTGTCCAGCGCCGGCGGCCAGTCGCTGGTAGAGCTGCAGGGCGAAGAGCCGCAGCATGGCCACGTGCACCGCGCCCAGCTCGCCGTCCGGATCGGCGATCCGCAGCAGGCCATGACAGGGCACCTGCTCTTCCAGGTCCGGCAGGGCCTGGAGCCCGGTGGCGCGCTCGATCAAGACGGCCGACGTGGGGTCGTGCGGGTGCCGCAGCCCCACCCAGCCGTGCACGCCGTCCAGCACCACCTCCTGGCGCACCAGCCAGCCGCGGTCGGAGGGATCCGTCAGAGCCTCCCAGACCGACGGCGGGTCGTCGAAGCGCAGGGGAAGCACACCGTGCACCGCCTCGAGGGCCAGGATCTCCTGGGGGGCGAGCAAGGCGGTAGCGGCCTCGCACACCCCGGCTCCGGCGGTGGGGGCGACCCGGAACCCGGCCCGCTCCTGCCAGTGGGCCAGGGAGTCCCGGCTGTCGTCCAGGCTGGAGATCAGGAGCGGCGCGGCGTCGGAGCGCCCCAGGAGCACGGCCAGCCGGACCAGGGCCTGGCGCCCCAGCACCCGCGCCCGCTCCACGCTCACCCGGGGTGGCAGTGCCCGGTGCCAGTCGCCTTCGAGATCCCGGGCCAGCAGGGCGTCGTAGAGCGCCTCTAGGCCCTGGTCGAGGGACTCTTGGGCACCGGAGGAAGCGAGCACGCCCGGACAGGGGCTGGTGACCCCCTCGAGGTCAGCGCCGGTGCCCGCGGCGGTCACGCCCACAATCGCTCGCGGCAGCGGGTGGTGGCCGGGGCCCAGCACCCGCCAGCCCGTGCGCAGCTCGCCCACCCGGAGCACCCACAGATCGGCCAGGTCGGACCACGCCAGCCGACCCGGACACAGGCGCAGCTCCAGGCGCTCCAGAGCTGGCGTGGGGGCCGAGACGGTCGGTGTCAGGGCCCTGTCCCCGACGCCCAGCTGGGCCAGGGAGCGTGGCCCGGCGTCGGTGTCCAGGATCGGCGTGTCCAGGAAGCGTGCGGCGTGATGGCCCCAAGAGGGGGGCAGCGCGGGCTCGCAGCGCAGCCCGGCGCCGTCGCGGACCAGGAACTGGCGACTGTGGAGGGCGAGCAGGCTCTGGAGGAGCAGCCGCGCAGCCGGCTCGCCGAGCAGGTCCGGCGTGGCGGCGAGGACCCGCCAGGCCTCGCGCTCGACCCCCGCGGCCATGGCCGCTGCGTCCGGCAGCGCCGTCAGGTCGTCGGGCACCTCGAGCTGCACGGTCAGGCCCGGCAGAGCGGTGTCCAGCGCGAACAGGCCAGCGGTGCGCCCGCTGCGGGTCACGCAACAGGGGATCTGATCCGGTCCTGCCAAGCTCCACGTGGGCCGGTCCCCGGCCAGCACGAGGGTCAGGCTGAGCACGCCGGGGAGACCTGCGGGTCCAGGAGCCACATCGACGGTGAGTCGCCGGGTCCGGCGCGCCAAGGCATTGCGGACGAACTCGACGTCGGCCGGCGTGGTCAGTCGGTGGAGCTGGAGCCCGGGCGCGTGCTGGGCCAGGGTCAGGGCCTGTCCCGGGCGCAGCACCAGGACCAGGTGGGGAAAGCGTGCCGGGTCCCCCAGCGTCGCCAGCAGGTGCTCCGCGTCGGGCTGGACCCAGAAGACCTGGGTGTCGATGGGAAGCTCGTCCAGCCGGTCGACCGCGACCGTGCCCGCGCGGCCGAGCAGGCGCACCTTGACGCCGAGATCCTCGGGCACGGGGCCTGCGGGGCCCTTGGGCGCGTCGACGATCTCGGGCGGCAGGGGGGCCAAGGCCGGGGGCACGTAGTCGTGGGTGGTCAGCTTGCGGATCAGGTGGGTCGCTTCTGGCTGGACGGCATGGATCATGGCGTGCCAGCGCCGGTCCCGCACGATGTCGGACTGGTCCGCGGTCTTGCGCAGGGCGTCGTCGCAGATCACCCCGATCACCAGCCCTGGGCTGTCCGGAGCGTCCCGCCGTGCGAGCTGGCCCAGCTCGGGCATCGCAACCGTGTTGATCCAGACCCCGCCGACCACCAGCCGGACCCCCGGCCGGTCGGCGCCTCGAACGGCCACCGCGAGCACCCCGCGGCGATCCCCGTGGTCGAAGACCACCGACTTCGACGAGCCCCAGGACGTGAGCTTGCGTGTGGGCCGGTAGCCAAAGGGCGCTTCGGTGTTCACCAGGATCGGCACCGGGGTGTACAGGCAGCGCTCCTCGATCAGGGCCTGCTCTGTGGTCAGGCGCGTGGTCCGGAAGCGCTTCAGCCAGGCGCCGGGGTGCTCGACCAGCACGTAGGTGCCATTCAGTGGCTGCTCCGGTCGGCCGATGGTGCCTTCGCCGGCCGCGTTCAGGTCCAGCCGCACCGAGCCGCCGGCACGGCCATCCCCGCTCTCGATGCGCAGGCGGCGCGGCTTGCGCTGGAGGATGGCGTTCACGCCGATCGCCAGCTGGACCAGGTGCCGGGTCTCGGGGTCGGCCCGATCCGCGAACAGGTAGTCGAACAGTCCCTGGAGCTCGGACTCGTCCAGCGACCGTCCACCGACAAAGGCGATGAGCATGTGCTCGGGCCGGGTGTCGATGGCGATGTGGTCCGCCCCCGCGAACACCGCGCTCTGGATCAGCTCCAGGATGTACTGCTGGGGGTGGCGCAGGGAGAACTCGCGGATCTTGGCGATCGCCTTGTCGCGGCTCAGGGTGAAGCGGCGGCGCTCCACGAAGGCCCCGGGCTGGCGCCCGCGCTCCAGCAGCGCGTCGAGATCGCTCATGCGAGTCCCTGGATCGCGGCGGCGGCGAGCTTCACAAAGGTGCGCTCGCCCTCGGCCTCCTCGTCGGTCAGCAGCACCTGGGCCAGGGAGAAAGCCGCCAGGTGCAGGTCGTCGACGCTGGCGGCCAGCTGCAGCTGGAAGTAGTCGTGGTGGCGGTTCACCAGGATGCACCGCCGCCGGACCCGCGCCGGCAGGCGGAGCTGTCGGCCCCGGGGCCGCTCGAAGACCCGACCGTCGGCCGGGCCCTCCACGAACAGGGCCTCGCGGCGGCCGGCGCTGGGGCCGCCGAAGTCGCCGAAGGCCAGCTTGACCCGCCGGGAACAAGCCGCCTTGAAGAGCTGGCGGAGGGCGACCAGCAGCCGCGCCTCCACGTCGCTGAGCCGCTCCAGGTCCAGGAGCTGCGGCAGCACGAACAGCGCCTGAGCGGACAGCGCGGGCATGTCCTGTCGAAAGGGGCCGAAGCCGGTGGACCCCACCACGGCCCGGACCAGGTCCCGCACGCCCGGGCGGTCCGGCAGCACGACCAGCCCCTCGGCCACCAAGGCTTGATCCAGCGCTTCCTCGCCGCTCGCCAGGAGCACCGCGTCCAGGTCTTCCGCCTGGTCCCGCACGTCTTGGAGGCTTCGCAGCTGTCCGCCCAGGTCGCGCACGAGCAGGCGATCCATGAAGGCGTCGTCGTAGTCTGGCAGGTCGCTGCCGGCGCACTCGGCGGCCAGGTGCCCCAGCCAGAGATCGTCGTCCCGGCCCTGTGCCACCGCGTCGGTGGCCCGGTCCAGCAGCGCCAGCCGCAGCTTCACGGCGGCCTGTTCCACCGCCGCCATCGCCGCCTCCCAGTGGGCATCCCGGAGCACGTTGTCCCGGGTGAGCGTGTGCTCCAGGGCGTCACAGCGGATCTTGAAGGCCAGGTGGCCCAGCCGCCCGGCGTGGGGTCCCAGCACCTCTGGGTTCTCGGTGTTCACCAGGGTCAGGCCGCCGTTGTAGAAGCCGTAGGACGGCGTGTCCGCGACCCCCAGCAGCACCCGGATGTCGTCGACGCGGTGGTCGACCTGGAGGGGCGACCTCAGGGCGAAGGGGCCGTTGACCTGGCGACTGGCCGACGCGGCGACGAGGTCCTCGAAGGCGGCGAAGACGTCGGCCTGGTCCTGGGGCTCGGCGTCGCCGGCGTCGCTTCGGTCGTGGAAGGTGATGGGGATGCCGCTGTGCTCGCACCAGTACTGCAGCACCCAGCGGGCCTCGCGCACAAAACCCGGCATGTCCTCGGGGTCCATGCGCTTGAAGAGCGTGATCCGGGTGCCGTCGACGGGGGTGTCCAGCCGCACCTTCTCAAAGCTGCGGTCCTGGTGGAACAACAGCTCCCAGGACTCGCCGTGGCGCCCGGTGTGCAGCAGGACCGCGTCGGGCTCGATGGCGAAGATCGACGTGAAGCCGATGCCGAACTTGCCGATCTTGGTGAGGTCGCCCTCCTTGGTGCTCGAGAACAGCCGGGTGAGCTGGTCGTCGATGATGGCCTCGTCCATGCCGTCGCCGAAGTCGTCGACGTGGACCTCCAGCACATCGTCGGCCCGGCGCACCCACACCTCGATCCGCGGCGTGCCCGCGTCGATGCTGTTCTGGACCAGCTCCCGCAGGAAGTCCAGGGGCCTGGCGAACTGGTTGACCAGGTTGGTGAGGGCCTGGTCCGCCAGCTCCCTGGTGGTGCCGAGGGGCGTCTCCGCCACGTCAGAGGGCCTCGAAGACTTCCAGCGGACGCCAGACCCGCGCGCCCCAGGCGAGCTCGTCGTGGGAGGCGTCGGGCTCCCACCAGTGCCACAGGTCCGTGTCCCACTCGAAGCCCACGGACTCCAGGGTCTCGACCATCTGGATGGTCTCGCAGTAGTTGTCGTGGCTGGCCAGGGTGTCGTCCCAGGTGCCGTCGCCGTCGCTGTCGGTGCAGCCGCCGCCGTCGCTGCCGCCGCTGTCCAGGTACAGCGCCGTGGGGATGTGGCCACCCGCCTGGTACCGCTGGATCAGGGTCTCGTTGGCCTGTTCGATGCTGCCCCAGCCCAGGGTGCCGGACATGCAGCCGGCAAAGTCCCAGCGGGCCCGGTGGCGCAGGACGATGTGCAGGGCGATCAGCCCGCCCAGGCTGCTGCCCAGGGTGCCGACGGTGTCGGCGACGCCGTACTCGCCTTCGATGAAGGGCCGGACGTGGTCCTGGACGAAGTCGGCGTAGGCGTCGCCGTCGCCGCCATAGGTCACCCCGTCGAGGGTGTCCGTGACGTGCGTGTACTCCTCGATGCGGGCCCAGGTGTTGTCGATGCCGATCACCAGGGTGCTGGACCCCAGGCTGGCCTGGAGGTTCCATCCGCCCCAGATCGCGTCGGGGTCGAACAGGTTCTGCCCATCGTGGGCGTAGAGCTGGTGGGTGACGGGGTCGTCGGGGACCCAGACCCGCACGGTGCGGGCATCGACCACGCCGTCGCTGATGTCGGGCCAGCGCTCCAGGTGGGCGGCCTGGGCCTCGACCAGGGAGTACTCGCCGAACTCGTCGTAGCCGTAGCGCCGGGCGTGCTTGTCCGGGCTGAAGTCGCCGGCGGCGTCGACGAACTTGTAGAGGCTGTCGGTGGGGGCGTCGATGACCACCTGGGCCCACCAGAAGCCGTCGGCCTGTTCCAGGTCGTCCAGGGCCCAGCCGTTGTGGTCCCCGCTCAGGCGGTAGGGACCCTTGGGATCGTCCAGGCGCACGAACAGGAAGCCGTCGTCGGTCGGGATCGGCCAGCCGCCGTTCGCCGCGACCAGGGCCAGGCCGTCTTCGGGCGCCAGGTCCCCGCCCAGCATGTCCCGAAAGCTGTCCAGGTCCTGGTCGTGACGGTCGTCGGTGTCGGTCGGGACCGCCGTGTCGGTGGTGCCGGTCTCTGTGGGGCTGTCCGGCGTGCCGGTGTCGGTCACCCCGGGGGTCCCGGAGTCGGTCGAGGCAGTGCCCGTGTCGCCGGACGTGCCATTGCAGGCGAGCAGGACCAGGCCGATCACGTACAGATGTCTTCTCCACCGTCGATGCGCAGGGTGTTTCCGGTCAGCCAGTATGTGCCTGGGCGCGCCAGGTCCACCAGCGCGGCAGCGACGTCGTCCGGCGTGGTCAGCCGGCCCGAAGGGTTGCCCCGCAAGGCATTGTCCAACAGGTCCTCGCTGCCCGGGATCTTGCGCAGGGCCGGGGTGTCGGTGACGCCGGCCAGCACCGCGTTCACAGTGATGCCCCGGGGGGCGAGCTCCATCGCCAGGTAGCGACAGTGGCACTCCAGGGCGGCCTTGGCGGCGCCGACCGCCGAGTAGCTCGGAAAGCAGGTGTGGCTGCCGCTGCTGGTCATGGCATAGACCCGCCCCCCGCGCCCCATGAGCTCGCGCCGGACCAGGTCCCCGGCCCACCAGACCAGGCTGTTCGCCATGACCTCGAGGGTCATCGTGAGCTGCTTGCCCCGCAGGGCCTTGCCCCCCGACTCCGGCGCCACGAACGGCAGCAGGGTGCCAAAGGCCAGGGAGTGCAGCAGCACGTCGACCGTGGCGCCCTGGGCGGCGATGGCGTCGAGCACGCCGGCCCGGGCGCCGTCGTCGGCTGCGTTCACGTTGAACAGGGAGCACGTCTGACCCGCGGCCTGGACGTCGGCCTGGACGTCGAGGGCCTGCTGCAGGGTCGAGCGGCGGTCCAGGTGCACGCCCAGGATGTCGTAGCCGGCCGCGGCAAAAGCGCGGCTGGCTGCGGCACCAAAGCCGGAGGAGCACCCCAGGATCAGGGCGGCGGGCATCAGCCGGCTGCCGGGACCTCGACCTCGGCCGCCGGAGCGGGCTGGGCCTTGGCCTTCATCTCGTCCAGGAACTCCGTGGCGATCTCCTGGCCCATGCGGGCCTCGATCTCGTCGCGCACGTCGTCGAGCGGCGTGGCTTCGCGCTTGTCGGCGATCTGGATGATGTGCCAGCCGAACCGGGACTCGACCGGTCCGACCACCGCGCCCTTGTCGCCCTCGAAGGCGGCGTTGGCAAAGGGCTCGACCATCTGGCCCTTCTCGAACCAGCCCAGCTCACCGCCCTTCTGGCCCGAGCCCGGGTCCTTGGAGTGGGCCTTGGCCAGCTCGCCGAAGTTCGCATAGTCCGGCGCCAGCTTGCCCATGACTTCCTTGGCCAGCTCTTCGGTCTCGACCAGGATGTGGTTCGCGTTGACCTGGGGCTTCCGGTACTGGACCAGGTGGTCGTCGTACCACTTCTGGACCGCCTGGTCGTTGGTGCGCTCGGCGATCACGGCTTCGAGCAGGGCCTGGCTCAGGGCCTCTCGGGCCGAGATGGACAGCAGCACCTTGACCTTGTCCTGGTCCTGCAGGTTCCGGGTCAGGGCCTCCTGGTACAGGACCTCCTGGAGGATCATCTTCTCCTTGATCATGTCGATCTGACCGCGCTCCTCGATCTGCTTGCGGAGCGGCTCGGGCATGGCCAACAGGTAGCTGTCGAGCATGCCCTGGGTGACGTTCTGGCCGTTCACGGTCGTGAGCACGGCGCCTTCGCGGGCCATCTCACCCGGGGGCGGAAGCTCGGGCGCGGACTGGTTCGTGGCGCAGGCCAGCAGCAGGGCAGCGATCATGACTCCTCCAGGAAGGGACGCGTGATAACGCACGCACATGTCCCCGACCCGGCCTCGTCGCCTCGACTTCCGCGACCACCGCCGCGAGCTGTGGGACTTCCGGGTGGTCTACCCGGTGATCTCTCGGCGGGCGCGCGGGCTCTCGGTGGGCATCAACCTGAACCCGGACAAGGCCTGCAACTTCGACTGCCCCTACTGCCAGGTGGACCGCAGCGGCCCCACGCTCGCTCGCGACGTGGACCTGGAGCGGCTGGCCGACGAGCTCGATGCACTCTTGCGCCACGTGGCTCAGGGCACCCTGTGGGATCGGCCCCCCTTCGACACCACCGCGGCCGGGCTGCGGGTGGTGCGGGACCTGGCGTTCGCGGGGGACGGGGAGCCCACGGCCTTCAGCGGCTTCGCCGACGCGGTGGCTCGGGTGATCGCGATCCGAGACGCGCACGGCCTCCACGACGTGCCGATCAACCTCTTGACCAACGCCACGCTGCTCCATCGGCCGGGTGTCCGGCAAGGCCTGCGCCAGCTCGACGCGGCCGGCGGGCGCATCTGGGCCAAGCTCGATGCGGGCACCGAGGCTTGGTACCAGCGGGTCGACGGGACGCGCTTCCCCTGGTCCAGGGTCCTGGCGAACCTGGCCCAGGCCGCCCAGGAGCGCCCGATCGTGATCCAGTCCATGTGGCATTCCTTCGACGACGCGGTGCCCGGTGCCGACGAGCGGGACGCCTGGGGCGAGCGCCTGGCGGAGATCCTGGAAGCCGGGGGTGCCATCGACCAGGTCCAGGTCTACTCGGTGGCCAGGACGCCGATGGACCCCACCGTGCAGGCCCTGCCCCTGGCGGAGCTCGAGGACATCGCGGACCGGGCGAGGGCCCTGGGCCTCGCGGTAGAGGTGACCCCATGATGTTTCTGAGCACCCTTGGCGTCGGGCTGGCCCTGGCGGATGACGGCACGCTGTGGATGAGCTGGGAGCGGGACCTGGGGCGGGTCCAGCTCGAGGCCCCCGCCGGCGAGCACCTGGCCCCGGGGGCGCCGGCGTCCCTGGTCGTCCAGACCACCGCCGGTCACTACACCCTGGAGCAGCCGGACCTCGAGGCCGGTGCGCGGGTCCCGTTGGCGGGTCCGGGCGCGGTCTCGGGCGTGGCCAACTACTCCCTGTGCGAGGACGGCGGCACCGCCTGTCGCATCGTGGAGCGGTCCTTCTTCGGGCTGACCCTGGACTCCCGCAAGGGAAGGGTGCCAATGGTCGAGGACAGGTTCGTAGCGCTGCTGTTGGCACCGGTGGCCGATCCGGCCGCCGAGATCCAGGCCGCCTTTGACCAGGCCGCCCAGGACCAGCGCCCACTGCTCTTGGACTTCAGCGCCGAGTGGTGCCCCCCGTGCCAGGTCCTGGCCGCCGAGGTCCTGCACGACCCGGACAACGCGGCGGACCTGGCCGGGTTCGTGGTGCTCGAAGTCGACGCTGACGATCCGGTCAGCTGGCCTCTCAAGGACCGCTACCAGGTGGGCGGCTACCCGACGGTGATCGCCGCCGGGCCCGACGGCACCGAGCTCGGGCGCCACGTGGGCTACGACACCGAAGCCGAGTTCCGGGCCTGGCTGGCCAACCTGCCCACGGCGTCGCTGGACGAGCGCGTCGCGGGTGCTGGGGCGCTGGCAGACTTCGAGCGGGTGGCCCTGGCCCAGGATCTCCTGGATGCTGGGCGCGAGGACGGCGTGGAGGACCTGGTCGCCGGGCTCGACAGCCCCGGTGCCCTGGTGGTTCGGTTCCAGCTGGCGCCCACCGCGGACGCTGTGCCCGCCTTGATCGACCAGGCCCCTTGGCTCTGGGACGACTGGATCTGGGGGGCGCGTCGGCTCGATCTGTCCGAGCCCACCCGGGCTGCCCTGTTCGACCAGGTGGTGGATCGCCTGACCCGGGCCGAGACCGACGACGGGCCGGCGCTGGCGTTCCTGGCGGGAGACCTGGCGGCGTCCCCTGGAGATGCCCAAGGCTTCCACGCGCTCGGCGCCCACCTGACCCTGCAGAAGCTCACCGGGGACCCGCAGCTCGACCGCGGCTACTGGCTGGACCTGGCGAGCTTCCTCGAAGACGCCGGCCAGATCGACCGGGCGGTCGAGGTCCTGGAAAACGGTGGGAGCCTCTTCCCGACCGAGTTCACGTGGGCCTACAACCAGGCCGGCATCCTGCAGCGGGCCGGCCGGGCCCAGGAAGCCCTCCCCCTGGCCCAGACCGGGCTGGAACGGGCCCACGGCGACCAGCGCCTGCGAGCCGCGCGCAGGGCTGCCGAGCTGCTCGCCCAGCTGGGCGACACCCCCGCCGCAGTGGCGCTCCTGGAGGAGACCCTGGCTAGCGCGGAGCGGC
>Ga0209992_10000684_pt1 | contig 42314 bp, 45 predicted proteins | sample 2SBtaG_2_FD_182564 | JGI IMG/M metagenome (GOLD analysis project Ga0209992, IMG submission 182564) | Deep subsurface microbial communities from Kolumbo volcano to uncover new lineages of life (NeLLi) - 2SBTROV12_ACTIVE470 metaG (SPAdes)... | ecosystem: Environmental > Aquatic > Marine >...
CTTTGGTAGGCACGAGCAGATTCGAACTGCTGACCCCTTGGATGTCGACCAAGTGCTCTAACCAGCTGAGCTACGCGCCTATTGCAGGGGGCGCATTGTATCTGAAAGGGTATCCTGCTTCAAACGAAAACTTGGCCAATTATTACCCTAGGCTTAGTAATTGCCGGGAGCGAGATTATCGAAACGTGTGAATTCACCACGGAACGCCAGTTCGACTTTTCCGATCGGGCCGTTACGCTGTTTACCGATGATGATTTCTGCCTTGCCTTTATCGGGTGAGTCGCTGTTATAGACTTCATCCCTGTAGATGAACAGGATCAAGTCGGCATCTTGCTCGATGGCACCGGACTCACGCAAATCTGACATAACGGGCCGTTTGTTAGGGCGTTGTTCCAGACTACGGTTGAGCTGTGACAGTGCGATGACGGGTACGTGCAGTTCTTTAGCAAGTGCTTTTAAAGAGCGTGATATTTCTGATATTTCAGTGGCACGATTCTCACTCATTTTGCCTGCATTGGAGCTCATCAGTTGCAGGTAATCCACCACGATCAGGCCCAGACCATTGTTCTGCCGATGCAAGCGGCGCGAGCGGGCGCGAAGCTCTAAAGCCGATAGTGCCGCACTCTCATCTATGTGTATCGGTGCGTCGTTCAACTTGCCGAGCGCATGAGTCAGTCGCCCCCAGTCGTCATCCTGAAGTCTGCCAGTACGCAGATCATGCTGGTTAAGTTTGCCGACTGAGCCCAGCATACGCATTGCTAATTGTGATGCACCCATTTCCATACTGAACACGGCAACCGGCAGGCTACTATCCATCGCAATGTTTTCTGCGACATTGATTGAGAAGGCTGTTTTACCCATACTCGGACGACCCGCCACAATAACTAAGTCTCCCGGCTGTAGGCCGGAGGTCATGCGATCAAGATCGGTAAAGCCGGTAGCCGTACCCGTCACATCACTTTGGTTATCACGCGCATACAGGGTTTCAATACGTTCCACTACTTGTGAAAGCAATGGCGGCATACCGACAAAACCCTGTTTACCCTTGGAGCCCGCCTCGGCGATCTCGAATACTTTGCTCTCGGCTTCATCGAGCAGTTGAGCCGCGTCACGACCGGTTGGGTTGTACGCGCTGCTGGCGATGTCACTGCCGACTTCTGCCAGTTTGCGCATGATGGATCGCTCACGCACGATCTCACCATAGCGGCGAATATTGGCAGCAGATGGGACGTTCTGAGCCAGTCCGCCCAGATAAGGCAAGCCACCTATCTTATCCAGTTCCCCTGCTATTTCCAGCGTTTCTGCAACCGTGATCACATCAACCGGTTTCGCCAGTTCACTCATCTGCACCACATGGCGATAGATCAGCCGATGTTCCTGACGATAGAAATCTTCTTCATTGATCAGGTCAGCAACCTTATCTAATGCCGTGGCTTCCAGCAGCAGTCCGCCAAGCACGGATTGCTCTGCCTCTACTGAATGAGGAGGCAGTTTAATCTGCTCGATCTGAGCATCTTCGTTGGAAAAGCTTTGCATTTGATTCATTCGCACAACCTTGTTAAGCGAGGGTCATTTTACCTCTTTGACCGAGGTAGGCATGAACAATTACGCCTTTAGGAATAAAAATAGAAATAAAAAAAGGACTGTCTCCAGTCCTTTTTTCTGATTCGTGCTACGGTATCGAATTACTGGTCGCCAAGAATCGAAACAGAAATTTCCACAACCACATCAGTGTGCAACGCGATGTTGACCGGATAGTCACCGATTTGTTTGAGGTGACCTTCTGTCATACGCACTTGAGCCTTCTCAACTTCAAATCCCTGAGTGGCCATCGCCGCAGCAATGTCTGAATTGGAAACAGAACCGAACAGCTTGCCATCCACACCCGCTTTTTGCACGATCTGCACAGTCAGACCAGCCATTTTTTCACCACGTGCCTGAGCGTCAGCTAGCTTAGCTTTTTCAGCAGCTTCGATCTCAGAACGACGTGCTTCAAACTCAGCCATATTCGCAGCATTTGCGCGCTTAGCCTTACCTTGCGGTATCAGATAGTTACGTGCGTAGCCGTTCTTAACAACAACCACATCACCCAATTGACCTACATTGGTCACTTTTTCCATCAAAATTATTTGCATGACTTCGCTCCTTAGTGCAAATCAGTGTAGGGCAACAAAGCCAGGAAACGCGCACGTTTCACCGCTGTGCTCAATTGACGCTGATAACGCGTCTTGGTACCGGTAATACGCGCCGGGATCAATTTTCCGTTTTCGGTGACGAATTCCTTGAGGATGTTCACATCCTTGTAATCCACCTCTGCGATCTTCTCTACTGTAAAGCGGCAAAATTTACGACGCTTGAACAGGTTATTACGTGATCGCTTATTTCTGTCATCTTTCTTTTTGTCTGATGGACGAGCCATGATATTTCCTTATTCCAAAATTTTATCGGTTAGATATGCAAATTAAGCTGCTGCTGGCGCATCCGCTGCCGGGGCGCTTTCTGCTGGCTTTTCGGCTGCGGGCTTTTCAGCGGCAGGCTTGCTCTCTGCTGGCTTTGCTGCACCATTAGTCGGCATAGAACGGGATTTTTCTTCCTTCATCATGGCAGACGGCTCAGTCACTGCAGCTTTAGTTTTGACTGTCAGGTGACGCAATACAGCATCATTGAAGCGGAATGCATGTTCCAGCTCATCCAATGTTTCCTGATTGCATTCGATGTTCATCAGCACGTAATGTGCTTTGTGGATTTTCTGAATAGGATATGCCAATTGGCGGCGGCCCCAGTCTTCAAGACGGTGTACCAGACCTTTTTTAGCAGTAACCAATGTGCGATAACGCTCGATCATGGCAGGCACTTGCTCGCTCTGATCAGGATGCACAATAAAAACGATTTCGTAATGTCGCATTACATCTCCTTATGGTTAATACCCTCCGCTTGCGATGCGGTAGAGCAAGGTTGCAAGACTGGACATCAGCCTCACAGGGGCGCGCATTATAGCGAAATATGCTTATCAGTCAAGGGTTTTGATTAACTGAAACGTATAAGAATATATCGTAGCGTGCCCCTAAAAAATACAGAGTTCGAACAAATTTAGATGTCGTCGCCGTAACGTACCGTAATCGGATAGCGCCAATCCTTGCCATAGCCACGTTCAGTGATGCGTACACCCACTGCCGACTGCCGACGTTTGTATTCGCTGATGCGGATCAGATGTACCACACGGCGCACATCGGCTTCTGTATAGCCACTCGCAATGATCTCGTTGATTGAAAGATTCTGCTCGACATAACATGCCATGATTGCATCCAGCACATCATAAGGGGGAAGACTATCCTGATCGGTCTGGTCATCACGCAATTCTGCACTAGGCGGACGGGTGATGATGCGTTCAGGAATCACCAGCCCCAGTGTATTGCGATAGGTCGCAAGGTGGTATACCAGCGTTTTCTTCACATCTTTCAGCACCGAAAATCCGCCTGCCATATCGCCGTATAACGTGGCGTAACCTACCGTCATCTCGGATTTATTACCGGTCGTCAGCACAACAGAACCGAATTTGTTTGATAGCGCCATCAACAAAGTGCCGCGTATACGCGCTTGTAGATTCTCCTCGGTCGTATCTGCATCACGCCCTGCAAAACTCCCCTCTAGCGTGCCCAGAAAGTCCTGAAACATCGCTTCGATGGAAAATTCGTCATACTTCACACCCAGTATCCCTACCATCTCGCGTGAATCATCCAAACTGATCTGGGCGGTATATGGCGATGGCATCATGACTGCATGTACCTTGTCTGCCCCCAACGCATCCACCGCAACCGCTAGCGTCAGCGCAGAATCAATCCCGCCTGACATACCTAACAGCACGCCCGGAAAACGATTTTTGCCAATGTAGTCTCTAACACCGAGGCAAAGCGCCTGATAAACGCTAGCCTCATCAGCTAAAGATGATGCAATATTTCCAACTGGCTTCGCATCACTCCCCAGCTCCAGCATCAGCAATTCTTCTTCAAAATACTGACCCTGCGCAGTCACTCCGCCATGACCATCCATCGCGAACGAACCGCCATCAAAAACCAGTTCATCCTGCCCGCCCACTAAATTGGCATATATCACAGACAAACCGGTTTCTTTAATACGTTCTTGTATGGCTTGATAGCGTGCTTCATGCTTGTGCATTGCAAACGGTGAAGCATTCAATACCAACAACACTTGTGCACCGGCAAGTTGTGCTTGACACGCAGCATTAGGAGCCCAAATATCAGCGCAGATATTCAATGCGAAGCGAACCCCCTCTATTTCAAATAAGCATGGCTCAAATCCACGATCAAAATAGCGCTTTTCATCAAACACCGAATAATTCGGCAAGGTTTGCTTGCAATAAGTCTCAACGATTTCGCCGTCTTTGAGCAAAGAAGCCGCGTTGTATCGTCGGCCCTCTTCTTCGTACGGATGGCCCACGATCACAGCAATGCCGGAAATTTTTGCAGCCAATTCGCCGAGCTCTCTGGTGCAAGCCTGATAAAAACCTTCACGCAGCAGTAAATCCTCAGGTGGATACCCGCACAAACTCAGTTCGGGTGTGAGCAATAATTTTGCACCCTGCTGCTTCGCTTGTTCAGCTTGTTGCAGAATGCGGGCAGCATTTCCGGCAATGTCGCCCAACAAACAGTTGAATTGTGCAATCGCAAGTTTCATTGAAATTACATAGATAATAAAAAGTCGCCTATCTTACCAGTCCACATTAACGAGTGCATATTGGCTAGTGTTGATTGACCAGTGCCAGAATCACCATTGTCATCTCGTTCGGGGTCAAACAATTCATTTTGTCTTATACTCACGTTCTGTGATCAAAACAAAAAACAAATCAAATGCGTAATTCTTCCACACCCTCTCATTCAGCCTCACACGGCTTCACTCTGATTGAAGTCATGGTAGTGGTAGTCATCATGGGAATTCTGGCTGCGTTGATCGTGCCAAAATTAATGGGCCGAACCGACGATGCCCGCATAATTGCTGCCAAACAAGACATTGCCACCGTGATGCAGGCGCTGAAACTTTACAAACTGGATAATCAACATTATCCAACCACGGAACAAGGATTGCTGGCACTCATCACCAAACCCACTAGCGGCCCTGCTGCTAAAGGCTGGAAGTCCGGCGGTTATCTGGACAAGCTACCCAACGACCCGTGGGGTAATTCTTATCAATATCTCTCACCCGGTATCAAGGGAGAGGTTGATGTCCTTTCATTTGGCGGAGACGGTCAGGCAGGCGGCACTGACAACGATGCCGATATTGGCTCGTGGGATCTTTAAGCAAAACCCGGACAGCTCTAAGTTTCGTTCGCAGGTGTCCGACACCTGTAATTATGCGCGGCTTTACCTTGCTCGAACTTCTGATCGTGATGGTGATCGTCGGCATCACACTTGGCATGGTGTCTTTCAATGCGATGCCCGACACCCGTCAGACATTGCAAAAAGATGCACAGCGAATCGCACTGTTGTTGCAGTTGGCACGTGATGAGGCGATCATCCGCAATCATCCTGTTGCCTTCGAGGTAGAAGCTGACCGATATCGTTTCCTGTTGCACGATGGCCAAGGCTGGCAGGTACTCGATCAGGATGATGAGTTACGAGAGCGGGAATTCGAACTGTCTCCAGTCAATATCACCACCACACCTTCTACTTCACGATCAACACTACCGCTACGCATCATCTTCGGTCGTGAGCCGGTCAGCAAACCGTTCTTACTGACATTTTCCGTAGATGAAAATCATGTATCTGTCCGTGCAGACGGAATCGGGCATTTCGTGGTGGAATGAGATGAAGCAATGCAGACCTAACCGTACCAATCACAACTCCAAATATCTCAGTGGCTTTACTTTGCTTGAGGTCATGGTGGCACTGGTGATTGTTGGCACGGCTTTAGGCGCCAGCTTGCGCGCTGTGGGTAGCCTGACGCAAAACAGCAATGATTTGCAAAAATCGATGATGGCGACATGGTCGGCTGAAAACAGGCTGGCCAAAATAAGGTTGGCCAAAGAGTTTCCCCCACTGGGCAAGCGCAGGTTCGCTTGCCCGCAGGGTGAGTTAAGTCTCGTTTGTGAAGAAAGCGTGTACACCACACCTAACCCGTTCTTTCGCAGAGTGGAGGTCAGCGTATTTGATACACAGAATGCTGACAGACGTCTCATGAAATTAGCCCAGGTGGTTGCCAATGAGTAACCGCTCCAGAACAACAGCATGCTCCCGCCAAAGTGGGCTGACCCTGATTGAACTGTTGGTCGCAATCACAATATTGGCATTTATTGCAGTGCTGGGCTGGCGTGGTCTCGACAGCATCGTGCGATCGCGTGTCGCGCTCACCACCAACCTTGAACAGACACGAGGTATGCAAATCACCTTTGCTCAATTACAAAGCGACTGCGCACATCTGGCAGAAGCTGCCATGTTGCCTAACCGTATCCCTATTCTGATCGAACGCAATAGGCTGAAGTTAGTGCGTACAGTATTTTCAGACAATCTTCCCGCACGTCTGCAAGTGGTCACTTATCAAGTTAGAGATGGTGTTTTATCACGCCATGAATCTAACGAAACACGTAATCTGAATGAGTTGGACGAATTATGGAAATATAGTACTTCCAATGTGTCTACGGTTGTCCCGCTTCTGACGAATGTTGCTTCACTGGATATGCGACTGTGGATCAACAACGGTTGGCGCAGCGGTATTGAAACCTTGCTTCCACCTCCGATAACGCCCGCTGATTCACCGGCACCATTGCGCCCTAAGGTAATACCCCCTACCGGACTTGAACTCTCATTAAGACTGCAAGGGCATGACGCCAGACTGCTCAAACTATTTCTGTTGGGGGCAGTGTGAACAGTCTTTCCCTGCCCCGTCATCAGCAAGGTGTTGCCGTCATTACAGCATTATTGCTCACCACGTTGGCAATCACCATCGTTACCAGCCTGTTCTGGCAACAGCAGGTGCAAGTACGCTCGATAGAAAATCAACGACTACAATTGCAGAAACAATGGGTGCTGCGGGGTGCGCTTGACTGGGCTGCACTCATTTTGCGTGAAGACGCCAAACACTCAAGCATCGACACACTGGATGAACCGTGGGCGGTTCCGCTTGCTGAAACCAGACTCGACCAGTACTTAGAGAAGGATCAAACCCTCGAAGCGGATTCTGATGCCTCGCTATCAGGTGGCATCATCGATGCACAGGGGCGATACAACCTGACCAATTTATGCCCGAACGGCACTATCGACCCGGCCGAGGTTGCCGTATTTGCCCGATTGCTCGCCCATGGAGGGCTTGATTCAACGCTATCCCAATCAACCGCCGATTTTATGGCAGCCACATTCCCGAATCCCGATGCAGAAGAAAATGAGCAGCCCTCTGCACAATTCACGGCATATATACATGTGGAAGATTTACTGACCGTGCCGGGCTTCACGCCTCATGCACTCGCAGTGCTTCAGCCGAATATCATATTCCTTCCACGTGCTACACCCGTCAATCTGAATACGGCTTCTGCCGAGGTGCTCGCTGCGCGACTGGATAACCTCTCATTATCCGAGGCAGCAGCTTTGATTGATTCCCGTAATATTGCAAGCTTTCGGGACATTGTAGATTTCAAGCTCAGGCTGCCTGAAAAAAATATCACTTTGACGCCAAATCAGGCTTCGGTAACAAGCAATTTTTTTCTGGTCAATGGTAAAGTACGGATTAGCCGTGCTGAATTAGACATGCAGGCTTTAATCGAACGCGATCAATATAAGACAAAGCTCATCCGGATCAGAGAATATTAAACATACAAGAAATTATTTTGAGCACACTATACCTTCGCCTACCTTCTATTTTTTCTGTCCCAGATCCGGCCGCTCATAGTCCGGCAGATAAATTCGCTTTGCCGTGTCAGTTTGCGCTGGCTCAGGGAGCAACTGTTACGCAACAAGGTACGGCGCCACTTTCCGAATTATCCGGCACGATTTCAGCTGCTCAACGCATTGTGTTGATCGTGGCCGCCAGCGATGTCACTTTATTGCGTATCAAGGTTCCACCATTATCTCCTGCCAAATTGAAAGCCGCGTTACCTAATCTGGTCGAAGAGCAGATATTAGGTAACCCGGCAGACAATCTGATTGTGACAAGTAAGGCCACCGATAGTCTGCGCAGTATTGCCGTGATGCAACGCATTGGCATTGAGTCGGTAATCAGGCAATTATCTGCACACGGTGCCAAACAAATTAAAGCTGTTCCAGCACAGTTGTGCCTGCCGTCAAATCCTGAAAGCGTCTTTGCAGCTATCAACGCGCAGCAAGACAACATTGAGCTGACAATCAAGTTGTCTGAGCATGAAGGCATGGGTTTGAAGTTGGACTCAACACCCGAGGAAGTTATCAGCAGTCTCCGCTCCCTAGTGCCATCAGCCGCAATCGAACTGCTTGTTCCGCAAGCTGCTGTGCAAACCTATCAATCCATAGTCAGCTCAACACAAGCACAAATCAATGTATCCACGGACAACTGGTCGCACTGGATTGAGGGTGCTGAAAGTGCTTCAGTCGATCTGATGTCTGGCATGAGCAATCTAAAAAGTAACACTATCGGTTATCGCGTTTGGCGCTGGCCGTTAGCACTGGCTGCGTCGGTGATGCTAGTCAATATCGTCGCATTAAATATGGATTGGTGGCATATGAAGCGTGAAGCTGACATGCTGCGTTCTTCAATGTTTCAAACATACAAGACTGCCTACCCTGATGAAACTGTGATTGTTGACCCCATCGCTCAGATGCGGCAAAAGATCGCCATTGCCAAGCGCAGCACCGGTCAATCGGCAACGGATGAATTCACTATCCTGATGACAAGTTTCAGCAAAGTATGGTCTGGTGCCGTTACTGTGCCGATAACCGGCAATGCAAATATGCCTGCGATATCTGCTATTGAGTATCGTGATAACAGCCTGTTGGTGAAATTAAAATCCGGTTACCGACCCCCAACGCAAAAGATAAAATCCATGCTTGCGGAACACGGTATGACAATGGAAATCACCTCTTCACAATCCTCAGGTGAGGCTTGGAAAATCAGGAGAGCGCGATGAGTCGATTAAAACAAGCTCAACATGATTTTTCGACATTCTGGTCGGCACGCACGGCACAAGAGCGCAAGATGTTAAGTGCTGCGATAGTCGTCATTGTGCTCGCCGGAATCTATGCCTTATTGATCGAACCGGCTTGGATAGGTCGCCATCAGCTAAGCAAAGAGTTGCCAGTGTTGCGCCAGCAGGTCGCACAATTACAAGCGTTAAAGATCGAGGCCACCACACTTGCTAACAAGCCAGCCGTTTTACTCCCGACCATCACCCAAGAAAGCCTAGACAATTCTTTGGCGAATAAAGGGTTAAAGCCGCAGGAGTTAAATCTTTTCGGTGACCGTGTTCAGGTCAGTTTTTCCTCTGCATCCTTTACATCCACTTTGGGCTGGTTAGCTGACATTCAAAACGACTTATTGCTTGTGGTCATCGAATCCGACATCAAAGCATTAAAGCAACCCAACATGATTGATGCATCGATAACACTGCATCAACAAAGGAATGAATAGTGTTGCGCATATTCCTTTGGCTGTTCGCAGGAATTATCAGTATTGCCATCACCACTCTGGTGTTTCTGCCAGCCAATTGGGTGGCAGGCTTAGTAGAAACACAATCAGAAGGCAGGTTAACGCTTGGTGATGCTCAGGGCACATTTTGGAATGGCTCTGCATTCATCGGCGGTGCAGCAGGGCATAACGGTCCGGTTACCCCGCTGCTCCCTGGTCGGTTCTCATGGCAATTGTCACCTATGGTGTTATTGGGCAGCGTCGATATTGAGTTTAAAAATGCTGCTGCATTGTCACAACCGATGATAATTTCCGGAAGTTGGCGGAATCTGCAGATCAGCCCATCTTCAATTTCGCTACCCGCCGAAAGGTTGTCAGCGCTAGGCGCACCGTTGAACACCATCCAACCAACCGGCAAGATGCGGTTATCATGGGTGCTGTTGCAGTTGGAAATTCTCAAGGGGGTCGCCAACCTGAAAGGCAATATCAATCTGGAAATGAATGAAATCGCTTCACGACTGTCGCCAGTTAAGCCGCTCGGCGATTATAATCTAGCCGTAAATTGGCAAGGTCAGCAAGCCAATGTAAAGCTCAGTACCCTCAAAGGGCCAATGCGATTGAGCGGAACAGGTAAGCTTATCAATGGTCGTTTCCAATTCTCTGGAATAGCAGAAGCAGAAAGCGGGTATCAAGAAAAGTTAGCAAATTTTCTGAACCTATTGGGTCAGCACCGTAAAGAAGGCAACAGGGACGTAATCGCGCTAGAAGTTAAATGACAAAAATAACGAAAATTATGCTGACAAGAATGACATCCAATTGGCTTACTCATACCTATATGCTGGTGATGCTTTGCATCATTGCTGTCTCATCAGTGTTATTTACAACAACGGCGTACGCGCAAGAAAAGGGATCTCTCAACTTTGTTGATGCTGATATCGAAGCAGTGATCGCAGCAGTGGGTGAGTACACCAACACGACTTTTGTTGTCGATCCACGAGTCAAAGGCACACTTAGTCTGGTTTCCGAAAAACCGCTCAGCAAATCAGAAGCATTCAAGTTGTTAGGTTCAGTGCTGCGACTGCGGGGCTATAGCGTCGTATCCGGCCCCGGCTACAGCAAAGTGGTGCCTGAATCCGATGCCAAGCTACAGGCGACCCCGCTGCAATCCGGCTCTATACGTGGCGATCAGATTGCGACACAAATTTTCCGGCTGAATTATGAATTAGCCAATAATCTGGTGTCAGTATTACGCCCCCTGATCTCTCCCAACAACACTATCAATGCTAACCCCGGCAGTAATACGTTGGTCATCACAGATTACGCGGATAATCTGCGAAGGTTGGGCAAAATCATCGCAGCACTGGATGGCCCGGAAAACAGCGAACCTGAATTCGTTGCAATCAAACATGGCATTGCCAGTGATATAGCCGCCACTGCGTCCAGGCTTCTGGAATCAGGTGCGGCAATCGGCGCTACTTCAGGGCAAGTCAGCTTGCTGACAGATCCGCGCAGCAATTCCATCATCATTCAAGCATCCACTGCCCTCAGAACCGAACAGGTGAAATCGCTGATCGCCAAGCTCGACCAGCCTACTCCCAATCCCGGCAACGTGCATGTCGTATACCTCAGGAATGCAGAGGCAACCAAGCTTGCCGAAACGCTGCGTGCTGTGATGTCGTTTGATACTTCGGCAATCACCACCTCGCCATCCACCCCTTCATCTCCTGCCACTGCACCTAAAACGCCGAAGACCGCGCTTTCCAGCGGCGGTGCTGCCGGATTCATACAGGCAGACCCGACCACCAACACGCTGATCATTACCGCCAGCGAGCCGGTTTACCGCAACCTGCGCGCCGTTATTGACCAGTTGGATGCGCGCCGGGCGCAGGTCTATATCGAATCACTCATTGTGGAAGTCAATGCAACGCGCGCTGCTGAATTTGGCGTGCAATGGGGCTCGGCATCAGGAGACAGCACCAGTGACTACCGCATCGGCGGCTTGACGAGTTTTGGCAGCGGCGGTAACAACTTAACTACACTAGCAGCTGGCGGAGGCGAGGTGTTGCCGGGCGCTGGTTTGAGCCTTGGTATTTTCCGACAGATCAATGGTGAAGTCGGGCTGGGCGCACTGGCAAGGGCGTTAGCATCTGACGATTCGGCCAACATTCTCTCCATGCCGAATCTACTGACGCTGGATAACGAAGAAGCAGAGATCGTTGTTGGTCAAAATGTGCCTTTTGTCACCGGTCAATTTACCACGAGCGCTTCCAGCGGAAGTGAAGGCGTGAATCCATTCCAGACTATCGAACGCAATGACGTAGGATTGTCGCTACGGGTACGCCCACAAGTCTCTGAAGGCGGTACGGTTAGAATGGCAATCTATCAGGAAACATCCAGCGTACTCGATTCCGCATCTAGTGCCGGACTCATCACAAACAAACGCTCTATCGACACAAATGTGTTGGTGGATGACGGGCAGATCATCGTGCTAGGCGGCCTGATTGATGACACCATGCAAGACAACACGGTGAAAGTGCCCGGCTTAGGCGATATCCCGTTGATCGGCAATCTATTCAAATACCAAAAGCGTAGCCGCGTTAAAACCAATTTGATGGTCTTCATCCGTCCGACAGTGATACGCAGTAACGCACAAAGCGTGAGTCTGGCCAGTGATCGTTACAACTTCATCCGCAATGCAGAAATCGCAGCGGAGCCGGAGAGCAAACTCACCTTGCCGGATATGGGTAATCCGGTATTGCCAGCATTGAAAGACGGACAGATAGACCCAGACCTGCTTTTTAACCGTACAGATAAAGACCATCTGTTCGGAAACCTATCGCATGTCGAATCGGGAAATCCTCAATCAGCCCTGGATGCACCCGCCCCCGAGAATACTGTCGAATAACTTTCAGTATGGCGGCCGATCAGTCAGACCTGTTAATGTTACGCGACAAGCTTCGCGTTTTTGCTGAAGCAAGAGAGTGGGATCAGTTTCATTCCCCTAAAAATCTCAGCATGGCATTGATGGTCGAAGTCGCAGAGCTGATGGAACACTTTCAGTGGCTAAGCGAAGCGCAATCAGGCAATCTTGATGCGGAAAAGAATACAGAAGTCGCTGAAGAATTGGCTGACATTCTGCTTTATCTGGTGCGTCTCTCGGATAAGTTGAATGTCGATTTGCTTGAAGCAACTCTACTCAAACTCGATAAAAATAATTTGAAATATCCTGCCGATCAAGTGCGTGGCAGCTCAAAAAAATATTCAGAGTATTGAGCTAGTTCATTTGGCATATCACCCCACTGATATCCGGGTTGCGCCTTGTTTAACTTTGCCTATTACGGATGCTTGTTCAAATCCTGCATGCTTGAATAATCCAAGCACTTCGTCCGCCGCGTCCTGAGCAACACTCACAAGTAACCCGCCACTGGTCTGCGCATCGGCTAACAGTCGCTGCTGCCAAGTCTCCAACGAGGGTGCAAAGTCCACTTCATGACCATAGCTCGTCAGGTTACGCTCTATCGCACCGGGGCCAATGCCCTGCTGCGCCAGCGGCAATGCTTCTGATAGCACCGGCACCTGATCAAACTTCACTTCCGCCGTCAGGTTTGATCCCCGGCACATTTCCCATAGGTGTCCCAGCAAGCCAAATCCGGTGACATCGGTCAGCGCATGTACGCCATCCAAATTTGCGAGTTCACTGCCGACCTTGTTGAGTTGGGTTGTGGCAGCAATCATTTGCGCGTAGCCCGCATCGGTGAGCAAGTTTTTCTTCAACGCCGCCGCCAGTACACCAACGCCCAAGCCCTTGCCTAAAATAAGTACATCTCCTGCTTGCGCACCGCTGTTTTTCTTCAATTTATCTGGATGTACGACCCCCATTGCGACTAGGCCATAGATCGGCTCGACCGAATCAATGGAATGCCCACCAGCCACCGGGATGCCCGCAGACTTACAAACTGACTCACCCCCTTCGAGTATGCCGCGTATCGTCTCGACCGGTAACTTGTTGATGGGCATGCCGACAATAGCCAGTGCCATTATCGGTGTGCCGCCCATCGCATAAACGTCCGATAGTGCATTGGTCGCAGCGATACGGCCAAAGTCAAAAGGATCATCGACGATCGGCATGAAAAAATCGGTTGTCGCGATAACCGCCTGTTGGTCGTTCAAACGATATGCCGCAGCATCGTCGCTTGTCTCTGTACCAACCAGTAGGTTGGCATATGGGATTTTATCTTTTGCTTTGCCGAGAATTTCCTGCAAAAGACCGGGTGCTATTTTGCAGCCGCAGCCACCACCGTGCGACAATTGTGTTAATTTCAATTCAGACATTATTTGGTTCCCAATTCAAGATGCTTTTCAAAACCGCGAACCTATCACAGCTAGACCAGTTTGACGAAATAATCGACGTGCGCACACCTGCCGAATTCGCCGAAGATCATATTCCCGGTGCAATCAATTGCCCGGTACTTTCCAATGAGGAACGCATCACCGTCGGCACGCTGTACACGCAGGTATCGCCTTTTGAAGCCCGTAAAGTTGGCTCCGCGTTGATTTCGCGCAATATTGCAAACCATATTGAGACACGCTTTCAAGATCATCCTAAATCATGGCGTCCACTCATCTATTGCTGGCGCGGCGGGCAGCGTAGCGGTGCGATGAGCATCATACTCGCGCAAGTCGGCTGGATGGCACACAAGTTGGAGGGGGGCTATAAAACTTACAGACGTGATGTACTGAATCAACTGGAAACTGTGCCGAATCAGTTTAATTTTCGTGTGGTGTGCGGCCCCACCGGTTCAGGAAAAAGCAGATTGCTCAAAGCCCTGTCACAAACAGGTCATCAGGTGTTGGACCTTGAAGGACTCGCACGACATCGTGGCTCTTTGTTAGGGAGTCTGCCTGATCACCCTCAACCATCACAGAAGTGGTTCGACAGCCAGTTGCTGAGAACGCTGCAAACATTCGATCCGAAAGTCCCTGTGTATGTGGAAGCAGAGAGTAAGAAGATCGGCCGCATCGCGCTACCCGGCGGATTGTTTGATGCCATGCACGCTAGCCCATGCCTGCGGATTGAGGTAGCGATGGATATCCGCGTGAACGGATTGCTGGCAGACTATCAGCACTATGTCGACAAGCCCGAACAATTTATTGAACATCTCCAACCGCTGCATCGATTTCATGGTGCTAAACAACTAGAGCATTGGAATGAAATGATACGAGCCGGGGATTTTGCAATGATGGTTGGTGAGCTACTCACACTGCACTACGACCCGAGTTACGCCCGCGCGATTACCGGGCACTATGCTCAGCTGAATGATGCAAAACCTCTAGCACTGAATGATTTGTCTGAAGATGCGCTGAAGAAAATCGCTGCAACACTTTAGTCTTAAATAACCTCAGCTTGCATCAAATGACCAAATATCCATCGCCAACATGCCATAGGTCATCACGCTATTCAGGCGTTGCGATTGCTTGATGTCTCCAGCCGCACCGAGTGCGACAAACAATGGCAGCAGATGTTCATCGGTGGGATGATTCAGCACCGCATGGGGAGCCAGTTGACGATAGGCTTGCAGGGATGCCTCATCGCCATCAGCAATTTTTGCTGCCATCCAATCGCAGAATTCTGTCACCCATGCCGGAGCATGTTCACCCTGCGGATGCTTGCGCAATGCATCAAGATTGTGCGTGATCGAGCCGCTACCGATAATCAATACCCTCATCTCTCGCAGAGGGCGGAGCGCATGTCCTAATGCGACATGCCATGCTGGACTCCTGTCTGGCTGCAATGAAAGTTGGGTAACGGGTATATCAGCTTGTGGATACATCAGACTTAGCGGCACCCACGCGCCGTGATCAAGCCCGCGCGCATCATCTGCCTGCACAGGAATTTCAGCCTGCTGCAAAGCCAGCACGACGGATTCAGCCAGTTCAGGTGTACCCGGTGCAGGATATTGCAGCTTATGCAATTCATCCGAAAAGCCCCGGAAGTCATGGATGGTCTCAGGTTGTCTCACACGACTGACTGTCGGCACTGAGGTTTCCCAGTGAGCTGAAACCACTAAAATCGCAGCGGGTTGGGGTAGTTGTTGGCCTAGCTTTCCCAAAGCCGCACCCGTTTCTCCCGGCTCGAGGGCAAGGGTAGGCGCGCCATGAGAAACAAATAGAACCGGCATCATCATGTTGAAATGCTAGCACATGAATTACACTGCATAACGGATTAAAATACACCATCGCCGCAAAGTACATATTAATGGAGATAAAATGGAATACAGGAAGTTGGGGGAGAGCGATCTGCATGTATCGGCGCTAAGTCTCGGCACAATGACATTTGGCGAACAGAACAGCGAGTCGGAAGCTCATGAGCAACTCGATTATGCCGTGTCTCGCGGTGTGAATTTCATCGATACTGCTGAGATATATCCAGTACCACCTTGTGCTGAAACGGCACATCGCACCGAAGCTTACGTCGGTAGCTGGCTCAAAAATCAGCAGCGAGACAAGCTTATCGTCGCCACCAAGATCGCTGGCCCATCACGTGGCTTTGCCTGGATACGCAACGGTCCGCGCATCAACCGCGAACATATCAATGCGGCCTTGGATGCCAGTCTGAGACGCCTGCAAACTGACTATATAGACTTATATCAGATCCATTGGCCGGATCGTTACGTGCCGATGTTCGGTTCCACCAGTTATGAGCCCGACAAGGAGCACGACACCACCCCTATCGCCGAGCAAGTGCAAGCTTTGGCTGAGCTGGTCAAAGCAGGAAAAGTGCGCCACATCGGGTTGAGCAATGAAACACCATGGGGGGTGATGGAATTTATACGTTGTGCCGAACAGCTCGGATTATCAAAAATAGTCAGCATACAAAATGCCTACCACCTGATGAATCGCAGCTTTGAAAACGGCCTCGCGGAAGTCTGCCGCCACACCAATATAGGCTTGCTGGCCTATAGCTCACTAGCGTTTGGCCATCTCACAGGGAAATATATAACTGATCCGAATGCAAAGGGGCGCATCAATCAGTTTTCTAATTTTGGCCAGCGATACAACAAAGTCAACGTACCTGTCGCCAGTCGAGAATATGCACGCATTGCTCAGGAGGTTGGCTTGAGCCCGACGACCTTAGCACTCGCGTTTGCACGGACACGATGGTTCACCAGTAGCGTGATACTCGGCGCAACAAGCATGAATCAGTTGAAAGAAAATATGGATAGTGCGGAAGTTGTGCTCTCGCCGGAAGCATTAGAAAGGATCGATGCGGTGCATAGCCGATACCCCAACCCTGCACCTTAAAGTAAATGTATTTCCACTTCATCTTGCTCGGCAGCGTCCCTTATTGGAATTACACTAGGTTTGACACGTTAATTCTCTCATCCTGAGCAATGGTAGCTTATTGCTCGATAAACTCCAGCGCATTGCCATCCGGGTCACGACAGAACAATGCATTTCGACCTGATTTGCTGAGGGTATAGCCGATTCCGGCTTGATCTAACCTTGTCATCAATTTCCCCATATCGCTGACCGCCATTGCCACATGGCGGTCTCGCCCGCCATGCGCTGGCCGTTGTAATCCTGTCTCCGGGTCAGGTAACAGCATCAAGTGTATCTGCTGATTTGGCGCAACGTTGTACCAAAAACCCTCGTAACTCATTTGTGGTCGATTAGGGTCGGGTTTTAGCCCAAGCACGCCCTCATAGAACGAGAGTGATTGTTCAAGGTCGCTGGTCAGGAAAGTGGCATGCAGGATGCCTTTGATCATAGGGTTATCTCCGCTTGAAGAATTAAGGTTTATTAAATTTATTCAGCAGAAAAAGAAAGCCTAACTCGGTGGCAGAAATTCGATAGGATACAAAATCGATATCGCAGGAACACCAGCCTTTGCACCAAAGTTGAAGCGTAACACTCTCTTGACTATATTTGATGCGAAAGAAGTCGATTCGAAATCATTTGACTGCAAGGTGCACTCGGAAACACTGCCATCTGGTTCGATCACGATCTGCAATACCATCTTCCCTCTCAGGCCGGGATTCTTCCGTAATTCTCTGTTGTACATCCTGTAGAGTGCGGATTTATACCTGTCAAATACCACTTGAATCTCTTCATCGGTCCGAGACTGTCCCCGGCCTTTGCTCAAGGGTTGCTCAGAAGTTGCTGATACATTTGCGCTCTCCACTCCTGTGCTCTCCACTCGCGAAATTTTAATGCCTGATTCAGCTATACGCTGCCCTATTCCACTCACTCCGATATCACGATTCATGTTTGATGTGCTGATTCCACCACTCCCTCGACTGCTGGGAAGAACAAACTCTGATCCCCCCGAACCTCGTTTACCTGAGGCTTGAGAGACAATGAGGGAGCTTGAAGAATCAACCGATGATGACCTGCTTTTAACCGAGATACGCGCTTCTGAGCCCATTTTGGGTGAGGATGAATCATCCAGCAAATTCGCTAGGTCATTCTTGAATGCCAGTACACCTTTAGTTTCGACAGTCCTTCTTGAAATTGCAACTTCCGTTTCTGCACTTTGGGGTGATGCTATTTTTGGTGCGTCTGTAGGTTTTTCAGGGGTTTTGATTTCTTTTTCTGCTTCTTGAGCTGCTTCTTGAGCTGCTTCTTCAGCTGCCTTTTTAGCCGCTTGCTCTTGACGCTTTTGCTCTACCTTTTTAATTTCCTGATTCTTTTTAATCAACTTAGCGATTCGTGGCGGGACAACAACACCCATGCTCTTTTCGACTGGCGGTCTAAAATAAGGTACTGCCGCACCAAACAGGATGGCTGGAAGCAATAACATGACCAACATCTTGCGGAATCTAAGCTCGTCCGACCCCTGAGTAGTCCACGGCAAGATGCGATATGGCATATCGCGTATTTGCCGTGCCACATTAGGGAGATATTCCTGCTGCCCGCTCTGCTTATGCCGGGCTTGTAGTTGTGTTGTCATCGAGCGAACATTATCCTGCTCTTTTTGGATCTTGACATGTAGCTCCTTGCGCGCTTTTTCCAGAACAACAGTATTTTTCTGAAACCCGCTAACGAACGAGCAAATACGTTGAAGCTGCTGCTCAAGGTCATGCCCTGACGCCTCACGATAGAGATCCCCGCCGCCCAACTTATTCAGTTTACCAAGAGATAAATAAGATTCTTCTAGTAAATCGTATTGTGCTTGTTGAGTCAGATGGCTGGACAGCCTGACATCCAAAGCGTGCAATTGCCGTTCAAGTTTAGATAATCTCTCAGAAGCTTCCGACAAGTTCGATTTCAGCTCCAGCTCTTGATGTGATGTCGATTGGTTCACAAGGTCACGCTACTTCTTTTCTTTACTATTAACTGCCAGAGATATTTTGTTATATCCGGCACTTCCGCTCGTAGACATCATCCTTTTAAGCACTTTAAAAGGTACACTTTTATCTGCCATTATCGTTACTTCAACGCTATTGGCGAGTGCTTCATCACTTAGCCCGATATAACTTTCTCTGATTTCCAGCATGCGTCGTCCGACTTTATCGATATAGTCTTTATCACTGGCGATCACTTCGGAAACGGTTGCTAGCTGCTCACCCTGAACGATGATTTCCTCGCTACTCACCGTCATTACAAGCGTTTGCCTGGGTGTTTTATCAATCACCGATTCAGGAAGCTTGATTACTTTTGGTGGTGCGACAATATCCACACCTAATGCCTGATTCATCAATAGATAAATAACAATGACAATAAAAATATCCATCAGCGATGTGAGCGTCACAGTCGGTGCAGTAACGTCACGACTATCCATACGCTTCAATCGCCTTGAGCTCTTCACGGCGCGTCTCCAAGGGAAACCTGAGGGAAAAGTTCTACTTGTTGGCCGTTTTCCTGCCCTTCAGGCTTGATTACAGCAACCTTAACGGCATCCATCACCTGAATCATGGATTCGTACTCGATATCCGGCTCCAACAAGATGTTTACATCCTGTTTTTCGGTGTACACCTGTTTAAATTGCCACAAGTATTCGGATAATTTTTGGGTATCGTATTTACCGTCTAGCTTAGGCATGGAAACGATGATGCTATTACCATCGCTTACCTCTAGAACATTCTGGCGAACAATGACTTCAATAATCACCGGCTGTATTTCTGACGCTGCTGCTTCTCCCCCTTGGGTAGGCAGGATGATTTCTTGAATATTGATACGCGTAAAAACTGCAGAAAATATTAAGAACGCAATCAACACCACCATCACGTTTAGCAATGGTGTGACGTCGATGTCCTCTTCTTTAGTCTTGCGTTTGTAGTGATGATGTCTTCTCGACATATTCTATCTATTAATTTTTTGAGCTTCTATGACGGAAGATAGCATTCAAGGATTTGAGTGAAACAATTTCCAGACTGTCGATAATTCTTCTGGATTTTGTTGATAAGTACAGGTTGAATAGCAGCATTGGCACAGCAACCATTAATCCGAAAGAGGTACAGTTCATTGCTTCAGCAATACTCGCTGACAATAAGTTAGATTTCTCAGATGGCGCAGCGTTAGCAACAGCATCAAAGGCGCTAATTAGCCCCATCACAGTTCCAAGCAGACCAAGCAATGTTGCCATATTGGCATATAGCGCAGTGTAGGCAATTCGCTTGTCGAGCTGCGGAATGATGGACATCATCTCTTCTTCCATAGCCAGCTCTAGTGATTCCCTGTTCCATGATGCCCTGTTGGACTCAAGGCTTGTTTGCAACAGCTGACTAACCGTTGAATCATCATTCGAGGTCATCGAGCGTGCTTTGTCCAGATCTCCATGCATGATCACAGGTTGAAGTTGATCCCATATTCTGCGATTAGCTTTTTCAACTCTACTAAGCGTTACATATCTTTCCAGCGTAATCGCGATACCCAATACACCTACCAGCAATATCGGGTACATCCAATGTCCGCCTCCTACAAAAAAATTCACAACCGCCTGAATCATTTCACACCCCTATACAAAATCAATTAGATACTGCTGTTGAAGCTGAATTGCTACTATTGTAATAATTTATTTCACGAATAAATTCGATTTTATCAACAGGCTCCAACGCCTCCTTCATAATATCAGAGGAAAGCCTTACATCCCCCCTACCATCTCTGCTTTTCCATGGGACGATGTATAGCGACTTAGGAGATTCATCATTCCCGACGATAGACATCCCCTTAACCATTTTAGGCTCGGGTTTCCCTAAAGCATCATTTTCTGCAACCACAAGAGCGGCTGGCAATAACAACACAAAAGTAACAATTTTTATGTTTTTAAACATATTGTTCCAGTATGAAATAAGCATGTCAGTACATTTAACATTTGCAACAAGATTCAACGTTATCTCATTAAATCAGATATCCAAATTTTTACACTTTTATCATCTGGGGTTATTTTGCTGTATGCCTCATAATGTTTCAGTGCACATTCATAGTCTCGTATGTACATATCACAGAGTATTCCCAGATTTTTATGAGCAATCGCGAATCTAGGGTATTTCACCAATACTTTTTCATATACTTTACGTGCTTCAGGAAATCTACCCATTTTGCGCAGGATTTGTGCGTACTCGTTTTGTGCTATCGGATTATCTGGCGAGATTCGCATTGCTTTCAAAAGATAATCCTCTGCCAATTCATAATTCCCCATCTCTTTGTAGACAAGCGCAAGGTTAATGTAAGGAACTGCATTACCATCTGATTTTTCAATCACCCTTTGATATAGCAGAATTCCCTTTTCATAACGCTTCGCTTTAATAGCAGCCATGGCTTCGACAAATAGTGTTTTCGCCTGTTTGCCTGATGCTTTGCTATTCTTTCCCTCGCCCTTATTAGCAGGATTACTGGAGCAAGCCGTCAATGTCAGCAGCAATAGCACCATGCCAGCATAAAATGGAACCTTAAAACTGAAGTTGATCCACGGATACAAAACTTTCAATTTCCTCCCTCAAGCATTAATTTGTTTGCAATGCTATTCATTCACTATGTCTTCACTTCCGCCCTAATGAGAGTGGCAATAATTATCAATCAAACCCTTAAAGCTTGAGTCTGGTTCCCTGTGTTACAGATTCTCCCAGTTACCTTGAGGGATTAATAATCCCATTAAAGTTAACCGTATCTAAATCTTTTATAAAACCGCTGCTCTCTTCAACTTTTGAGTACCGTGCAGGAACGAGTTTGGCTAATTCATCAATACTGTTACCTACCCATTGGTTATATATAGCACTCTTCATCAACTCCAGATTTTTCTCATGAACCTGTATCGCTTTCTCCTCGAAGGGAAATGCCTGCTCTTCGATAGATAAATCGTATTGCTCTCTTTCCATAGCACTCAAATCATTCGGTCGCTCTGAATTCATCAGCGACTTGCTGAAATCATAATACATCTCAGCCAGGTGATAGGTTGCTGCCGCAGTCACCTCATCCACACCGTAGTCAAATAAACCTTCTAGCCGTCCCTTCATGACGCCCATTGCTTCTTTCTTTTTTTGGAGGTTGCTGGCGAAAGGTTTCATCAACTTGATTTTCTTGAATTGCTTAATACTTGGCTGAGCCAACTCCAATGCAGCCAAGGCTGCAAGATAACGTGTTCTATCTGTTCTTTCCGAACCACCAACGGCATCTGCCTCAACGATCTTTCTCAGCTCAGTACTATAGCCATCCATATCCCGGGTAGATTTTGCACGATCCGCAAGTTTTTGGCGTAGCTCAATGACATATCCAAGCGGTTTTTGGAAATTACTGACATATCGTCGATACATTGGATACAACTTATCAAGCTGATTTGATTGGGTATAATGATCTATCGCCATCTCCCATGCTTCACGCCTCACGTCCGGGTCGCTAGTATCATCTCCTATACGTTCATATTCATTCGCAGCTAGCGATTTTCTGCCTTTCATATGATAGATATAAGCCAGCTTCTTTGTCACCTCTGGCTGTAACTCATGTTTAGGATAATTAGAACGAAGTTTAACAAGAACGCTTTCCGCCTCTTTCCAGCGCTTAAGTTTCATTAAGGCCGTCGCGCCATCAAAATCAGCGACTGGTCTAATAGTTGCGCTAGCAGCATCTTTCCCGACCAGCAAAAAGTAAGTGGCAGCTCTTTCATAATCACCAGCTTTATTGTATTCCTCGCCTTTTTTATAAAAGGTGACTGCTAAATTCTCTACTGTGTCTGCTCGAGAAGCATCGTTTTTACCCGTAAGCCTTTTTGCAGTTAGATACCCTTCTTCAGCATCTTTTAAATTCCCTAGTTCGAAGGATGCATTGGCATAAATCAGCCAGATGGAGCGCCTAAGATCAAGGCTGGCAACATGTCTGACCAACATACTTTTTGCAGCTTTCGCAGTCAGAGAATAATCTTTCATTTCGTATAAATCTTCTACTGCTGAACTCATGACTAACGTAGATTTATCGCTCCCTCTATAAGCTTCTGCAAACTTTAATGAATAACTGACTACTTCTCGCCTTAATTCATCCTTCAGACTGGGTTTCGCTTGAGCTAGGCTTTTTCGGAGTGCGTAAATTGCGTTATAACCAGCTTCGGCTGATCTGGGATGTTCAGAATAGCCATAAGCAATGCGATCGAACTCGGATGCTGATTCTCTATAGCGGCCTTCTTCAAGCAATAACTCGGCATAATTAAAATGGATCTCTGGTGTTTGAACATCGTTAGGAAATGAATCGATATATTGTCGATACCATTTCACGGCCTTCTTAAAGTTTCTTTTTTTCTGCCTTTTATACCGCTTATTCTGAAACCTCGCGTGGTAATAGCTCGCCAACTCCTGAAGCGACGATCTGACATCATTCTCGACCTTTTTATACAAGTCCGCATCATTATCAAAGCAATCCCAGTAGTCTGATTTCAAACCATATTTATCCTGATACTCTTCTTCATAACGTATCAGCAACTTGGAAAACCCACCCTCTTTATAGCTTTCGATTGCCGATCTGGAAAAAATTGAAGCAAGCTTGTGACAGGGATTATTGGTAGCAAATGTGCTGTATACCTTTACTGCGTCTCCGAATCGACGTTTCTCAAGGAAGTAATCGCCAAAATCTTTGTAAATAGCCGTTTCATATGTCCGCTTGCCATATTTATTGAAATATTTGGCTACCGCTTCTACCCCGCCAATGTATGAAAAACTCAGGCTGATCACTCTAAAAGTATCTTTAATACGCTTTTCGCTGACATGCGCATTTGGATTTTTCCAGTCGTAGCCAGAAGCGCCCTTATAATCAAGTAAAGCAATAAAGCTGTGGATGGCATTCTTATATTGCTCCCGCTTGTAATAAGACCAACCGAGTTTATACAATGAGTATTCGTGGTATACAGACTTCTTTCCTAAATCAATGATTTCCTGATAGGCTTTTGAGGACGATTTAAATTTCTTTCTGGAAAAGTAGTATTCCCCTCTCCTGAATTGAGCTTCCACGATATAAGTTGATTTGGGGTAGGCCTTTATCAGGCTATCCATAACCTTTATCGATTCACTTACATACCCAATTTCTTCATATATTCTTGCTAACTGATATAAGGCACGATCATTCCGTTCATATTTCGGGTACTCAGTGAGCAGTTTCTTATAAAGCGATACCGCCTCTTTCACACCAGGGGATTGGTCAGACAGGCTAGGTGTTTTATTGCTTTTTCTATTACTTGAGGTCGTTTTTGAATTGAACAAATCCTCCTGACTGTCATTACCGTCAAGGGGCTCAATCGGAGAAAAATCAAACTCAGCAGCAGTCTTCAAATCAGCCAGTCTGAGAATGATGTCGGGATTCATGTCTGAATCTGTGCTCTTATCCGGTTGCATGCTGTAGCTTTGCAACGTTTTGTCTAGACCGCCTTCAATCTTAATGTCTTGCAGCACAATCTCGTCACCCTGCAGCTGATCAATAGTGCCTTTAGATGAACATGCAGCGGTCAATAATAGAATTGTGATGTAAAGAGGTAAATGCCAACGTGTCATTTCCCCCCCCGTGGCTGAACTTCAAGCTTCTCTGCTTGCTTATAACTTTCAATCACACCAAGGCCTGCCTGAACTCGATATTCTGTGGCCCTATCACGCCTTTGCTTAAGCTCATCTATTACCATTGTTTCAAACAACTTCCTTTGTTTAGGCAATAGTGCATAAACTTGTTGTTTAGATTTTCTTAGACTTGCTCTGATGCGTTTCACCTTCTCTCCAGCTTGTTCTTTGGCTTTATTTCTGGCTTTCGCAAGGCCATCACTTACTGGTTGCCCGGTTTCCGTATACTTCTCATCCAGATATCGTTCCCAAACTTTAATTTTTCTTGCCAATGCATCAAGATCCATATAATTATCTAGTGATCGCTGAATATCATTTGATACAAGCAGCTCCCAGAGGTATTGAGTTTCCGGTGTCTTTTTTTCGTTCCGCAGCTTGCTCGGCCAATCACTACCGTTCTTCAAACCTATACGGAAAACCTTCAGTAAGAACTTCCCGTCTTCAACCCTTTTGATGGAGGCATCCAGCCGCGAAATTTCATGATCAAACGCTTCAATTGCTTTTTTGTATTGCAAATTGGCTCGCCCAGGCAACTTGAGGTTTTCGTAGGAATATGCCACGCCTAGCAAGCCTTCTCGTACGTATCTGTCACCCACATCACGTTTGGTTAATTCGGTCCAAGGAACTAAAGCGCGGTCAAAATGATCCTGCGCAACATCAGCCCAACCGGAACCCAACAGTGCTTTATTTGTAAATGGTCCTGACAAACGCACACGATTAAAATACTTCTTGGCAAGAATAGGCTGCTTTTTCTCCAACATCAGCGAACCCATTTGTAAGTTCGCTTTGTCTATTAGCGCCAAATCAACTTCATTCCCGCTGGAAGCCATCCCTAACTTTTCCAGTTTCTTTAGACCTGCTGACTCCTGCCCTGATCGCAGCAGCGCAATTGCTAGGTTGTACATAGCAAAATATCTATACTCTTCAAATTCCTCAAGCTTGCGCAATAAATTTACCGCCTCAGGGAATTTGCCGTTCGACAGGTAAATTTGTGAACGCAAAAAAAGGCTATCTTCGGAAAGCTCAGAATCTGATTCAATCGTTCTTGATATATATGTGAGTGCCTTTTCAGGATGACTTTCACGCATATAAATACGCGCTAGGTGGTATAAAGCGTCGTTCCGTGTTTGTTTAAATATATTTTTGTTGAGCGCCTCATCGTAACCACGTTCCACGCGATTAAACATGCGGTAAGACACCTCAAAGTCGCCAGCTGAAAATTGTTTTTCCCCAATGTTAAAACTAAGTGACTGTGATCTAGGATCGACCAGTCCCCCAACCGGACCCAGTGCAATATCCAAGCGACTAATCGCATCGATATACTCACCCTGTTGGGCGTGAAAGAAGGCTTCTCTGACGTACAGATCCTTTTCATCTACCTTGTCAGAATCCGCAAAAACTGACGATGGCATACACAGCCAGATAACGCATATATATCTCAGCACCAACAATTCCTATTCCCTGATATCTACCGTATGACCACCAAAAGCTTTTCCACCAATGGAAATTTCGATGACCTTCGGACTCATGAATTTGTCAAACCTGAATTCTTCAAGGTCAGTGGCTCCACCATCATCAGGATGGTCAGCAGCAGTGACCTCCAGTAGGTGTCGTCCTTGTAAGACATTGCCTGTGTAAATTCGCTGAGCGCCCCCCTGTTGCAACGCAATCAACTCTTTAACTTTGTATTTATGGACGACAACTTTTCTACCATCAATCTTCAGGCTTATCTTATCTAGAGAGACTTCGTCTCCATCAGCAAAAGTTACAAACAATGAAACCCTGCTTTTTTCTGGAAAAATATATCTCTCATTCAATTGAATCATGCTGTTGGCAATATCCAACGCATCAGCCTTAACATCTTCAATTTGCTGATTTAACTTTGTGAGTTGATCACGAGTAACTGTTTCAGCCATGCTTGTAAACGCGAACATACAAATCAACATGCCAAATACAACACGAATCATCAATCTAGCCGATTTCATAAATACATCTCTTGTGCATCACTTCCAGTTCCATTTATTCCTCAGCTTCATTTACCCCCCAGCTTTCACTAGTTCCAGAAAAACAAAGCGTAAAATTCTCAAACCGCTACATTATATCTGTATATGGACAGCATTCGCCCATATCTCAACTATTCTGATTCGTGATTCGGCATTACTTTGCTTGAAGCCAAATTGGCTTTGGCTCTGGCTTCATCGGTATTTTCCCCGGTTGCCAGAGCGACCCCCATGCGACGCCGCTTAAAAGACTCCGGCTTACCAAACAGGCGCACCTCAGAGCCTGCAAGCTGCAAAGCCTCTCCAACTCCCGCGAATGAGATGCCTTTTGCTTCTATCTCCCCATAAATAACGGAACTTGCGCCAACTTCACTCATGACAACATCCACTGGTAAACCGAGTATCGCTCGGGCATGAAGCTCAAATTCATTCAAACGCTGGGTACACATCGTCACCATACCGGTATCATGTGGACGCGGACTCACCTCTGAAAACCAGACATCATCGCCTTTTACGAACAACTCAACCCCAAAGATACCCGCACCACCTAAATCGCTGGTGATTTTTCTGGCAATTTCACAAGCACTTTGCTTTGCCTTCTCCGACATAGTTTGGGGTTGCCAGCTTTCAACATAATCGCCATTGACCTGCCGATGTCCGATAGGCTCGCAAAAATATGTCTCGATTTCCCCATTGCGGCCTATCGCACGCACAGTAAGCAAAGTGATCTCGTATTCAAAATGAATGACACCCTCAACGATGACTCTGCCCTTATTCACCCGTGAACCACTGGCAGCATAATTCCATGCAGGCTCCACCCCCTTGTCATTTTCCACCTTGGATTGTCCTTTGCCAGATGATGACATGACCGGTTTGACAATACATGGGTAGCCTATGCGATCTATAGCAGTGCGCATTTCTTCGAGGCTGTCGGCAAAACCGTAGGGGGATGTGGGCAAACCTAAGGTTTCAGATGCTAGCCTGCGTATGCCTTCACGATTCATCGTCAGCTGAGCTGCACGCGCCGTCGGAATCACGCTTGCCCATCCCTCTTGCTCTATCTGAACCAACATATCAGTAGCGATCGCCTCGATCTCTGGCACGATGATGTCGGGTCTTATCTCCTCAATCAACGTGCGCAAAGCATCGCCGTCCGCCATATCAATGACATGTGAGTGATGCGCCACCTGGTGACCGGGAGCATTCGGATAGCGATCTACCGCGATGGTTTCCACGCCTAGACGCTGCAACGCAATGATGACTTCCTTGCCGAGTTCTCCGCTTCCAAGCAACATCACTTTTGTCGCAGAAGGAGAAAGTGGCGTACCGATATTTCGTGATGACATAGTGCTTACACTGAAAGAATGATGTGTCTAGGATTATACATAGCTGAGTAAGCTGGCCCAGTGGTAGCTGACCCGGGGTATGTGACCTGCCTTGATTTAGCGTACTTTCCGCCTTATACGGCCACTCATTAAGCATGCGAACTTACGACAAGTCGACGCTTCTATCACGCTCCAGCATCTCAAACTGCAAGCCCTGCACTTTTGGAATGCCGAACTTGGGGTCATCCGGGAATGACTTAATCTCCCCTGTCCTGCGATATCCCAAGCGTTCATAGAATGCGATGAGCTCCCTGCGCAATGTAATGACACATATCAGTATGCGAGTCACACTCCAGCGAGCCAGTGCTAATTCCTCCGCATCTCTGATAAATTTCTTCCCGATACCACGCCCCTGCAAAGAGGGTTGGATAACCAACATTCCCATGTTAGCTGTTATGTCATCCTGCTTTTTTAAATGCACCGATCCAACGATTACACCTTCACTCAGGCAAAGCAGAATAAGTGATTCCTTAGTATCGATCAGGCTACAAATCTCATCTGCATCAGTACGTTGCCCATCAAGCAAGTCCGCCTCTGTCGTCCAACCAGTGCGGCTTGACTCGCCTCTGTAAGCCGAATTCACAAGCTTAACGATAGCACTAACATCTGTTGAAGAAGCTATGCGGAGCGTAAGCGGAATATTGACTGTCACGCGCTTAAAATCAAGAAGCTTAGTTCTTGGTTGTGATTGAATTGAATTTTTCCACTATTCCGCCACGCTTGAGCATGGTGAGATACTCCACTTCGTTATGCTGGATAACCTCCTCAAGGTAATCTATGTTTTTTTCGATCGATTCCAAGTAGTAGTTCTTCTCAACCCCGAACACTTCCTTAAAGTGCAAAGCAAGGTGTACATATAGCCTGCCGAACGACACGTCCATTTTTTCACGGGTAATATCGTAAAATTGCTTTGTCTGGCGCAGCATTTCGTGAATGCTCTGATAGTTCCCGAATTGTGCCTCCTTGAATTCCAGATACAAGAAAAGCAGCTTTTCAAGATAGGCACGATCAGCCATCTGTCCAGTTAAATCAGCAGTCACAACGATTTGCCCAAGCAGGTAAGTGCGGTCATCTGGAAACTCGATATCTGAAATTAGTAAGGCAGGATCTGTTGTAAAGATCATAGGTGACAGCTTAATGGCAAAGTCCTTAGGAAGGTGTCGTTGTTCCAGATAGTGCTGCATGAAAGTAATGCCTCGCTTCACATGAATCTGGGTATATTGCGCTCCTGTTCCACTCTCCTCCCCCTGAAGCTGTGCATAACCAATATCGTGCATCAGCACTGCAATCAGGATTAGTGAAATTTCATCATCACTAAACTTCATGCCTGAAAGGTGCATACCATTCATCAGTCTAGCCGCACATATCAATACGTCAAGCGTATGTGGCATGTCGTGATACAAAGTCTTGATAGAGCTATATCCGGGATATTTGCCACGAAACAGATTGATCACATCAATAAAAACTGTGTGGATCAGACGGTTGTCATAATCCGGATTAATGCGCGCAATGATGTCAGACACCTTGATCCATACCTGATCGGGATCACTGTTGGCAAACAAATCAATCACTTCAGATTCGGTCGGTTGGATGGTCATAAATTTAGACAATTCATTAAATTAATTACGAAGTAACATTTGATTCTGCCACTAATTTAGTAAGATATTACAAAATATTTGTTCCATTATCATTAGGATATCGAAATATTCGCCTAATTTAATCCTAGTGACACACACGCTCATAGCATCAAATATGCAACAAAAGTGCAGTCAGAATTTTGGTTAGCCCTTCAGTTCTGTCTGTCGAATTTCAGTAGAGCTATGTAATTTTCCCGATAACAAGGTGGCAGAAATAATCAGTAGTGCCCCCAGATAGTCGCGTAAATCCATTGCTTCATTAGCAAGATAATAAGAAGCAACCGCCGCAACGACCAATTCAAACAGGAACAACACGATTGTCCGGTTTGCCGGAAGGATTGCCAATGCATACTGCACCGCAAAACTCACCCCGAATATCACGATCCCCAATAAACCCAGCAGCAGCCATGAATACGTATCAACCGAGCGCACGCTTTCCGCCAAATCACCCTGCCATAGCAGCAACGGAACAGTCATCAGGAATGTACCTACCCACACACTATAGGATTTTGCCTCAAGGCTTAAATGTGAAGCACGCCTTGCGACCACATTTGATAGCGCGAATGCCATGCCAGCTGACAGGCTAATCCACTCTGCCCCATTGACAGGCCAGGGCATACCCAGACTGGGCTCCCATAGCATGACCATCGCACCTGAAAAAGACAGGAGCATGACCATATAGCCGATTCGATCCAGCCGCTCGTCCAACAACCAGTATGAAAATATTATCGTCCAGAGAGGCGCGATATAGAACAAGAGCAAGACACGCATGATCTCACCTTCAAGCACCGCCAGCACATTACCGAGGTTTGCCCAGCCCACACTGACCATCAGCAATACGACCCATCCTCCCGCGTTGCGTATTTCACCCCAGATGCGAGGCAGCATGAATACGCCGAACAGCATGGCAATTAGGTAGGTGATCGAGGTAGACTGGGCACCGGATACACCCGCGTCCTCTAATATCCTGAATGGATACCAGATCAACCCCCATACGAGTGCTGCACTAAATACTGCTGCAAAAGGCATTACATTTTGTTTTGTTGACACTTGGTCGACCCGTATAATGCGCGCTGCTTTCGCGCTTGATTGAGACAGACAATGAACCCAGATTTACAGAAATTGCAGCCCTACCCCTTCCAGAAACTAGCCGAGCTGTTTAACGAAGTTCAGCCAGAACCTTCCTACCACCCTATCAGATTATCCATCGGGGAACCTAAACACGACACACCAAAATTCGTTCAACAAGCATTGATCGACCATATGGATGGGTTGGCAAATTATCCCACAACCATTGGCGGCAATGACCTGAGACAAACTATCTCAAATTGGTTGTCCATTCGTTATGAAATTCCCGCACCGGATGAAAAAACACAAGTACTGCCGGTAAACGGCAGCCGGGAAGCACTGTTTGCCTTGGCGCAGACAGTGATAGATCGCAGCAAAGCAAATCCTGTGGTCGTCTGTCCGAATCCGTTCTATCAAATATACGAAGGAGCGACGTTGCTTGCCGGTGCAACACCATATTTCCTCAACACCCTCCCTGAAAGCAATTTCGCGCCAGATTTCGCTCAATTGCCTGAAGAAACTTGGCAACGCACTCAACTGCTTTTCATCTGCTCACCAGGCAATCCTACCGGGAGGGTCATACCACTAGAGGAATGGCAAAAGCTGTTCGCTATGAGCGATAAATACGGCTTCGTCATTGCATCAGACGAATGCTATTCAGAAATATATTTTGGTGACAATAAGCCACTCGGTGCAATGCAAGCCGCAAGCCAGCTAGGCCGTAATGACTATAAAAATCTGGTGGTCTTCTCCAGCCTGTCGAAACGTTCCAATGTACCGGGTATGCGTTCGGGCTTTGTCGCCGGCGATGCAGATATCATCAACGCTTTTACACTGTACCGAACCTACCACGGCTCAGCAATGAACCCGGTCGTCCAAGCTGCCAGTATTGCCGCGTGGAACGATGAAGCCCATGTTGTTGAAAATCGCCGTATGTATGCCGACAAATTCAGCACAGTGATCGATATTCTGAAGCCGGTGTTACCAGTCACGTTGCCCGATGCGGGTTTTTACCTGTGGGTACCCACACCGATAGCCGACACCACCTTCGCGCAGTCGCTGTATCGCGACTATAATGTCATCGTGCTACCGGGAAGCTATCTTGCTCGCGAAGTAAATGGCGTCAATCCCGGAAATAATTTTGTCCGCATGGCGCTGGTCGCAAATATGGAAGAAACCACTGAAGCGGCAAGACGCATTGCCCGTTTCGCTTCATCGCTTTAATTTTACTTAACTATTGGGAATCATCATGGATCAACTGCAACAAATCATTGAACAGAGTTTTGAACGCCGCGCTGAGATTACACCGCGCAATGCCGATGCACAGCTAAAAGAAGCTGTCGATTCTGTCATCAACCAACTTGATCAGGGTACCCTGCGTGTTGCCGAGAAGATTGACGGCGAATGGGTAACTCACCAGTGGTTAAAAAAGGCGGTATTGCTATCGTTCCGCTTGGAAGACAATAGTTTCATCAAAGGTGGATTCACTAATTATTATGATAAAGTGCCTTCCAAATTCGCCGACTTCAACAGCCGTGATTTCCGCGAAGGCGGCTTCCGCGTGGTTCCCCCGGCGGCGGCCCGCAAGGGTGCTTACATTGCTAAAAACGTCGTGCTGATGCCATCGTATGTAAATATTGGCGCATACGTCGATGAAGGCACTATGGTTGATACTTGGGCTACGGTAGGCTCATGCGCCCAGATAGGTAAGAACGTACACCTGAGTGGCGGTGTTGGTATCGGCGGTGTGTTGGAACCTATTCAAGCCAACCCCACTATCATTGGTGATAATTGCTTTGTGGGCGCACGCTCGGAAATCGTTGAAGGCGTAATACTTGAAGATAATGTTGTGATCTCGATGGGCGTTTACATCGGTCAGAGCACTAAGATCTATGACCGTGAAACTGGCGAGGTCACTTATGGTCGAGTACCATCAGGCTCAGTCGTTGTGAGCGGTAGCCTACCCTCAAAAGACGGGAGCTATAGTCTGTATTGCGCAGTGATTGTTAAGAAAGTGGATGCCAAGACTTTATCCAAGGTTGGCATCAACGAGCTATTGCGGGGCATTTGATTAACAACCGCCATGCTTCAGATTTATGTGATCGTTTTTATGCAAGCGTTGAACAGTATTAATCTACTAGCACGGAGAATATAGTCATGATCATTACACCACTACTTCAACTAGCAGCGAACAAAAATGCATCTGACTTATTCTTCTCTGTTGGCGCGCCGGTCAATATCAAGATCGAAGGAATAACTAAGCCGGTCAACGCCCAAATTCTCGAAGCTGATGTCGTCAAAAAAATCGCATACGAAATGATGACATCAAAACAGATCGAGTTTTTCGAATCTGAAATGGAAATGAACTTCTCCTTCCAAGAACCCGGGGTGGGTAATTTCCGAGCTAACGTTTTCCGTCAACGTGGCAATATGGCAATCGTAATCCGATTTATAAAATCGAAAATCGGCAGCTCAGAAGAGTTGAACCTGCCTGACATCCTGCAAGAGATGATCATGGAAAAACGTGGTTTGATACTGGTAGTCGGTGCCACAGGATCTGGTAAATCAACCACTTTAGCTGCCATGATAGAACATCGCAGCCAAGAAGTCAGTGGCCATATCCTGACTATCGAGGAGCCCATCGAATATATCTTTGAGCATGGAAAGTCCATTGTTAATCAAAGAGAGATCGGGTCTGACACTCTCTCTTATGAAAACGCTCTATCCAGTGGTATGCGTGAAGCACCCGATGTATTGATGATCGGTGAGGTTCGCGACCGCGAGACGCTCAAACATGCGCTGATCTTTGCACAAACAGGGCATCTGTGTCTGGCGACACTGCACGCAAACAACAGCTATCACGCACTGAACCGTATTGTGAATTTCTTCCCGTATGAATCTCGCAGAGGCGTATTAGCTGACCTTTCCATGTGCTTGCGGGCAGTCATTTCACAAAGGCTGGTTAGAAATGTTGATGGCAAGCAAGTTCCAGCTGTTGAGATTCTTTTGAACACCACTCTGATTGCCGATCAAATCAAGAATGACGAGCTGGATAAAATACGAGAATCCATTGAGAAAAGCGTTTCAGCAGGTTCGCAGACATTTGAGCAAGCCCTGTATAAGCTATACAAGAAGGGAAAAATATCAAAAGAGGAAGCATTGCGTAACGCCGATTCCGCTAGCAATTTGTCCTCTCTTGTCGATTTTGCAGAGCGCACCAACACAATGAAAGTACCTGCTTTTGATCCCAGTCAGGTTGATCAGAATCAGACCACGCCGGAAAGCCCAGCCCCCAAGTCAGCTGACTTCAGCGGGATCAAACTGGATATCGACGAATCCAAATGAAGCTCTATGGCATCCCGAATTGCAATACGGTTAAAAAAGCACGCAACTGGCTTGCACAACATGATATTGCCGTTGTGTTTTGCAACTTCAAAAAAGACGGGGTTGATGAGACTGCTGCAAAAAGTTGGCTGAAACAAGCCGGTTGGGAAACACTGATCAATCGCAAGGGACTCACTTGGCGCGGGCTGGATGATCAAACCAAACAAGCTGTTTGCGACAATCCATCCGCACTAAAACTAATGCAAGAAAAATCCAGCGTGATCAAACGACCGATTCTGGAAAAGAACGGCAAACTTCTTCATCTCGGATTCGACGAATCCTCCTATTCAAAAATTTTCAATCTTTAATATTTTCCATGTCTGAAACTCTAGAACTCTCCAAAGCACTGATTGCCCGCCGTTCCCTCACCCCAGACGATGCAGGATGTCAGGATATTCTGATCGAGCGTCTTGAAAAACTGGGATTCAATATCGAACGCATGCGCTTCGGTAACGTCGATAATTTGTGGGCCCGACGTGGTACTACCAGCCCTATCTTGGTTTTTGCCGGACATACCGATGTCGTCCCCAGCGGCCCACCGGAATCATGGTTCAGTCCACCGTTCGAGCCCACCATACGTGATGGAATGTTATACGGGCGCGGTGCGGCAGATATGAAAACTTCTATCGCGGCATTCATCACCGCGATAGAGGCATTTATAGCCAAACACGCTGATCATAAAGGCTCCATTGCCCTACTGATTACATCCGATGAAGAAGGTGTGGCAGTCGATGGCACTGTGCGCGTGGTTGAAACGTTGCAAGCACGAGGCGAAACACTGGACTACTGCATTGTCGGCGAACCCACATCGAACAAAAAAGTCGGCGACATGATCAAGAACGGGCGACGCGGATCACTCAACGGCACGCTCACCGTAAAAGGCACACAAGGTCATATTGCCTATCCGCATCTGGTGAACAACCCCATCCATATGGTTTCGCCTGCCATTGCAGAACTGGCTGCCACCTCATGGGATGAAGGTAATGAATACTTCCCGCCGACATCCTGGCAGATTTCAAACATGAGCAGTGGCACAGGCGCGACCAATGTCGTGCCCGGGACAGCAGAAATCCTGTTCAACTTCCGCTTTTCTACCGCCAGCACCCAGCAAGGTCTTCAGGACAAAGTCCATGAAATCCTAGACAAGCATAATGTTGTCTACGATCTGGATTGGGAGCTATCCGGCAACCCCTATATCACGGAAAAAGGGACTTTGGTCACTGCAATCAGCAGTGCTATTGAAAGCGCATACGGCATCACGCCTGAACTCTCTACCAGTGGCGGCACATCGGACGGTCGTTTCATCACAGACATCTGCACGCAAGTCGTCGAGTTCGGCCCGTTGAATGCCACCATACATAAGCTCAATGAGTGCGTCGGCGTCGATGATATCGAGCCGCTCAAGGAAGCGTATCACCGCACAATGGAAATACTGTTGGCTGAATGAGTAATAATTTTTTCGAAGCATCTGTCGGTTTGCATACGGTGCGCGACTTTTTGCGTTTTGCAATCAGCCGATTTAATCAGGAGAAATTATCATTCGGTCATGGCAGCAGCAATGCTTATGACGAAGCGGCCTATCTGATCCTGCATACCTTACACCTCCCTCTGGATAATCTTGAACCCTTCCTTGATGCCCGATTGACTGATGGAGAGCGCACTGAATTGTTACACCTTATCCGGCAGCGGGTTGAACAACGTATCCCGCTCGCCTACCTTACGCATGAAGCTTTCTTGGGTGATTTCAGCTTTTATGTGGACGAACGTGTCATCGTCCCCCGCTCGTTCATTGCCGAATTGCTGCGCGAACAACTCAGCCCTTGGGTCATCGATCCAGATACCGCTACAAGTGTGCTGGATTTGTGCACCGGCAGCGGATGTCTTGCAATCGTTGCTGCCCATGCGTTTCAAAATGCACAGATTGATGCGGTAGATTTATCAACAGATGCCATCGCTGTCGCTGAACGAAATGTCACTGATTACAATCTTGGCAACAGAATAAACCTGATCGAATCCGATCTGCTTAGCTCACTCGGTGATAAAAAATACGACATCATCATCAGCAATCCCCCGTATGTGGATGCCGAATCGGTCAGTGCATTACCCGGTGAATATCTGCATGAACCCACACTCGCGCTGGGCAGTGGTGACGACGGTCTGGATGCAACGCGCATCATCCTCGACCATGCTGCCAAACATCTTACCGACAATGGCATATTGATCGTCGAGATCGGTCATAACCGTGAAGTACTAGAGGCCGCCTACCCCGATCTACCTTTCACATGGATGGAAGTGTCTGCAGGCGATCAATTTGTGTTCATGCTACACAAGAATGACTTACTTTAACTTGGAAATTCCGAATTTTGAGATGAAGCGCAAGGAGCCGCGCAGTGAATGACCGTAAAGTGAATGACCCAAAAATAAATGACAAGATATATCAAATTGATAGGCAAGGAATAAGCGACAACGAAGTTGCGGTGGAGACTTTCCTTCAGGTTAGTCGTAACCAACTCGTGACGCCGCGATTCGCCCAAAAAATGGATTTATAAATGTCAGTTGATCATTACGAGAATTTCCCGGTAGCATCTATCCTGATGCCCAAACGATTGCGCAAGCCGGTTGCGGCTATCTATCATTTCGCTAGAGCAGCAGACGACATTGCAGACGAAGGGGATATCCCTAATGAAGAAAGGCTCAGACAACTAGAAGAATTACGAGCTGACTTGAGACGAATTGCTTTCCATGAAGAAGCACCGCGCTCTCCTGTTGTGGCAAATCTGGCGACACAGATCGCCCAGCATAATCTTCCCATGCAGCCGTTGTACGACTTGCTTGATGCATTCAAGCAGGATGTCGAAAAAAAACGCTATGAAGATTTCGATGACTTGCTCGATTATTGCCGGCGCTCGGCGAACCCTGTCGGTAATTTATTGCTGCATTTGTATGATGAAGCCACTCCAGTCAACATCGCTTACTCTGATTCGATCTGCACTGCACTACAGATTATCAATTTCTGGCAAGATGTTGCCAAGGATTATGCAATCGGGCGCATCTATCTACCTATGGATGAACTGGCAACATACAGCGTGACTGAAGAACACATCGCGCAAGGGAAATGTAACGATGCCTGGCGCGAGCTGATGAAGTTCCAGGTGGATCGTGCACGAGAGATGATGCTGTCCGGTAAACCACTAGGCACCATCCTCACCGGACGCATCGGACTTGAAATGCGCATGATCATCTCAGGCGGACTGCGTATCCTCGATAAACTTGAAAATGCGAACTACGATATGTACCGCCATCGCCCGGTATTGAAGCCGCTTGACTGGGTTATCATGCTGGCCAAAAGCGCACCTTATTAGAATATCGACATGACTCCTGAACAATACTGCGAAGACAGAACCAGAAAAAGCGGTTCTAGCTTTTACTACAGCTTCATGTTTCTGCCCAAGGAAAAGCGCCGGGCGATTACTGCGTTGTATGCTTTCTGCCGTGAAGTGGATGATGTGGTGGACGAATGCTCGGATGCCGGGGTGGCCCTTACTACGCTCAATTGGTGGCGGATGCAAGTCGCCGACATCTATGACGGTAAACCCCAACATCCTGTGGCTCAGGCATTGGTGCCGATCGTCAAGCAATTCAATATGGCTCAGGAACACTTACTGGAAATCATCGACGGCATGGAGATGGATCTCGACCAGCCACGCTACCCTGACTTCAAATCGCTGCAACTCTATTGCTATCGGGTAGCCTCGGTCGTGGGCCTGCTCGCTGCTGAAATATTCGGCTATACCGACCGACAAACCCAGAAATATGCGCATGACCTCGGCATTGCTTTCCAGCTTACCAACATCATCCGTGATGTGGGTGAAGACGCAAGACGCGGACGCATTTATCTCCCTATGGATGAGTTGCAGCAGTTCGGTGTAACAGCTTCAGACATATTGAATGTGAATGAGACCGAAAATTTTCAGAAGCTGATGAAATTTCAGATCGAGCGAGCTCAGCGTTATTACCAGCAAGCTCTCGCACACCTCCCCGCAGTAGATCGCAAGTCACAGCGCACCGGATTGATAATGGCAGCAATCTACCGTGCCACACTGGATGAAGTCGTTTCCAGCGGTTGCCATGTATTAAAGGAACGCGTATCACTGACCCCGTTGTATAAATTGCGTCTTGCATTCGCAGCGTGGTTGAAGAACTGAAAGTCGGCATCATCGGCAGCGGATATGCCGGCATGGCTGCAGCTGTCGCGTTGAGTGAACGCGGTATTCCCGTCACCGTATTTGATAGCGCCAAACAACTTGGCGGGCGCGCGCGCGGTGTCATACATGACGACACTCAACTCGACAACGGTCAGCACCTGCTGCTTGGTTGCTATCGCGAAACCCTGAGCATGATCGAAAAGGTCGGCGGCGATATTGAGCGTGATTTTTTGACGCTTCCTTTACAGCTGGATTTACATCACCATTTTTCGCTCAAAGCACCCCGTCTGCCCGCCCCGCTACATCTCTTGGTGGCGTTGCTCAATGCACAAGGATTGACTTGGCACGAGCGCATCAAAGCATCCCGCTTCATGCTCACGCTACGCAGCATGAATTTTCACTTGTCAGATGACATGACGGTTACTGAATTACTGAAAGCACATGGACAGGATGAAAATCTGAAATTCAAACTATGGGAGCCGCTATGCATCGCCGCATTGAATACGCCTATCGACAAGGCATCTGCACAGGTTATGCTTAACGTATTGCGCGACGCGTTAAATCGCACCCGTGCTGATAGCGACATGCTGCTGCCACAAATCGACTTCACTGCATTATTCCCGCAACGTGCAGCAACTTATATCGAACAACGTGGCAGTGCAGTGCGCACCTCCTGCGGTGTGTCAGCCATCCGTCCTGATACTCACAGCCCCGATAATCATGGCATCGAACTCACCACCGGCAGCGATACACATACGTTTAGCCACGTCATCTGCGCTGCTCCGCCCGTCATTGCCGCCAAACTGCTGCGCCCACTTCCGGTATTATCTGAAACCGTCGCAATGATCGATGCGCTTGAACATCAGCCTATCTACACCTTGTATCTGCAATACCCTGAAAACATCAAGCTGCCTCATCCCATGATCGGCTTGCATCAATGCTTCAGCCAATGGCTATTCGACAAAGGACAGATTGCCGGACAACATGGCTTGCTTGCCGCTGTCATCAGCGCAGAAGGGATCCATCAGGAATTATCACAAGACGAATTAGCGCTCAAAGTCACTGCCGAACTGCACCAAGAATTCGGCATCGATGACAAACCCTTATGGGTCAAGGTGATCGCAGAAAAGCGTGCCACATTCTGCTGCGCACCTAAGCTGCAACGCCCCTCACAACAAACAGCTCACCCCAAGCTGTTACTGGCAGGTGATTACACGGCAGGAGAATACCCCGCGACATTGGAAGGTGCGGTGATGAGTGGTATTAAGTGCGCAGAATTAGTTGTCTCGTAAGAAATTGCTTACGAGCTCTTTCTTAATCGCTCGATTTCCCTACGATCTCTCTTGGTTGGTCTGCCTTTAAAACTAAAAGGCCGGGGCGACGCCTTGAGTTGTGCCGCGATAGTTTCACGTTTTTGGCGACTTTCTTCGGTCTCACGGTATAGCTTCTGTGCAATTGGGGCTGAGCCACGTTTGTTAGACAAACCCAATACTTCAATCACAAACTGTGTCTGTCCGACACGGATATCCAGAATGTCTCCCACTTTGACCTCTTTGGCAGGTTTGACACGCATTTCATTGATCAATATTTTTCCGCATTCGATCGCATCAATAGCAAGTGGGCGTGTCTTGTAGAAGCGTGCCGCCCAAAGCCATTTATCAATTCGGAATTTTTTACTGCTATCGTCTTTACTCATGGCATGAATATCGAATCAATACGGTTTTTCGCCTACCCAGTTTCCGGGTGGCAGGTATTGGCACACCCATACCTGTTGCTTGCTATCCTCGCACACCGCCATCGCGCAACCGACTTCTTTGGTAGTACGCCAAATAATCTGTGTGTAGTGACCACACATTTTCCCTTGTTCGCAGTCGTTCGTAGCGTAGTCGTAATCTGCCTTTTCACTACCCCAGGCATCGACTACTTGTCGTGGTGTGACCTTTTGCAATTCCTTGCGGCCATCAGACCATTGCAGCGCGCTACCCCAATACAGATTCTCACCGTACTCACCGTCCGGCTTGCTGTGACGCATTTTGCAATGGTTGGTTTTTTTGAGATTATCCGCCCAGGCTTGAGCACTTTTGGCTAATGACGTCGAATAGCTGAGCTTTTCTTCCACCCCCACATCAGCTCGCCATTCGTTGTGAACGCTGACGATTTCTGCCGAATCAATTGCACCGGCATGTAAGGATGCGCTTGCCAGCAATGCGATAAAAAATATTGTTTTTGAGAACTTCTGCATTTCGCATCTCACATGGATTCAAGCTATCCGCAATAAAGCACTGCCGTATCCAAACAGTTAAAGCTTCTTTCGCTTCAACACGCTGAGATACACATCACGATATGCCTTAGCACTTGGCTTCCAGCTAAAATCCTTAGACATACAGTTGCTTTGCAGTGCAGCCCATTTGCGCTTTTGTTTGTAAACAGAAACGGCACGCTTGATAGTCAGGTAGAGGTTGTCTGAGGACATCCCAACAAAACTGAAGCCACTGGCTGTACCAGCTTTCAGTGTTGCCGTTGTGGTATCCACAACCGAATCAGCCAGACCGCCAGTCGCATGGACGACAGGAGGCGTACCGTAACGCTGGCTGTACATTTGGTTCAGCCCACATGGCTCAAATCGGGACGGCATGATGAACATGTCTGCACCTGCCTCTATCTGATGGGAAAGTCCCTCATCAAAACCCACCATTACGCCAAACTGTCCCGGAAATTGTTCTGCCAGATCTTGCGCCGCCTTTTGCATCGCCGGATCACCGCTACCCAGCATAGCCAATTGCACCGGTAAACGCGCCAATTCCGGTGCAATTTCCAGCAGCAAATCCAATCCTTTTTGATGTGTAAAACGGCTCACCACCCCTAATAAAGGAATTGCCGGATCAATTTTAAATCCCATTCTGCGCTGTAAATCAGCTTTGTTTTCAGCCTTGCCACTGATGTCAGTGATGCTGTAATTCTTGGCGATATGTGTATCGGCAGCAGGGTTCCACTCATCGGTATCAAGGCCATTGAGTATGCCGGTGAGTGTTGCGCTACGCGCAGTTAGCAAACCCTGCATACCGAATCCTAGCGCTTCAGCCTGTATCTCATTGGCATAATTCGGGCTGACCGTGGTGATGTGGTCGGCATAGAACAAACCTGCTTTGAGAAATGACATATTGCCGTAATATTCAACACCCGCGATACTATAGCTATAAGACGGTAACTGAAGTTGTTGTACGGTTTCAGGCGGAAAGTTACCCTGAAATGCTAGGTTATGAATGGCGATGACACTGGGTACAGCTTCTGGTGCAAAATGCAGATAGGCTGGTGTCAGCCCGGTTTGCCAATCATTACATTGGACGATATCTGGATGCCATGTCAGTGGAGATTCACTGCAGCCCAACACTGCCCCCACTTTGGAGAGCAATCCAAAACGCATGGCATTGTCCGGCCAGTCCTGCCCGCGAGGCGTTTGATAAGGCCCGCCATCACGCTGATATAAGCTCGGACATTCCAGAATAAACAACGGCACACCATTTGCCATTTTGCCGGACAGCAATCGCGAACGGGGAAAGCCGGCAATTTCAAGTTCAGCGACAAGCTTGTAGTTTTCTGCTTGAGCCATAACCTGGTTATAGCCCGGAACCAGCACGCGTACATCCACCCCGATATCACGTAGTGCAGCAGGCAATGCGCCGCTCACGTCTGCCAAACCGCCCGTTTTGATGATCGGCGTGACTTCCGATGTCGTAAATAATACTTTTAGCTTTTTCAATCCATGCTCACTTTCGAGCCTTCAATACCAATCTAACTGTTCTGTTCTTCGTGCACAATACTCTGAGCACCAATACTGCTCAGGAAGCCACCTTCTTTAAATATTTTTGCTGAACATAATCATCCACGATTTGCGTGAATTCGGATGCGATATTATCGCCACGCAATGTTTTTGCTTTTTCGCCATCGATATAGATAGGTGCAGCTGGACTCTCACCCGTTCCAGGCAAGCTGATACCGATAT
>Ga0209992_10000685_pt1 | contig 42267 bp, 29 predicted proteins | sample 2SBtaG_2_FD_182564 | JGI IMG/M metagenome (GOLD analysis project Ga0209992, IMG submission 182564) | Deep subsurface microbial communities from Kolumbo volcano to uncover new lineages of life (NeLLi) - 2SBTROV12_ACTIVE470 metaG (SPAdes)... | ecosystem: Environmental > Aquatic > Marine >...
ATGGGAAGGATGACAAATCAAAATGCCTGCGGCGCAACAATAACAATATTTTTTAATCTGAAAAAAAAGGGTAAGATTTCTATCTTAATTTATAGAAATATTGGTCTGGACAATGGGGAGTACCTTAGGAAGCACGCTCCCATCTACAAGCCTTAAACGTATTAACCAAATGCCGGGGATCCCAATTCGACACCCACTTGGTTATCAGCTTTATCGCCTGTATCGGCGTGTATCCACCAGGCAGCATTGTAGAATTCAACAACGGCGAAGTTGGCATCGTTTTCGAAGTCACACCCTCGACAAAAACTAAACCGAAAGTCCTGCTGGTATTAGATGCGAACAAAAAGCCGCGCAAAGAAAAAGTGTTGGACCTGTCCAAACCGGCAAATACTCAATACAAAATAAAGGAAGTATTAAAACAGAAAGCCCACGGCATCAATATTAAAACCTTCATGGACAAAGGACTGGTATTGAAGGGTCACAATCAAGAAACTGAGACAATCCAATAAACCTAGACCGGCTTCCCAAAGCAATTTATCAAGACATCATCAACAAAATATTGATTTATCTTGTTTATCCGAACAACGTTGCGCGACCAATCTATCTAACCTCTTTTCGATTTTGGATCCAACGAAAAGCTGAGGCTTTGACGGCGGAAGATCTTCTTGCTGCTCTCTAAGTTCGATGGCCGACGCCGCACGGCGAAAGGACTCTAAGAAGGAATGCCCGAACGGCAGTTGGTCTTTGAAAATTGCTTCGCCAAAATAGGTAAACTCATTCTCATTTGAACAGCCGAAAGAGGTTCGGTCGGCTGCAGAAGCGGTTGCGACCATTGTATTTGGCCCCTTAATAGCATCGACAAAACCACCTGAATAACAGGCAGATATGATGATTACGCGCCATTTTATACCCGATGCATCGAGGATCTTTTTCAACAATGGAGGAGTTAAGTCATTTAGTGGCAAAGGCCAGAAATTGACCGATAATTCATGCTTTTCCGATCCGTGGCTGGTCAGATACAGCACCAGAATATCCTCATCGGCATCCATAATCCTACCTATATGCCGTAATGAAATTGCCAAATTAGTCGCGGTGGCCAAAGGAATAGAATCCCGTGTTTGCAAATTATTCACCAATTGAATAGAACGGGCCTCGGTTCCGAACCGATGATCAAACAATCGTTTGGCGAATGCCGCTTCCTTTGAGAACACGTCCTGATACGCATATCCGGCAAAACTGACAAAATACAAATCCGGGAAACCTGCTTCGCCTGGCATCATTGCCTTAAGATCGCCTTTTAACAAATCCGCTTGCCTATACATCAATTGCTCAGCATCGAAAGCTTTATATTCAGCGTACAATTCTTTTTGCCCGTCATCGACGGACAATGATTCGACCCAAAATTCACGGACCTCCCAAAATTTCATTCCCGGTAAAATCCATATCAGCGAAAAAACTGCCAATCCCAGCAACGCAAAACGTAGCATCGGCGATGCGACAAGGCATACCGCGCGCACCACTAATACAGCCAGCAGGGCGATATACAAATACACCAAACCGAAATAAATTGTAGAAAATTCGGGCAAAAACCATTTTTCGACAAAACCCAAACCCAATTGCAGTAAAAAAAACACCGGCGCCGTACTATAAACAATAACCGTAAGCTGCAATGCTGCCGCTTTGTTATTCAAAATCCTCCCCAACAAATAGGCCGCAAAAAGGAAGCAGATTAGCCCTGCACCGTGGCCTGGAAAAGCGTTTATTTCGAATTGCGGGGACGGAAGAAATAGTAAAAAACCCCGTATTATTACTAGCGTAAGATCCAATACCAGCAGCAGCACAACTTGATCTAACGAGAAGCAAAAATCATTGAGCGCAACAGGGCGTAGCAAACAAAGCCTTGATCCGGCTATAAAATTAGACAGTACGCTATTGGCTAGCATGAAATCTTAATGAAATTATCAAAGTACGCAATAGTCTGGAATGATACAAAGATCAAAATGTCGATAACCCCGCAACACAGTTTAACAACACTCAACAATCCATTGAAGAAAAGGCTGAATCCGTAATTTTAGCGTGCTTTAGCGTATCAATTCTGATTTCACAAATTGTAAAACTGGATGCCGCTGATTCAAATTCGCGCTCAAATATCCATCAATCGGCAAAGAGTGGCAGAAAACGAGAGATTTATGTCATTGTAATAGCCTCAAAGAAAGCGCTAAATGGGTACTCGCCATCTGCTTACTAAGGACAGGATGGTGGATTTACGACTCAGTCGATTCAACGCAGCCATTCAAGGAACAAATTCGCTGCTCCTGTGCAGAATTTGAAAGGACATAGGATACGGGTAATGACGACACCGTTACTCAAACTATACGGCAATAACACAGACGGCGTAAACGAAAAGGTTGAGTCTAAAAAAAGGACAATCATAAAGGATAACGAAACGGTCAAGGATGACCGACCGGAGGCAAGGATGCTTCCAAGGTTTGATCCATTGTAGCGCTCTGCTCCATTGCATGGGATCACTGCAGTTGGGCCGGTCGACGGACCGGCCAATGCGGCTCAACTGCGGGATCTTTACTTATATTTCTTAGGCTATTCCCACATGGCCTCAATCGGATTGAGTACTGTTTAGAGCGTAAAGCACCAACGCTGTTCCCTCAATATTACGTAAATAGATCAAGATCGATTCAAACGATCCGCGCTACAGCTCTGATCAAACCACGTATAAATTCAAGACTCAATGCGATTATATTTTAGGACTAGACAAATTTGGATGGTTTCGGTAAGAGTTTAATAACAAGCCGTGCGGTAGCATCATAGCCCATAATCTGGGACTCCTTGCAGGTATCGATAATCAACATTAAGGCAATATTACTACCCGTCTAAAAAACAAAAAGGCGCGTAATCATTGATTTTTGGCAAATATCGAGCAAATAATAATTGTATTTAGCATAAGAAAATCATTTTAAGCTTATATCATTGATCGTACGTGTAGACCAATACCTGGCTCGAACAGGTTAGTGATCGCAGTAATACTAGTGCCGATATAAAAATTATTGCTATGCAGGCGGGTCTATTCAGGCGGACAGTAGATTTTAATTTCCCAGAGAAAAGAGGAATATTCTTGTGCGAATTCCAGATAAAATTAAAAACATTTCACCTAGTCAGCACAAAGTCAGAACTATAGGCATTGTTGCATACCCTGGCGTCCAGGTACTAGATATTACAGGCCCTCTGGAGGTATTTTCTTTTGCAACCTTTGGTTTAAAGGAACAAGGAATAAGTAACAAACAGGTTTATCCAATCAAAGTTATAGCAGAAAAACGTGGCCCGATTACCACTATGTCGGGTATTCAGATCATCGCGGATACCTCATTTAGCGAAGCAGGTAAAGACATTGATACTTTGATAATTCCCGGCGGAGACGACTTGGATGCATTGGTAAAAAACACTCAATTGGTAACGTGGATCCGTTCGATGGCACCCAAAATTAGGCGCCTTGCCTCGGTTTGTACCGGAGCCTTCCTTCTCGCGGAAGGCGGACTTCTCGATGGCCGCCAGGCAACTACGCATTGGCATTTTTGTGATCGCTTAGCCCGTGAATATCCATCCATTTCAGTAGATCCAGATAAAATTTTCGTACGTAATGACTTCATCGCGACTTCCGGCGGTATTACTTCGGGTATAGATCTCACATTAGCATTGATAGAAGAGGACTGGGGGCGAGAACTCGCACTATTGGTTGCACGCTATTTAGTGGTCTTTCTGAAACGCCCCGGGGGACAATCACAATTCAGTACCTACCTTGCTAGCGAAGCGGTAGACCGCCATGATCTGCGTGATTTACAAGCATGGATAGTCGGACATCCCACAGCAGACCTTCGCGTAGACACGATGGCTGAACGCGTTTCCATGAGCCCGCGTAATTTTGCGCGTATATTCTTAGCCGAAACGGGAACTACTGCCGCTAAGTACGTAGAAAAGGTTCGTATCGATGCCGCCCGCTATTATTTGGTCAATACCAACCTGTCAATCGCATTGGTAACGGAAAAATCCGGCTTTAAGGATTCTGAAACAATGCGCCGAGCATTTATCCGTAACCTGGGCGTTAACCCTCATAACTACCGCGCTTATTTCAGCCGGCCAGATTCTGATTCCTAGATGGTCAAAAATCAAGCGGCGCCCTAATATTTCCTCGCACTTCACCGGAAGATAAGATCTATTATTTCTAATCTAATTTGGCTGCAACAACCTTTAATGCACTACATCCCCAAAAACTAGCTGCCCAGCCAATCGTTTCAAAACCGTACCATACTCGAAATTTCTAGACGTGCTTAGTATTTGTGCACCCACGAAAGTTTATTTTGTTACTCGCCGGATTGATTCATTCAAAGATCAGATCCTAAGCATCCACGCTTAACATTAAGTCTGCACTTGCTTTATCCCCATTTGGGCTTAAACGAAAATTTTCCTTGGACTGGATAAACCAGGCTTAGGCCTTTAGATCATCCGGGATCTCTGTAAACAGCCAGAACTTCTGACTTCCTCTAAGATTAAAAAAGTTGTCTTTTCACAACTCTAATCTAGGCTTAATTATTGAACATTAAGACGATTCCACCACGCACGTTATCACGGCTGACCATTTAGGATCCCAAAGCAGGAATCAAATTTAGCCGTCGATCGACTGAGGCGCAGGAACCACTAGAGAAAACCAAAAAATCGACACATTCAAGAGCGCCCGATGCCAGATTCTAATAAACAAATAATAACACCAAACGAGACTACTCAGATCGAGGGAAAGAAGCCAACCCGCACTAGGGAAAAAATACGCTCAATTCGGCTTAAAAATACATTATTTCTACGCAATACCAAAAAAAGTATTCTACTCACCTTATTGATTTTCAGTATTTTTGTGTCTACCGAGGGATTGGCCAGAACGATTTACTACGGCGCAATATTGATCAACCCCGATGGTCCATCCCTCACCAACAGTAGAATTATTGTCAATCAAGGACGCATCACCTGCGTATCAAATATTAATGGGTGCGCTAAGATCGACGGAGATATCGAAGTTGATCTCTCAGACCGTTGGATCACACCCGGATTCATCGACACTCATGTCCATTTGAATTTTGGCAAAGATGCGCTCGACCATCAAAGACGAAGGCTTGCTTACGGTATTACCACGGTACGGGACGCCGCGACTCTGCAACTGGATAGGTTGCTTGCGCATAGAAAACAAGCAGTTGCTGACGCTCCGCTACCCAGTATCGTTGTCAGCGCGTTAATCCACCCCTCAAATTCGGATCAACCGGGTAATAATGAGCCTGGATCTATTGCGTTGAATCTTAAAAATCTGGGCGTTGATTTTATAAAGCTAAAAAACGAAGGGCCAACTGAGCGGCTTCTTAAAATTATTAGGGCGGGAAAAAAAGCAGGCCTGCCAGTATATGGGCATACTTGGTATGGACCTCCTCCGCAAAGCATCCTCGAAAATGCGATAAATTCAGGCCTAGATGGCGTTGCGCATCTTATGGGAATTGCACCGGGATACCAAACCGCCGAAATACAATCGATACCCGACGCCGTCGAAGATTCGACCAACTTCTGGAAATGGCGGAAGAACCTTTGGCTAACTACCGATCCCGATGGATTGGACAGACTAATCGATTTAATGGTCAGAAATAACGTATGGCTTGAACCGACGCTCACCTTTGAATTTTATTGGGATAGCGGGGTTCGCCCGGCGTATTGTGGATTCTTGGATACGGAAAGAAGCTTAAGCCTTCGGGAATCGCTGACATGGGGGTGGCCAACATCGACCGCACCTACTTTTCCAAAACCCTACGCAGTGATGACTGCGTTTGTAAAACGTTTTGCTGACAAAGGTGGAATGATCGTCGCCGGAACCGATAATAAATGTCCGGGACCCGACATGCACGAAGAAATCCGCCTATTACGCAACGCGGGTCTAACGCCACACCAGGCGTTACGCGCGGCAACCTCTAACGCGGCAAAAGTACTTGGCTTAGCGCACGACCGTGGAACAATAGCGACCGGCCAACGAGCCGATTTTATTGTCTTTGAACAAAACCCTCTTGTCGATTTGAACGCAAAAATAGAAACCGTGGTTTTGCGCGGCTTTGAACACGACCCACAAAATTTACTCAAACCCGAATCCGAAATTTTCGAGTCAAAACGCCAACAACTTTGGATAAACGGATTCGCGAAATGGAGCCGTTATCCATTTATTGCTCTACTATTGCTTGGTATTTCTTTACGTCATTGGGAGGAAAGAAAACGCCGATTCCCGAACCACTTCAGAATAGAAAATAAGCGGCGGTAACCATTAAAACAACTGGGTTGCCCAAATATGATACAAAGACAAACGACAGGAGATCTGCTGTAATTTTTGGTAACCCTGCCCCTTCAAGTGTTGCACCGCTTTTGATACCGACTAATTTGGCAAAATCCCAATCAGCAGGTTTACAGAATCCAGATTGCTCAATGGCCGTGAAGATTAGAATTTCAAGGCCTAAGCTTCCCCTCGCTTGTTCCCGATTCGGTGGCCCACCGCACCTTCAAGTACCAATTAGCCGTATCTTCTCGTCCATCGCCTAAACGCGACAAATTTATTAATTCTCAATCGGGGACTCTAAATCGATACGTTATAAATTCCTACGCCGAATAAGGTTTGACGCGTGGAAGCCAACGTGGAACTTGCGAAATGTATTCGCACCATTGAGATGGGAATTCGCGGGACAACCAATGCTCTTCATGCACGACAACCCTGATATGGAACACAACACACAGAAAAAGGCCGTAAACAAAGACCGCAGATGACCCCGTCAACAGCGCCCAACCCAACACGATTAACAAGACACCAATGTACATCGGATTACGGACAAGCCGATAACAACCCACAATGACCAGATTCTTTGGAGGGTCCCACGGTGCGAGCGTGCCTTTACCTGCAACGTAGAAATCTCGAACGCACCAGGTCAATATCAGACCGCCTAAAAATATTACCGCGTACCCCAGTGCGCTCGACTCTCCACGCCATAAATCTATCGCCGCAATGATTGGAGGCAACAAGCCCGCAAACACGCCGGGTAATGTCAAAAACGCAAAAAGGGCTCGCAAGAACATCCTGAAATCTAATGTCTAGGCAATATTATCAATATACACTTCTTGTAATGGAAGGTCTGACTTAATCATGGCCCCCCAAACTAAACGTTTCGCTTCATACCGAGCACCGCGTGAAAATTTTTTGCACATCCCCAGTTTCGCGGGATAGTCTGATAATCGAATTTTCTTTACGCCCTGGCAATGCTGATTTTAGATAAGCCTTGATATTAATTGCAAGACGAATATATTAACTCACAAGGTCAAACATTGTATGTAAAAGTTCATCTAAAACGGGCTTTTGGCGTGATCCCATTGATCTGCAAACAATGGCCATTTACTTAGATTGAATTGGGCATTAGCGAGAATCCTAACTACTTAGGATTACTAATAAGGCTATAAAGCCTAGACAGAAGTACTGTTTTTGAAAACAAGGGAAATGTAGATTTTTTATTGGGAAGCTGCTGAAACGAGTATGAACTTTGGCGATAACCCTAATGAATCGTAGAGAAAAAATAAGGGGTTACATAAGGTATATGCAACCCCTTGATTTTAATGGCTGGGGGAGAGGGATTCGAACCCCCGTTGACGGAGTCAGAGTCCGTAGTCCTACCACTGGACGATCCCCCACCAAGAACCACAGCTTATCAAACAAAGCGCTAGCAACAAGCGCTTTCGAATGATTAACGTTTTGAGTATTGTGGTCTTTTTCTAGCTTTGTGCAACCCCACCTTTTTACGTTCTACGACACGGGAGTCGCGCGTCACGTAACCCGCCTTTCGCAATGGGGGGCGATTCTCCTCGTCAAAATCGATCAACGCGCGGGTAATGCCATGGCGTATCGCGCCGGCTTGGCCTGAAGGCCCACCGCCAACAACTTTGATTACAAAATCAAATTTACCGGCCGAATCAACACATTCCAGAGGCTGCCGCGCGATCATTCGATCCGTTTTTCGACCGAAATATTCATCGACCGGTTTTTTATTGACAATGATCTGACCTGACCCGGTTTTTGCAAAAACACGGGCAATCGCACTTTTCCGACGCCCGGTACCATAATACTGCGCTTCCGCCATAATATTGAGCTCGCTGTTATGTTAGATTTCTAATGTTTTGGGTTGTTGTGCCTGATGGCCGTGTTGCGAGCCGGCATAAACTTTTAATTTTCGGAACATGGCCCGACCCAATGGATTCTTTGGAAGCATACCTCGGACGGCTGTTTTAATGATTCTATCCGGGTGGGTCTGGCGAAGTTTGCCAAGATTGATGGCTTTCAAATTCCCAACATAACCGGTATGCCTATAATACATCTTATCTTGTTCTTTATTGCCCGTCACGCGTACTTTTTCCGCATTAACTACAACAATATAGTCGCCGGTATCAACGTGCGGGGTATACTCCGGCTTATGCTTCCCACGAAGGCGCCGCGCAATTTCGGTTGCCAAGCGACCCAGTGTTTTACCGTCGGCATCAACCACATACCAATCGCGCTTTACTTCGGCAGGTTTCGCGCTGAATGTTTTCATTAATGTTACGTTCCGTGGATAGGATTGAAAAGGCGGGAATTTTACTAGGTACTTGTTAATTACGCAAGGTGTTTCCCAGGCTACTATGATTTTAACCGCGCCCTATCGATATGGATCAAGTTCTCCGGAGCGTTCCCGTGCCGCGTATATTCCGGTACCAAAACCGCAAGTGCCGCAACAATATTCTTATCATCAAATACATCGCAAGCCCTCTCCAGCTTAGCAAGTTGGTCGCGCAATTTTCTTGCGTCGGTACTGCGTGACAACGCAAGTCTCAGTTTGCTGTGGCTGGTGGCGGCTAAGCGTTCCTGCTGGTGGAATAGTTCTTCGAACATTTTTTCCCCGGGGCGTAAGCCTATATACTCGATATCGATATCTTCATTTAGGCGTTTTCCGCTCAAGCGAATCATTTGCTCCGCCAGGTAGCGAATTTTCACCGGTTCACCCATATCCAGCACAAAAATCTCGCCTCCATCACCCACTGCGGCAGCTTGCATGATCAACTGACAAGCCTCTGGAATGGTCATAAAAAAACGAGAAATTTCCGGGTCTGTTACCGTTACTGGTCCGCCAAATTTGATTTGTTTCCGAAACAACGGCACTACGCTACCGGCAGAATCCAGTACATTACCGAACCGAACCGTGATAAATTTCGTCGGTCCCTCACCGCTTAAGGTTTGACAGAGTATTTCCGCAGCCCGCTTGCAGGTTCCCATTATATTGGTCGGATTTACCGCTTTGTCGGTTGAAATCAGGACAAACTCTTTGACTTTACAACGTATTGCAGCTTCGGCTACACGCTTAGTCCCAACGACATTATTTTTTGCTGCTTCCCTGACCTGGGATTGCAGCAACGGAACGTGTTTGTACGCCGCCGCATGAAAGATAATTTCCGGTTTATATTTCTGTAACGCGTGCTCGATCGCAACTTGATCGGTCACATCGCCCAGCACCGCTCTAAAATTTAATTGCGGAAATTTTCGCGACAGCTCGGCTTCGATCTTATAAAGATTGAATTCGCTTTTTTCGAAAATTATCAGCTTTGCCACCGGTAACTTGGCCAACTGTAAGCACAATTCAGATCCGATGGACCCACCACCACCCGTGATTAGTACGGTTTTGTGGCCCAAACGCGCGGAAATATGATCCCAATCAAGCCGGACCGGGTCCCGCCCCAAAAGATCCACTATCGATACATCCCTAAGCTCTCGCTGGGTTACCCGTCCCGATAAAACTTCTTTTACCGACGGCAAGGTCAAAAACGAAACATTGCAGGATTCACAATTCTCAACAAAATGGCGCATTTGTTTATCGTTGGCCGAAGGAACCGCGATCAATACGACGTCTATATTCAAACGCGCAACCAAGCGGGGAATTTTCTCGGTCGTACCGTGCACACGCAACCCATGAATTTCCCTGCGTCTTTTGGCGATATCATCGTCCACAAATCCTACTGGGATAAATTCAGAGTCGGGTTCACGCAGCAAGTCCCTCACTAGCATTTCGCCCGCCATTCCGGCGCCGATGATTAATGCCCGCGGCCCAACTTTTTCATATTGCCGACTATCTTTCCATGAACGGTAAAGAAAACGGGGACTGCACAGCAACAAACCGAGTAATACGCTATATAGCGGTAATACTGATCGCGGAACGCCATACAGGCGTGTAAATAAAAACAAACCCACTCCGATGACAAGAATCCCGGTCGCAACCGCCTTACCAATCCGAATCAGGTCTGGAATCGACGCGAATCGCCAGACTCCGCGATATAGCCCGAATAACCTAAATATAATGGTCTGAATAACAACAACAATCGGCAAATACAGCAGCGCTCTATGCAAGGCAAAATCTGGGATAACCCCCATGTTAAAGCGAAGCCAATATGCCCCCATCCACGCAACCGGGACCATAAGCATATCATGCAAAAAAACCGCATTGGGGGACCGCAGTTTGAGTCGAATTGCCATTTTAAACTTTCGATTGCATTGTGTATTAATCGGCTTAGATCACGCCTACGACGCCTGAATTCGGCAATATAGTGTTGTATGCGATCCCGGCTTATTTAATTGTCCACAATACCAGCGTTTAAACGGTATGCCAAAATAAACAAAGGCAAGACGGCCAGCACGCAAATAAGCACCGCCGCGCCAGGCCAAACCAATGTCATCGCAGCCCAAGGCAATAACCAAAATATATTAATCAACAACACAGAACCGGTCACTTTAACGTGACTGCGGTATAACCGGCTGGCGTGCTGATACGCGTGGCTGCAATGCGCCTGATACCATCGGTCTCGGCGCAAAACCCGGCGAAATAGTGTAAAGGTCGCGTCGACCCAAAAAACCGCCAGTAATATTAGCCAGGTCCATATCGACAAGCCTCCCGAATGCTCGCTAATCAGCGCAAGGCCTCCCAGAACAAAACCCAAAAAACCGCTGCCAACATCACCCATAAAAATATTTGCCGGCGGCCAATTCCAAATCAGAAAACCCAGACAAGCCGATGCGAGAATAGCAAGCATCAGGAGTTCGTTTCCTGCGTTGCCCAAAAAGAGCTCAAGCAGGCCCGCGGCCAACGCGGCAAATAACGCTTCGCTTCCGGCAATCCCGTCAATACCATCCATGAAATTGTATAAGTTGAGCAGCCAAACCAAAAAAACTGCTCCAAACGCATAACCGAAGATCGACAGATTCAAATTGATCCCCACCAAATTCAGGGTTGGGAAACCGCCGATCCAATATAGCGTCCAAGCAGCGGCCATAAAGTGGATCAAGATCCGCCATCTAGCAGGCACATGCTGATGGTCATCAAAAAACCCCACCGCCGCAACCAAACTGCCTCCCCCAAACAAGGCTATGGTAATTTCAAAGGTTATTGCACGCGAAGCATACAGATACAAAAGACCCGCAAAAAACGTCAGTACAATGGCCAGCCCACCACCGCGGGGCGTCGGCGTTGTATGTGAACTTCGCGCGTTGGGTATATCAATTAGGGAACGAGATAACGCATATTTTCGAATGAGCCCGGTACCGGACCAAGCCAACCCAGTACCCACTACAAAGATCAGTAATAACTCCATGCGTCGTTACAATAATGTCAATTTGACAGATACCAGGACACGGTTCGCTGCAAACCTTTTTTCACAGAGTACGGTGGCTTCCAACCCAATAAGCGCTGAGCTTTGTCGGTATCAAGCCGCAATGATCCGCACAATCGTTCCAATTCGGCCCTTTTACCGAGCAGCACGCCAAAAAAAGTCAACACAGCGATCGGCACCGGCAACATCCGAATCGATTTATGCATTTCACCAGCAAGACCCGAAATCAAATCTCGGGTGGACAAATCTTCATTATCGGAAACCAAAAAGATTTGCCCGGCTGCTTGCAGATGAACCAGACACAGCACCAAAAAGTCGCAGAAATTGTATACGCTGATTAAACTTCGCCTATTGTTCACGCAACCAAACGGCAACGGAACACCAAGGTCCACCAGCTTCAACAAACGAATAAAATTTCCACCGACACCGGGACCGTAAACCAGGGGTGGTCGAATAACGACGATCTCTAAACCCGTTTGTTCAGCAACCTCGAACAAGCTTTGTTCCGCTTCGTACTTCGAAATAGCGTAGGCGTCCTGCGGGGACGCCGCATCGTCTGGATCGAACGGACTACCTGGGGTTTGCTCACCGTTTACCTTTATGCTGCTAACGTAAAGCATTCGCTTAACCCCAGCGGCAGCGGCCTGTAGTGCCAAAGACCGGCTACCGCTGGTATTCACCGCACGAAATGATGCTAATGGATTTTCCGACGTTTCGTTCATAACATGAACACGTGCCGCCAAATGAATTACCGCATCTACACCTTCCAAAAGTTGCGACCATTCGGTCGTCGCGTCGATCCCTCCCACCACTACAGTTTTTCTTCCAGATATTGACGCATCGGATGCTCTAACGCACGGAATAAAGTCATGACCAGCGGCATCCAACGCCGCACAAACATGCTTTCCGATAAAGCCGGACGCACCGGTCACCAAAACATTCATGCTGGTCTCCGGATCAACTGCAATACTTTCACCAGGTATTTTGAATAAATTTTGCACAAATTAGTGGAAATCCCATTTTCTCTACACGCGCGCAAAATTTCACGATTCAATATCACATTGCTTTTCCAGCTTTGCGTACTAACCCCGCCGGTACGCATCTTGACCAACACTTCATCCAGATAAACCGACCGAACCCCACTATTTGCGAACATCCGTGCCACCAACTCATAATCCGCCGCGATTTGGTAGTCGGTTTTAAATAGGCCAAATTTATCGAACATATTGCGGCGCAAATACAAGGTTGGATGCGCTGGCATTTGACCATAGGCGAGTCTGGCTGGGCTAAATGACTTCGAACTGAAATAGCGCACTACTTTTGAATCATCCCCCGGACGTACATACACCAAATCGGCATAACAGGCATCAATCCGTTTAGAATCAAATGCTCCCGCGACATGGCTCAACGCGTCTGGACCGGCGTAAATATCATCGGCGTTCAAAAAACCAATGACATCACCGGTAGCAAGCACAATACCTTTGTTCATCGCGTGGTAAATTCCGCTATCCGGCTCAGAAATCCACCTTAGCGCATCCGATTTGTTTCGCCGAATCACATCGACGGTAGAATCTGACGAGGCACCATCGATAACCAAATGTTCGATATCCGAGTAAGTCTGCGACGCGACTGACCCTAACGCATCCGCTATAGTATTTGCAGCATTGAATGAAACGGTTATTACAGAAATCTTCAAAACTGCAAAATCAAGGCGCTATAAAATCTCGCTTTAACACTCTAATGGGTCCTCCCTCCGTTTTCGTATCGCCTCCGCTGGAACTCCCTGGTATATCCAACCTGAGTTTAAATCCCATGTCGCAACACTGCCAAGCGTTAGCACGGCTTCTGCATGCACTGTCACCCCAGGACCCACGGTAGACTTTGCACACAACCATGCCTTGTCTTCTAAAGTGATCGGTTTCCGAATTAAATCAAAATTTTCGTTTGTCCAATCGTGACTACCGGTACATAGGTACACACCTTGCGAAACACAACAATGACTACCAATTGTGACGTCCGCCAGATTGTCGATCCAAACGCTGTCGCCGATCCACGAATAATCACCAACCTTGAGTCGCCATGGAAATTTAACTCTAACCCCTGGATGGATCACTACGCCCCGTCCAATGGTTGCACCGAATAAACGTAAAAGCCAAACTCTGTGTCGGCTTCCGGGTAGAAAGGAGCGTACCAGAAATGTTTCGCATAGTACCCACATCGCTTCGGTAATACGTGAACGCCCGCGGTTAAATTCGGAATTATTATACTTATCCAATCGCATTGTTTTTATCGTGCAAAATTCTACCTAATCCGAGCGACATTATAAGGCAACGACTGGCGTCGAGTATTGACCGATCAGGAATTATTCGCGTCGGCACAAAGCCGCTGATACAGGCGAAGCCATTTTTTTCCAACCGATTCCAATGAATACCGCTCGCTTACAAATGCTCGAATTTTACGCCCGTTTTCACATCTTACCGTAGCGCTCCAACCCGCCACTTCGCGCAAACTTTGTGCCAGCTCATACTTATTGGGATTGATCAACAATCCACTCCCCTCCTGCCAGTCGCTTAAACCAGTTTGATAAGTCGTAATGGTCGGAGTCCCACAAGCTGCCGCTTCCAGATTGACCATTCCGATAACCTCAGAATGAGACGGCACGACGACTATCCAAGCACGTTTTATCCACAAATTTTTCTCAGCCCCGTAGACCGGCCCGGTAAATTGGATTGTCGAATTTGCACCGTAGACCTCAACTATCCGCTTCAGCCGACTCATATACGCCTTATCTTCATCGGGTCCGACGATAACCAAACGCCAGTCATTGCCAATTTGCGCGCTGATAAAAGCCTCGATAAGTAAATCGACCCCTTTTTTCGGGTGTATACGGCCCAAAAATAAAACTATTTTCTCCAGATGCACCTCATACTCTGGAGATTCTAGATCAACGCGAGCAAGATCTACTGCATTTGGAATCAGTTCTATAGGCTTACCCGGCATTAACGCCGCCAGGTGGTCTCGCTCTAACGGGGTAATCGCATGTAATACCGATACATTCTGAAAAATTGGTTTGGCAATAAACTTCCAGTAAAGCTTTTTCTTCAACCGCTGCAGATAACCTTGTCCATTCCAAGCCCAAGGTTCGAGCATACCGTGCACCGTCAGTACACTGGGAATTCCGGTTTCGGTTGCGATCTTTTGTGCAATCCAAGGTGCGGCCCGCCATACCCCATGTAGATGCATAATATTACAGCCAGATTCGACCAAAACTCTCCGTAATGCTCGATTAAATCCAGGTCCCCAGCGCCACGGCCTAGCCCAAACCGGGACAGAAATTTCGATCAATTGGACCTTTTTTGGCGGCGCTACGCTATCTTCGCCGGTTGCAATTACAGCGATTCGCACACCTTCGCCCACGCTGTCAGCACACCAACCGGCAACTAAGTTTACGACCGTCGTCACCCCAGTATTAAACCGTGAGTGATCTTCCGTGATGTGAATTATTCCTTTGAGCATTGTTGACAATTCAGAAAAACAAGCAAATTTCTGACGAACAAAAAATCAATTCGATCGACAATAACAACCACACAATCACCAGCCCATAACATTAAGATTTTTTTAAGCGCATTTAATCGAATCACTAAGCTGTAAAATGACACACCAGAGAAGCCTCCACAAAGAATTTCCAGACCCAAACGGGGTCAAAATAACCGAAAGCGCCATTCATGAATGGATGGAACAAACGATAAACTAAAATGATACTCTGTGCCCAATCAGTCAAAAAACAAAATTGCAATGGAAAAAAGCGCAGCGTGGCTATTGTACGATGGGAAATGCCCGTTTTGCAGCCGGTATGTAAAACTCATCCGACTCAGATCTAGCATTGGTAACCTTGACCTAATCGATGCGAGATATCCAAGTAAGTATCGAGATGAAGCATTAAATGCGCGTTTGGATATTAATGAAGGTATGGTTCTCAAATATGGACAACGACTTTATCATGGCGATAACTGTATCAACATGTTAGCACTGCTAAGTTCTCCTATAGGCATAGCGAACACGGTCAATGCCTGGCTATTCAGGTCACCGAACCGTGCAAGACTTATTTACCCATGGCTGCGGCGCATGCGCAATTTTGTATTGCTGTTGCTTCGAAGACCAAAAATTCAGATCTAATTTTTTGATTCTGCTCGCAACATCCTTGATGGTAGGCCTCGGTTTACTTTAAGGTGCGGCGTCTATAAATTCTATTTCCATTTGCGCAGTCCACCGATACTTATCCAGTACCCAAATTGGAGCAGCAAAATCAAAGCACCTATTACCCACAAATAGTTCAATCCACCGCCCCCAACCTGAAACGGGAATACCGCATTATAAGTTTTATCGTTGGTAGGGTGCCGGGTTGTTACGATTCCAATATAGTTTCCCGGTTGTGCAAAATTATGGTCAATTTTGAACACCGCGTTGGATTCCGTAATCGGCGGTTGATAGAAAACGGTTGCACTGTCAATATCCTCAATCTTGGCAACATCGTCCCACTTCGCATATCGATCCAAATTTGTCACATCCTTAATGATGCGAAAATCCACGGGCATGATTTTCAGACTATCATGCAGATAATTGAGCATAAAAACCGTTTTGCCAGTATCCGGTAAGTCTTCGCAATATTCCTTGCTGCCTCGAGTTTCGGGCTGGTACACGGTAAAATGGGCTCTAAAGAATCCTATCTGGATCACACAAACATCTTCTTCGGCAACGATCGAACCATGCGCCCAGACATCAATCCAACATAGCATTAGGAATAAACATCCATAGCTTACTTTTCCAAAGATTTTACCGATCATATTTGTGTATACCAATGACTAAAAACCACCTAAATTAGGCAACCGCTTAATTCCGATACCAACGGAAAACGAGTTTTTACACGAATGAACGACTCGTCACAAATTTATTTTGCCAAATTGATCTATATGGCACGCAATCAAGTAATGTGCTGTCGCCACCTGTTCACCAACACCCCAATATCGATTATTGTAATTACATTTCAATCATTTGAAGCCATAGCGATACGAGTCAAAAGATAGGTGTTTGTTACCGAGAAACCTCAAGTCTGAGAAATCTATCGCGTCACCGAAAAAACTTATCAGCAATTGAAACTTCGACGTTGTAATTCTTGTAAACAGCGATAGTCTATTAACGGACTCTACACATTCCGCTTCAAATGATCATCAGCGACCCGAAACTTTAGCGCGGTATAATATCTAATTGGTATCTTTAGAATTGCAACCTAGTCGATTTCAGTTTAACCCACAAACTCATATATTATGACGAACCCATTGCTAGAATATCGTGAATTACCACCGTTTTCACAAATAAAACCCGAACACGTCGAGCCTGCGATTACCCAAATCCTTCAGGAAAACCGTGCAACGGTGGAAAAGTTGCTGGGCGAAAACACCAGCTACGACTGGGATAATCTTGTGCAGCCTCTGGAAGATATCGACGACCGGCTTAATAGGGCGTGGTCTCCGGTCAGCCATATGAATTCTGTGGTCAACAACGATGCACTACGCGATGCATATAATGCCTGCCTACCCAAACTCAGCCAATACGCCACGGAAATGGGTCAGAATAAGAGGCTATACGAGGCCTACCTTACCGTCGATAGCAGCCACGCGGCAGCAACATTCGATACCGCACAAAAGAAAATCATTAAAAATACATTACGGGATTTCAGATTGTCCGGTATCTCGTTAGATGAAACCAACCAATCACGATACAAGGAAATTGCGCAAGAATTATCCCGACTCTCCAGCAAATACGAAGAAAATGTGCTGGATGCGACTCAGGCGTGGAGTAAACAGATAGAAGACGAAGCTGAGCTTAGCGGCCTACCAGAATCTGCTTTGGCCCTAGCACGCCAGACGGCGCAAGACCGTAAGATGAACGGATGGCTATTCACCCTTGAGTTTCCTTCATACATGGCCACCATGACCTTTGCCGATAACCGGGAGTTGCGTGCAGAAACCTACCGCGCTTTCGCCACCCGCGCATCCGACCAAGGACCCCATGCAGGACAATGGGATAATTCTGAGGTGATGGAAAAAATTCTAGAGCTACGCTATGAACAAGCTAGGCTATTAGGGTTTAAAAATTACGCGGCCCTTTCACTAGAAACAAAAATGGCGAAATCACCCGATCAGGTGGTTGGCTTTCTGGAAGACCTAGCGCAACGCTCCAAACCCTATGCAGAGAAAGATTTGAAAAATCTTGGAGATTTTGCCAAGGCCGAATATGGAATCGAGACTCTAGAAGCGTGGGATATCCCCTATTATTCAGAAAAGATGCGGCAGCAGCATTTCCAATTATCGCAGGAGGAAGTCAAAGCTTATTTTCCCGCGGACCGCGTAATCGATGGTTTATTCGCGGTTGTCAAACAACTTTACGGATTGGAAATTAGCCCTATCGATGACGTAGATATATGGCACCCTGATGTACAATTCTTCCGTATTCTTGATGAAAATAGAACCATTCGCGGTCGATTTTATTTGGATATATATGCCCGTCCAAATAAACGCGGTGGCGCATGGATGGACGAATGCGTGTCACGCAAAATAACCAAATCCTCAACCCAAACGCCTGTCGCATATCTAACCTGCAACTTTTCACCGCCAACCGGAAATGATCCAGCATTGTTGACACACGATGAAGTAATTACCCTATTTCACGAATTCGGCCATGGCCTGCACCATATGCTAACCCAGGTTGATCATTTGGGCGTATCTGGCATCCATGGTGTCGAATGGGATGCAGTTGAGTTACCCAGCCAATTTATGGAAAACTGGTGCTGGGAACGCGAAGTGCTGAAATTGATTTCTCACCATTATCAAAGCGGTGAACAGCTGCCCGATGAGTTATTCGAAAAAATGCTCGCTGCGAAAAATTTTCAGTCCGGCATGCTTATGGTTCGTCAACTGGAATTCGCGTTATTCGATTTTCTGATACACAATCAATACAATCCCGAACTTGGTGGCCGCATCTACCCGTTGCTAGAACAAGTTCGCGACCAAGTGGCCGTGCTCATTCCCCCGGCCTTCAACCGTTTTCCGCATAGTTTTTCACATATCTTTGCAGGCGGGTACGCTGCCGGTTATTACAGTTACAAATGGGCTGAAGTGTTGTCCGCGGATGCATTCTCACTATTCGAAGAGCACGGTGTTTTCGATCGCGCAACTGGCCAAGCCTTCCTGAAGAACATTTTGGAAAAAGGCGGCAGTCAAAATGCAATGGAGCTATTTGTGGCATTTCGCGGGCGCGAACCGAAGATCGATGCGCTGTTGCGGCACAGCGGAATCGCCGCATGAAGTACAAAGATCTTCGAGATTTTATTGCACAACTCGAAAGCAACGGAGAACTGAAGCGCGTACCCATAGAAGTAGACCCCGATCTTCAAGTCACGGAAATATGCGATCGCACCCTCAAACGCGCCGGCCCCGCATTATTGTTCGAAAACCCGAAAGGCTCGAACATGCCATTATTGGCAAATTTATTCGGCACACCCGAGCGCGTGGCAATGGGTATGGGCGAAGATTCAGTCAGTGCATTACGCGAAGTCGGTAAACTTCTGGCCTTCCTGAAAGAACCGGATCCACCCAAAGGCATGAAGGACGCCTGGGCCAAATTGCCAAAATTCAAACAAGTTTTGAATATGACGCCCAAATTGGTCAAACAAGCACCCTGTCAGGAACAGGTACTAGCCGGCTCAGATATCGACCTGGGTAACTATCCGATTCAAACCTGCTGGCCGGATGATGCGGGTCCCTTGATTACCTGGGCTTTGGTGGTGACCAAGGGTCCGCACAAAGAACGTCAAAATTTGGGAATCTACCGGCAACAAGTCATTGGCAAGAACAAGGTGATCATGCGCTGGCTGGCACACCGTGGCGGCGCTTTGGACTTTAAGGAGTGGCAAAATGCAAAGCCGGGCGAACCATTTCCGGTGGCAGTTGCACTGGGCGCGGATCCAGCCACCATATTAGGTGCGGTGACACCGGTACCGGACAGCTTATCGGAATACGGATTTGCCGGACTGTTACGCGGTAGTAAAACCGAATTGGTTGATTGCATATCTGTAGACCTACAGATTCCAGCCAGCGCTGAAATCGTACTGGAAGGCTTTATATACCCCGATGAAACTGCGCCCGAGGGCCCCTTTGGCGATCACACGGGCTATTACAACGAGATCGAGGAATTTCCGGTTTTTACCATCCAACGCATTACCCAGCGACATAACCCGATTTACCACAGCACTTATACCGGACGGCCACCCGACGAACCCGCGGTTCTTGGTGTAGCCTTGAATGAGGTATTTGTACCTATACTACAGAAACAATTCCCCGAAATTACCGATTTTTATCTGCCCCCCGAAGGCTGTTCGTATCGCCTCGCCGTGGTCAGTATGATAAAACAATATCCTGGCCATGCTAAACGGGTAATGTTCGGTGTATGGTCCTTTCTGCGCCAATTCATGTATACCAAATTTGTAGTCGTGACCGACGACGACATCAATGTGCGCGATTGGAAGGACGTGATCTGGGCCATGACTACGCGAATGGATCCAGTGAGGGATACAACGCTATTGGAAAACACGCCGATCGATTACTTGGATTTTGCGTCACCGGTATCGGGTCTAGGGTCCAAAATAGGTTTCGACGCGACCAACAAGTGGCCGGGTGAAACCGAGCGAGAATGGGGAAGACCGATTACTATGACCAACAACATCAAAAAATCTGTCGACCAATTATGGGATTCACTCGACTTGGGTATTTGACCGCACCCTATGAAAAACGTTTTTGAGTAGCATTTGGCCGTCTATAACATAAACTTCTAGCATCATGCATTTTATTTCCGATACCGTAATCGGGCGCTGCGCTTTCATCGTGGTGTACCTGGTCAGCGTGCAAACCAATGCTGACACAGCTCCGAATCTAGCGGTCGCCGAGAGCGCGCAGCAAACAGTTACACTAACCGGTTTCACTCGAGCCCGAACCAAATTGGACTTATCGCCCGAAATGTCTGGACGGGTGGAAAAGGTATTTGCTGATATTGGCGAACCCATTCCAACCGATGGTAACTTCGCCTGCCTGGACCGCACTTTTATCAACCTGGATATAGAGAGCAACCGGGCCGAAATAGCCAGAACCAAAATCGACATCGAATATTTCAGTAAACAGGTCGATCGCTATCAAAAACTGGTCAACCAAAATAGCTCGTCACAAATTCAGTTGGACGACCACAAGCGCAGTCTAGAAACTGCAAGACAACAACTTCGAATACTGAGAACTAAAGGACGAGAGTTAGCGGAGCGGAAAAATCGTCACTGTATTTCGGTACCACCGGGCTGGCTCGTCATCGAACGGGAGATCGAACCCGGCGAATGGATCAACAAGGGCGACCCAGCGGGCCAAGCCGGAAATTTTTCTGAGCTGTTAATTCCTTACGCCGTTTCAATGCCCGAATTTCAAGCCTTACAACGATTCAGTGACAATATCCACATCGACATGCCAGATTTAGGGATTCGCGTGCCGGCGTCCCTGGAAAAAGTATCCCCGGGCTTTGACGAACAATCACGTAAAATCAAAATAGTTCTGGCCATCGAGGGGGGACGTGATGGCCGCCGAGGCGGCTTGAGAGCGCAACTTTCATTGAATATACCCGATGAAAACAATACTGTGACCCTACCACAGAGCGCATTGGACGAACGCTACGAGCAATACTGGTTACAGCGGGATAATGGTGAGCGCATAAAGGTTGTTTATCTGGGTAAAGATATCCAGAAAAGTAAAGATGGCGAACCGTTGGTCAGAGTATCGTCACCGTTGGTTAAACCCGGAGACAAATTCATCGTGCAGCAAAAATAAATCGGCATGGAATCTGTTATCCGCTTTTCTTTACAGCAAAAGGTTCTGTTTAATCTTTTATTTGTAGTTCTGATCGTCGCCGGTTCGTACGCGATGTTCAACCTACCCACTGACCGCTACCCCAGCGTCGATTTCGGCGAAGTCATCATTAACACCTATTATCCTGGTGCCTCGCCTGCCGAGGTGGAAACCTTGGTTACTCACGAAATTGAAGAAGCACTGGAATCGGTCAAGGACATCCAGTGGATCAAATCGACGTCGCAACGGGAAAATTCCAGAATCCATCTAAAATTTGTCGACGATGCGGATTATGCCAGTCTGTATAACGAGGTTCGATTCAAAGTTCTGAATATTTTGGATCAATTACCCGAGGAAATTGATCCGCCAACTATCGCCAGCCTGGATACAGAAGATTTTTTACCTGTCATCGTCATCAACCTGACCGGTGAACATGAAAATAGAGCGCTGACTCTAATGGGCGAAGAACTTAAATCCTCTCTGCAACAAGTCCCCAGGGTTCAAGAAATCAAAATAATTGGCGAATACGAGCGCGAATTTCATGTTCATCTTGACCCCGCCAAATTGAATGCCTTCGGCGTTAGCTTCGATGATGTAGCATCTGCACTTAGCCGCGCCAACGTATCCGTGCTGGCTGGGGACTATAAGGATAAATCTGGCGAATTCGTCGTCAAGGTGGATGAAAAATTCCGCAATCGCGACCAGGTCATCGACACGATCATACGCACGGATGCGGACGGCAGCTTTCTCAGGGTTGAAGACGTCATAAGCCGCGCCGAACTCAACTACAGAGACCCAAGGATCATTGCGTCGGTCAATGGAAAGAACGCGCTTGCGCTGCAAATCATTAAAACCCCGCAGGGCAATGCGCTGGATATTAAAGCGCAAATGTTGGAAATTCTGGAAAATTTCCAACCGATCGCCAAAAAACAGAACGTCTCCATCGTTTTAACTCAGGATTCAACGGTATATATCAAGGATGGATTAAACACTCTCAGTATGAACATGCTGGTCGGGATTATCCTAGTGTCTCTGATAATCTGGTATTTCATGGGGATTAGAAATGCCGGAATTATTACTATCGGCATTCCGTTTTCGTTCATGATCAGTATGCTTTTGATGTTTTTGAGCGGCAACAGCCTCAACGAATTGACCTTGTTCTCCTTTGTATTGGTGACTGGAATTATTGTAGATGATGCGATCGTAGTTACAGAAAACATCTACCGGCATATAGAACGCGGTGAAAAACTGAACGATGCCATCATTTACGGAACCTCGGAAGTCGCGTTACCCGTCATCTCCGCGACATTGACCACAGTCGCAGCGTTTATGCCGATGCTAATAATGACTGGGGTAACCGGTGAATTTTTTGCACTAATTCCCAAGACCGTTTCATATGCGATTCTTGCATCGCTGTTTGAATGCCTGTTAATTTTGCCCATTCATTACATGGATTTCGGTCCCCGGCCGAATACCGACCATGCAACTGATCGGCTCAATACGGATAACCGTCTATTGAAGCCATTGAGGATTTTAACGAATCGATTTTTGGCCATCACGCTGCACTACCGAATTCGCAGTTTAGCGATAGTTCTGGCCATGTTCGTGGCTACGGTCGCGGTACTTGGAGTTTCCATTAGCGGGAAAATACCACTAATTCGAATTAAGTTTTTCCCAGACGATTACACCTTGTATTACGTTGACGTCACTGGAAAAAGCGGCGCATCGATACAGCAAATTGACAAGCACGTACACGATATCACCGAGTTTATCCTGCAGGACGGACCAGGTATGTCACGGTCAGTGGCAGGTTTTGCGGGAATGTATTTTAACGACGACTACGAGCAAATTTACGCCAGTAACTACGGAACCGTAATGGCCACACTGCCGGCCAAAGACGATCAAAGCTTCGAATCACCGTTGGACCACTTGGAAAGTATGCGTAAACGTTTGAAGTCCAAGTTTGAAAAGAACGGACTCAAACTCCACATCCATCCACAAAAAGACGGGCCACCCCGCGGAAAAGACTTGAATGTACGGATACTTGGCAGCAATCCCACTTCGATCGCCGGTTTGGCCGAGAATATCTACGCGTTCATCAACAATGATCCTAAAATAGGTCCCTATTTGGAAGAATTGGGCGATAACCGCGGCAAGCCCAAACGTGTACTTCGGTTTGTCGTTCGTCATGATCGCGCGCAGGAATATGGTCTTAGCAGCAAGCAAGTTGCACGTCTAGCTGGTAGCGTGTTGGATGGGCGTTACGTTGGTCATTATCGATTAATCGACGAAGAAATCGATCTGAAATTATTCATCGATTCACAATTTTTCGATGCCCCCGAAGATGCTTTGTACATCCCGCTATTGGAACATGCCAGTGGCCCAATAAGGCTTAAGGATCTGACCCGGATCGAAGCTTTTGAAGAACCGGGCGATTTGAATCGCTATCAGCATAAACGCGCGATCAGCATCCAAGCCAATCTACAACCTTCGGCGCCAACATCTATACCGGTCATTGTCGCGACTATCCAAGCCTACTACGAAAAAATCAGGGACAAATATCCGGGCGCGACCCTAAGCTTTGGCGGAGAGCACGAAGATACTCAACGATCGTATACGTCGCTGGCTTATGCTTTCATTATTGCAACGCTGCTGATCTATATGATTTTGGCCACACAATTTCAATCTTACCTGCAACCGTTCATCATTTTATCCGCTGTGGTTTTCGCGTTAATCGGGGTAATTTTCGGCAAATTGGTCAGCCAATCGCTGTTCACTTTGAACAGTTTTATCGCAGTCATCGGCGTCGCGGGTGTTGTGGTCAACGACGCGCTAGTATTGATCGATTTTATCAACAAAGCCTATAGACGCGGTCTTTGCCGACGCGAAGCGATTTTCGAAGGGGTTAACATCAGGCTGCGCCCCATTTTACTAACGACATTAACCACTTCGCTGGGTTTGCTACCGATGGCTGTAGGCATCCCTAGCTACTCATTAGTTTGGGGAAGCATGGCTTCAACCTTTGTCACTGGTTTGGCCACTGCAACAATACTCACATTATTTATCGTACCGGTGATTTGGGATTTGCTGCAAGGTTGGTTGGAAAAACGCAACCCGGGCCAACGACTCATAGGTTCCGAAAATTATACTGATTAGCAAAAACAAGTTGAACCGGTCGCCGGAGACCAACCGCGCCCTAAAAGATAGCCCCAGAATAATCATCTTATCGACGAAAAAACCAAATAAACCTCGGCATGAGATCGCTACGATTCAATCCACCCCTCCAGCTGTTGCCGTACCAAATCATTCAACAATCCAATTCCCGTTTCCGAATCGTTTAAGCACGCCAATAAGTCATACCGGTCACCACCATTTTTAACGAATATTTCGCGGTTCTGAATGCCTATTTCCTCAAGCGTTTCCAGACAATCAACCGCAAATCCTGGCGTTAGAACCATAACCCGCTTAACGCCACTTTGGGCTAATTGGATCAGCGTTTGATCAGTGGCCGGCTCCAACCATTTTTTTGGACCGAAGCGCGATTGAAACGTCATTTGAAGATAATGATCGTCCACATCAAGCATCTCCCTCAACAATCGCGTGGTTTCAGCACATTGATCAAAATATGGGTCGCCTTTTTCCACGCACTGCTTGGGTAAGCCATGGTACGAAGCGATGATGGTTTCCGGCCGGGATTCAACCTTAGCCAAATAATCGGTCACCGTATCCGCCAAAGCTCGGATATAAACCGGATGATCAAAATAAGGCGGCAGAGTGCGTAAGGCCGGTTGCCAGCGCCAGGTTTTCAGAATGTCGAAAACTTTGTCCGTCACTGTAGCCGTCGAGGTTGCGCTGTATTGCGGGTACAAAGGTACGACCAAAATTTTCTTACAACCTTGGTCTCTAAGCTGTTCCAGCGAATCTCGCAGCGGTGGTACGCCGTAACGCATCGCCCAAGAAACAACAATCGAAGGACTGTAATCGCTCATTTTTAACGCCAATTCTTCTGCCTGCCTGCGGGTAAAAAATCGCAACGGAGATTCATCCTGATCAGTCAACCATATCTTTCGGTACGCGCGTACAACCTTGCCTGGCCGCGTCGTCAAAATAATCCCCTGGAGTATCGGCTGCCATAACCAAGGGGACAACTCAATCACACGCCGGTCGGACAGAAATTCTGCCAGAAACTTGCGTACGGAAATACGATCACAATGTTCCGGTGTGCCGAGGTTGACCAACAATACGCCAATCTTCGTCGCCGAAATCTCACTAGTATCCCTTTTTGACGGGCCCTGGTTATTTGAGTGCATGCTAGATCCTGTTGGCCAATAAAATAAAAAAGGATTTGATTTTTGGATACCTCTTCAAATGTGCTATTACGCCGATCAAATACGACGCGAACCACAATGCACACATTTTTTAATGTGTCGGAACATTGCGTTCAAAGTTGAGAAATAAGCATTTTTATCAAATATTAAGATATAACGTCAGGCAATGGAGCAAAAATAGCGCAATTAAAACCAAAATTTGCGCACTAGTGGAGTTTTTTACCGATAATGTACGAATGACTACCATCGACCTTATTGTTGTTATATATCAGCCATTTCGCGTGAAATTAGTTGCTCAATAAATAAATTTAGACGAGCTAAGAATGCATCTCCATGGTTCGAATATCAAGAAAACTGCCACTGGGATACGCTAAAAGTTTTTCAAATGCCATGGCCAAACGGTGGCTCGCTTCTTTAGGTTCCGGCATGGAATCCGTCCCGATCGCATCCTGCAAAACCTTTGCCGAGGGATATTCGTTAGCATTTACATTGACATCAATATGGTCCTGCATCTGCGTATGAACCAGTCCAGGCGCAAATGCGCTTATATGAGTGTCTGTAAATTCGTGCGCATAAAGTTTCGCAAGCATGTTTAACGCGGCTTTTGATAACGCATACCCACCCCATCCCTTACTTGCGTTGACCGCAGCCCCCGATGACATAAAGACAATCTGTTCGATTCGGATCTGGCTGGCGTACAACCAATCCATCACCGCTTTGTTGGCCCAAAGATTTATATCCATTACTCGTTTGATTTCAGCCATCGGTATCGCGTGCAATTCTTGAATGTCGCCCAAGACACCGGCGTTCAACACCACCAATTTGAGTCGATCCACGCCACTCAGCAATGTATCCATTGCTGCTCCCACACGCTCCAATTCACCGAGGTCACATTCAACATCGCGCAATCGGGTGTTGCGCAACGGGCAGCCCCGACGACTTAGACCGAAAACCGTGTATCCGCGGTCCATGTATTCCTCGGTCAAGCCCAAGCCTATCCCGTCGCTATTGCCGGTAATTAAAACTGCATAAGGTACACTCACTTAAACTAGACCCTGTTAAATTTAAATATATTGCAAGGGGTAAACAGGTTTGCCGCAGGGGTCAATCGACTCGACGTCCTCAGAATCTATAGATCCCGCGCCCGCAGGTAAGCCTGTTCCGAAACCTTTTCCCACTGTATTACCTGGCTACGAAATTTTTCGAACGACTCATAAACCTTTCTTGACATCGGGTCGCGTCCGACCATTTCGCTAACCACCTCTTGTGAAATTGAGCGGAGCTTGATCAGCACCTCGTCGGGTAGCGCTTTTAGCTGAACATTATGCTGATTAACCAATTGCTGCAAAGCTTGATTGTTACGCGCGGTAAATTCCGCAAGCATATCCAAATTTGCAGCCTTACACGCGGTCAGCACAATGGACTGCAAATCATTGGGTAACGCGTTGAATGCCTTCTTATTCATAAAACATTCCAACGTCGAGCCCGGTTCATGCCATCCGGGATAGTAATAATATTTTGCCGCTTTATACAAACCAAAGGCCAGGTCATTATAAGGTCCCACCCACTCTGTCGCATCGATGGTGCCCGACTTAAGCGAGGTAAACAATTCTCCTCCAGCGATAGTCACAGGGGTACCTCCGGCACGTTTCAATACTTCCCCACCCAGCCCCGGAATACGCATCTTCAATCCCTTTAAATCTTCCATGGAATTGATTTCTTTATTGAACCACCCCGCCATTTGCACACCAGAATTACCCGTGGCGGCCGGTATCAAACCAAACTGATCGTAAATTTCGCGCCATAATTCCATACCACCGCCGTAGTACAACCACGCATTCATTTCTTGCGCGGTCAACCCGAAAGGTACCGAAGAGAAAAATTGCACCGCTTCGCTCTTGCCCTTCCAATAATAAGCACCCGCATGTCCCATTTGCGCTGTGCCGCTGGACACCGCGTCGAATACCTCAAAAGCCGGCACCAATTCTTTTGCCCCATAGACCTTGACAACAATGCGTCCACCGGTCATTTGTTCGATAGAATTCGCCAGCAAATTTGCATTGGTTCCCAAACCCGGAAAATTCTTCGGCCACGCCGTTACCATTTTCCAATGGATTTGTTCTGCCGCCGGGGCCAATGATGGAGCCGATGCGACTGCACCCGCCGCAACCGTTCCACCGATTTGTTGTATAAAATTTCGCCGTCTCATATTAAATCTCGAATTATTGCGTTGAGCAGAACATCAATTGGAAGCTTTCCAGTACTATTCTGAGGAGTTATTCGTGTCGCTCACTGTGTAGCTTTTTGTATGCAAAATCTATCCTAACGGCGCAAAGATTAGTGTCAACCCAGAGCTGAAAATGATTATAGATCGCTTGGACTTTGTTAAAAAATGGAAAATGTCACAATAACCGGTATAACTTAAGCATATTCTGCATTATATTGGCGTTAGGCTATGCTTGGATCAATTGGCTTGCAAGATCCGAAATACTCGGGAACTCGCGCCAAATTTGGCAGTCACAGCGAAAAGAAGTGATGGGTCAAAATTCAATCCGCAATCAACAACATTAGATAAGATGTTTCTCAAAGGTAATCCATGGATCAATCTGATCGTTACGCTGATCTAAGTCTTAAACAAGAAGACTTGATATCCGCTGGTCGGCATGTCCTCGTCGCCTATATCATGAAACCCAAAAAGGGATTCGGTTACCAAGCGACCGCTGCGCATTTTGCCGCCGAATCATCAACCGGCACCAACGTCAATGTATTCACGACAGACGATTTTACTAAGCGATTGGACGCAATCGTCTATGAAATTGATGAGCCCAATGAATTGATCAAGATTGCGTACCCGGTCGATCTATTCGACCGGAACATGATCAATGGCCGTGCAATGATTGCGTCGTTTCTAACCTTGGTTATAGGTAACAATCAAGGTATGGGGGACGTCGAGTACGGCAAAATGGTTGATTTCTATGTACCGCCCGTCTATCTCAAATTGTTCGACGGCCCCGCTACAACGATCAAAGACCTATGGCGTGTCCTGGGTCGACCGATCAAAAATGGCGGCTTCATAGTTGGCACTATCATCAAGCCCAAATTGGGACTGCGACCGCAACCATTCGCCGATGCCGCGTACCAATTCTGGTTGGGCGGAGATTTTATTAAGAATGACGAGCCACAAGGTAATCAACCTTTTGCGCCGCTGAAGGAAACAACTCGACGGGTTTCCGACGCGATGCAACGCGCTCAAGACAAAACCGGGCAAGCTAAATTATTTTCGGCCAATATTACCGCAGATGATCACGATGAAATGATAGCGCGGGGCGAATTTATTCTGGAAACCTTTGGCAATAATGCCAGCCACGTGGCATTTATGGTAAATGGCTACACTGCTGGTCCCGCCGCAGTGGCGACCGCCCGCAAAAACTTCCCCAATCAATTTCTTCACTACCACAGATCGGGACACGGAGCCATCACATCACCACAAACAAAGCGAGGTTATACCGCGTTCGTTCATTGCAAAATGTCCAGACTACAAGGCGCATCCGGTATTCACACAGGTAGCATGGGTTTTGGGAAAATGGAGGGGCATGAAGACGATAGATCAACCGCCTATATGATAGAACAGGACGCCGCAGATGGCCCGTATTTTTACCAGGACTGGCTGGGTATGAATCCTACCACACCAATCATTTCAGGTGGGATGAATGCGGTTAGAATGCCGGGCTTTTTCGAAAATTTGGGACACTCGAATCTAATATTGACCGCCGGTGGCGGTACTTATGGACACATCGATGGGCCCGTCTCTGGCGCACTATCCTTACGCCAAGCAGAACAATGCTGGAAAGCCGGTGCTGACCCGGTTGAATTCGCGCGTGAAAATAAAGAATTTGCCCGTGCGTTTATGTCATTCCCAAACGACGCAGATCGCATTTACCCTAAGTGGCGAAATAAATTACACGCGGACTCATCAAATCGAAGTATCGTGGCATAGAACTACGACGTTAAAAAAGACCAATCTTCGCACGCCTCATTTGACACCGCTGATAATCCCATAACCCGACACACCCTGGCGATAAAGGTGATATTGGTGCAATCCCGCCATAAAATTGGCATCTTGCACTTCGTTTCTAAGTCTGAATAAGCGCGAAGTTTTTTGTAAGAGATAGTTGATCACAGCTGTTCTGTACATGCGTACCGCCGACGGAAATATTTCTTTGGAAATATCCCGAACGTCAATATCTTTGAAACCAGCTTGATCAACGTATCCTCGAAATTGATCGGGGGTTGCAAGGTTAGGAACCGCCCAACCGTTCAACCAGCCGACAAACAATTTCCACTCGGCTTCGGTGAATTGATTTCTGTTGACGAAGCCATCGGCAACAACCAAGCGCCCCCCATTGTGTAAAACCCGATACGCTTCATCGACAAAATCCTGTTTACGTACCGCATAACAAATGCTTTCCAAACCCCAAACGACATCGAAGCTATCCTCAGGAAACGGTATATGACAAAAATCCGCGGTCTTAAAACTAACCCGATCGGCAACACCGCGTTTTTCGGCAAATTGGGTCGCTCGTTCAACCTGTTGTTCACTCAGCGTTATACCCAATACTTTGGCACCATAGGTTTCCGCAAGCCAAATCGAACTGCCTCCTAGACCGCAACCGGCATCAAGTATGTAATCAGACGCACTTATCGACACCTGCTGCGCCACCTTTCGGTTCATATTCAGCAGTGAATCATTATGATTCTTAGTATCAGACTCCCAGTACCCATAGTGCAACGCGAGGTTTTTACCATTGATCCAGGCGAAACGATAATCCCAGTAGCAATCGTCGTAGTAATTGACAATATCGCGGTGTAAATCTTGTGTAGTCAGAGTCCGATAGTCTTGGTTCGGATGCATGGTATATTCGAATTTATTCACGGTGCTCATTCAGTTTGCCATCGTTTCAATGCGGCCTAGCAATGTTTAATTCTAGGAGCGCAGGATCATTATCAAGTCGGGCACGAAGGATAGGGATTTGGAACCGACTAATCAAACAAATTCGCACTAACCAACTAAATTCAGTAGTCGAAACACCAGCGTAGATACATCTTGAATGCAAGATAATCATCGTTAAAATCGGTCGAAACGGACCCTTTTGGCGCAGAGTAATATAGACTCGCACCACATCCGATTGCTATAATTTCGCCTTTTACCCGGACCTTTTGAGAACCTAACCGTTAGCGATCCAAAGGTACACTAGCTTAACATCACCAAGGCGACCCACTTTCCAGCATCTGCAGTGACGTTCCAAATCTCAACTGGTTTTCGACCCTACGCGCCGTTTCGCGGCTCAACCAATGATCGAAACTTAGAGCTGGACGACGCACGAATGCTGTCGACGCCAATACCTGTCGGAGGAAATTAATAAAATGACCATCAAAGTTGCAATTAATGGATACGGTCGCATTGGACGCAATGTTTTGCGGGCCGTATATGAAGCCGGTCGCACAAATGAAGTGCAAATTGTAGCGATCAACGACCTCGGAGACGCAGAAACCAATGCGCACCTGACCCAATACGATACCGCTCACGGTAAATTTCCAGGAGAAATTACTGTTGATGGTGATTATTTGCTAGTCAACGGAGACCGCATAAGAGTCTTCGCCGAACGCGACCCGACCAAATTACCGTGGGGTGACCTGGGGGTCGACGTCGTTCACGAATGCACCGGTTTTTTTGCTTCCAAGGAAAAAGCCAGCGCCCACCTTTCTGGTGGAGCTAAAAAGGTTATTATTTCTGCGCCCGGTGGCAACGACGTAGATGCGACAGTGGTATATGGGGTTAATCACGACGTTCTGAAAGCAACCGATACGGTTATTTCAAATGCTTCGTGCACGACCAATTGCTTGAGCCCTCTAGTTAAACCTTTAGTCGATAGCGTTGGCGTGGAACATGGCCTGATGACGACCATACACGCCTACACTAACGATCAGGTATTGACCGACGTTTTCCATTCCGATCTGCGCCGAGCACGCTCGGCGACGATGTCGATGATCCCAACCAAAACCGGCGCGGCCGCAGCTGTCGGCCTAGTTTTACCAGACCTGGCAGGAAAACTCGATGGATTCGCAATGCGCGTACCTACTATCAATGTTTCGGTTGTCGACTTGACCTTCCAGGCATCAAGAAGTACCAGCAAAGACGAGATAGATGGTATTTTGAAAAATGCTGCGGAAGGACCATTAAAAGGTATTCTCGAATACAACGACAAACCACTGGTATCGGTAGATTTTAACCATAACCCGGCGTCTTCGATATACGAATCGAGCTTGACCAAAGTGATGGAAGGTAATTTCGTCAAAGTCTTGTCATGGTATGACAACGAGTGGGGCTTTTCGAATAGAATGATCGATACGACCCTAGCGTTGATGAACGCCAAATAACATGCAGGCAATGAGAAGAACCAAAATAGTCGCAACCTTAGGACCATCAACAGATGATCCATTAGTATTAGAGCAACTATTTAAAGCCGGGTTAGACGTTGTTCGACTCAATTACTCGCACGGAACCGCCGAAGAGCACAAACGGAGCGCAGACCTTGTCCGATCAGTTTCCAGAAATATAAGAAGCTATGTCGGAATCCTAGCCGATTTACAAGGCCCCAAAGTTAGGATCGCGCGCTTCAAAGGCGGCAAGGTAACCCTACAGCGAAATGCCAAATTTACGTTAGATACCGGATTAGACCCCGATAGCGGCGATCAAAACCAGGTCGGTTGCTTTTACGAAGACTTACCTTCAGACGTCAAAGCCGGCAACGTACTGATGCTGGACGACGGCCGCGTGGTCTTAGAGGTCGATGCAGTCGAAGGAACGCGAATAGAATGCCACGTTATCGTTGGAGGCGAACTCTCTGATCATAAGGGAATTAACCTTCAAGGTGGTGGTTTATCAGCTCCGGCCCTTACCGATAAAGACCGGGAAGATATTAAGTCAGCCGCTGCAATTGGCGCAGATTATGTTGCCGTATCCTTCCCGATCAGCGCCAACGATATTCACGAAGCACGCAGGCTGGTGCGAGCCGCAGGAAGCAATGCAGGCATTGTTGCAAAAATCGAACGCGCCGAGGCACTAGACGCAATAGAACAAATAATCGAGGCGTCCGATGTCATCATGGTCGCTCGCGGTGACCTGGGGGTAGAGATCGGCGACGCTGTGTTACCGCCGGTCCAAAAACGTTTGATCGAAATGGCGCGAAAAATGGATACAGCCGTTATCATAGCAACTCAGATGATGGAATCTATGATCCAAAATCCACTCCCCACTCGCGCCGAGGTTTTCGATGTGGCCAATGCGGTGTTCGATGGTACGGACGCGGTTATGCTTTCCGGAGAAACAGCGGTTGGAAAATATCCGGTCAAAGCAGTAGAAGCAGTCCATCGGGTTTGTTTGGAGACTGAAAAACAACCGCGCTTAAAAACGCACACAACCAATGATGATGTACGTTTCTCACGCATCGACGAAGCCATCGCGAAATCAACGATGTTCGTCGCTAATCACTGCCAGATTCACGCAATAGTGGCTTTGACTGAATCTGGCGCAACCGCCATATGGATGTCCAGGATCAGCTCGGCAATTCCGATTATCGCAATGACTTCGCACGCCAGAACCTGCCGCAAGGTAACCCTGCTGCGCGGTGTTTATCCGCTCAGCTTTAAAGTTGAAACTTCCGACCATGCGGTCGTAAACAAAGCAGCGATTGAAGAACTCGAACGGCGGGACATGGTGACTAAAGGCGATCATATCATCATAACTAAAGGCGATTTAAGCGGCGTTCAAGGTGGCACCAATGCCATGAAAATTATTCGTATTGGAGACGAAATCAATCCAGATTAAACCGCCATTCATTTTCTCATCAATTTGCAAAGCGAACACCTCCCCAATAGCATCGAGCGTCCATTTTAGTCGTCAAGCTTTTCGCTAATCGCATTAAACCGATTTAAACATGTACAACGCTAAGTTATTGCAGATTACGGACAACATAGTTTCCAATCGATACGACAATAATTATAAAAAACGAGTATAGCGGGAGCCGAAACCCGGTCAATCTTACAAACTATAGATCGTTATCTAATTTCGGAGCCTTCTCTAGCACTGTATCCACATCAATACTGCAAAGAAATGCCAATCTTATATTCGGCAATGGGGAAAGATCTGTTATTGTAATGGGCTTTTTCCGTCTTTATGATTTCGCAAACGGCACTAACACGGAGAAGCGTCGCGTGCGGGTAACTTTATTTAATAATTAGGAGATTCTTATGCCATCGCGCAAAGAACTTGCGAATGCCATTCGCGCTTTGAGCATGGACGCGGTCGAAAAAGCCACTTGTGGGCACCCAGGGGCGCCAATGGGTATGGCGGATATCGCCGAAGTATTGTGGAACGATTATTTTGTCCACAACCCCACAAATCCTGACTGGCCGGACCGTGATCGTTTTGTATTGTCCAATGGGCATGGTTCGATGCTGATCTATTCGATCTTGCATCTTACCGGCTATGATTTGTCAATCGAAGATATCAAAAGCTTTCGCCAATTACATTCCAAAACCCCGGGTCATCCAGAATACGGTTATACCCCAGGGGTTGAAACAACTACAGGCCCACTCGGACAAGGTCTAGCCAATGCGGTAGGAATGGCGTTAGCGGAACGCACGTTGGCGGCACAATTTAACCGCAAAGACCACACTATAGTAAATCACTATACCTATGTCTTTTTGGGCGACGGTTGCATGATGGAAGGGATTTCCCACGAAGTCAGTTCCCTGGCAGGAACTTTGAGATTGGACAAGCTCATCGCATTTTACGATGACAATGGAATTTCCATCGACGGTGAAGTTGAGGGGTGGTTTACCGACGATACGGTAAAACGATTCGAATCTTATGGTTGGCACGTAATTCCTGGCGTTGATGGACACGATCCGGACCAAATTAAAACCGCGGTTGAACAAGCCCGTGCACAAACCGGTAAACCTACGCTAATTTGTTGCAAAACCATCATTGGCTGGGGCGCACCCAACAAGCAAGGCAAAGAAAGTTGTCACGGGGCAGCGTTGGGCGAGCGTGAAGTCGAATTGGTACGAGAAACCATTAACTGGCCCCACGCACCCTTCGAAGTTGCCGACGAGATATATACACAATGGGATGCTAAACAACGTGGAGCGGCACACGAACAAGCATGGAATAAACGTTTCGTATCCTACCGGAACGCACACCCAGAACTTGCCGAAGAATTCGATCGTCGCATCAACAGAAGATTACCCAAACACTGGGATGATCACGCGAAAGCATATATAGAACAAACCAATCAGGCTTGTGAAAATATCGCCAGCCGCAAGGCATCTTTGAATGCTATCAATATATTCGCGCCAGAATTACCCGAATTATTAGGTGGTTCAGCCGATCTAGCCGGGTCAAATCTGACGATCTGGGACGGCGCTAAAGACGTCAATGCCGGAGATAAATCCGGTAATTACATTTACTACGGCGTTCGCGAATTCGGCATGTCGGCAATGATGAACGGCATAGCATTGCATGGCGGCTTTATCACCTTCGGCGCAACGTTTCTGATGTTTTCCGACTACGCACGCAATGCATTGCGTATGTCCGCCTTGATGAAAGTACCGGTCATTCACATATACACCCATGACTCGATCGGTCTCGGCGAAGACGGGCCAACCCACCAACCAGTCGAGCATCTGGCTTCGTTAAGACTGATTCCGAATATGGAGGTCTGGCGCCCTTGCGATACGGTTGAATCCGCAGTCGCGTGGAAAGCAGCAATCGATCACAATACGGGGCCAACCTGTCTAACCTTTTCACGTCAAACTTTACCGCATCAACAGCGCACTAAAGACCAATTGTCAAACATCGCTAGGGGCGGGTATACATTACAGGACTGCGATGGTATCCCCGACGCGATTTTGATCGCCACTGGATCGGAAGTCGAATTGGCAGTGCAAGCATCTGATCTGCTGGCCCGGCAAGGTAGAAACATTCGAGTTGTATCCATGCCCTGCACCAGCGTATTCGACCGTCAGGATGTTGCCTACAAAAAATCCATACTGCCGGATTCAGTCACGGCTAGAGTATCCATAGAAGCTGGAGCAACTCCGCATTGGTACAAGTACATCGGAATAAATGGTAAAGCCATCGGTGTAGATCGATTCGGGGAATCAGCCCCTGCTGAACGTTTATTCGAAGAATTTGGGCTCACGGTTACGCATATTGTCGACACAACTAATCAATTGTTATAGTTTAGTCGCCTCTTAGAATCGATAATGCAAAAGATAATCACCATTAAAATAAGAAAAAGCACCGATGAATCCCGACACTGGCACCAAAACGCCAGCCAGTTTCGGTGATTGTAACGGAGAATTCGAACTAGTTAGGATGAATGTAAAGATGCTAAATGAAGATTTTAACCAAAACTGGTTTCGGTTCCTTCCGTTCTGAGTACAGCGCAATATCTGATGAAATCCTGACCCATGTCCAAAGCGCATCCGATTATTGCAGTTACCGGCTCTTCTGGCGCAGGCACGACGACCGTTAAGCACGCTTTCGAACACATATTCACCAAATTAGATATCCATGCCGGAATGCTGGAAGGCGACAGTTTCCATCGCTTCGAGCGGATGGAAATGCGGCGCAGAATTATAGAACACGACAAGCTTGGCAAACCATTCAGTCATTTTTCAGCCGAAACCAATTTGCTCGAAAAACTGGAAGCTTTATTCCGTCAATATGGCGAGAACGGTACCGGCAAACGGCGCTTCTATGTACACGATGAAACCGAAGCTTCTCTGCACAAAATCCCTGCAGGGACGTTTACAGAATGGGAAGACCTGCCGCCCGACACCGACCTTATGTTTTACGAAGGGCTGCACGGCGCGGCCAAAACCAAAACGATCGATATATCTAAGTATGCGGATTTAATCGTTGGGGTGGTACCTGTCATTAACCTTGAATGGATCCAGAAAATCAATCGAGATATCGAAGAACGCGGTTATAAGCGCGACGCCGTTACCGAAACCATTCTGCGCCGTATGCATGATTATGTGTATATGATCGCACCGCAATTTTCACGAACGGACATCAACTTCCAACGGGTCCCTACAGTCGATACTTCCAATCCATTTATATCCCGATATGTACCCACACTGGATGAAAGCTTTGTTGTGATACGGGTTAATAACCCGAAAAAATTCGACATCGATTTCCCCTATCTTCTCGCCATGATACAAAATTCCTTTATGTCCCGGCGCAACAATATCGTTATCCCCGGTGGAAAAATGGGACTGGCAATGGAAATTATATTCATGCCTATTGTCGAACAGATTATGCTGGCAAAAAAACAAGCTTCGGCATTTAAAACATAAAGCATGTCGTGAATATCAATAAACCCCAAAAGGAGAATCAAAAATGGCATTAATTTCAATGCGACAACTATTGGACTACGCTGCGGAACACGACTTTGGACTGCCTGCATTTAATGTCAACAATATGGAACAGGTACACGCCATTATGCAAGCTGCCGACGCCACCGACAGCCCGGTTATCATGCAAGGTTCAGCTGGCGCCAGGTCTTATGCAGGAGAACCTTTCCTGCGTCATTTGATAATTGCGGCCATCGAACAATACCCGCATATTCCAGTTGTAATGCACCAGGATCATGGAGCCGAACCAGCTGTCTGCTTTCGGTCGATTCAATCGGGCTTTACCAGCGTCATGATGGATGGCTCGTTGATGCCGGATATGAAAACCCCCGCCAGCTACGACTATAACGTAGCCACCACCGCCGAAGTGGTAAAACTAGCCCATGCTTGCGGGGTTTCAGTTGAAGGGGAATTGGGTTGTCTCGGTTCACTGGAAACCGGTGAGATGGGTGAAGAAGACGGACATGGTGCTGAAGGGAAATTGAGCATGGACCAGTTACTCACCGATCCTGATGAAGCCGCCGACTTTGTCGAAAAAACCAAAGTCGATACCCTGGCCATCGCTATCGGGACCAGCCATGGCGCTTACAAATTCACCCGACCGCCGACCGGGGATATCCTAGCTATCGACAGAATCAAGGAAATTCATGCGCGCATCCCCAACACGCATTTAGTCATGCACGGCTCATCATCGGTACCCCAGGATTGGTTGGAAACGATCAACAATTACGGTGGTGACATGGGTAAAACTTATGGCGTACCGGTAGCAGAAGTCCAAGAAGGCATCAAGCACGGCGTTCGAAAAGTGAATATTGACACAGATTTGCGAATGGCATCAACGGGTGCGATTCGAAAGTTCATGGCTGAAAATAAATCGGTATTCGATCCCCGCAAATTCCTGAAAGCCTCGACCGATGCGATGCAAAGCATTTGCGAGGCAAGATACAAGTCCTTTGGCTGCGCCGGACACGGATCGAAAATAAAATCATTGTCTCTTGATACCATGGTATCGCGATACGCTAGCGGAGAACTCGATCCACAGGTAAGCTAAATATTAACCTTGAGCGGTATCAATAGGATGTATGATGCCTGTCAATACTGTTAGATTGAGGTTAATCCGACTTCTGCAGCAAGCCGTTTTCGTCCATATACCGATGAAGACCTTTCGCAACCAGCGAATGCCCAGTACTCGACAGGTGACCACCAATATCTTTAGGCCGCCAAATTGGCTGATCTGGCGATTCCTCTGCAAAGGCCCTGAAGGGCCCATCCATATTGATAACCGCCATTCCCAATTCTTTAGCAACATCCTGGCTGAACGCGCCAATCTCTTCATATTTTGACCTGCCTTTTTCAACTATATCCCGATCCGGAAGAATCAACCAGATCGGGACTGCACCTTGCGCAACAATGTCATCCCGAAAACGTAACATCAGCGCCGCCAATAATTTTCGACCTGCCGAACCCTTCGATCGATCGCGTTTCTCGTGATTGATAATGGGTTCGGCAAATGCAGCAATAGCATAGGAATAACCCCAACCCCCAATCTTTCTCTCGCCCGAAACATATTTTTGGTATAACTCTTCGGGTGCCGGTACCGGTGAATTCGTCAGGACCAAACGCCCCTCATCCAATTCAAACATTGGCTTGGCGTAATAGCGAAAACGTATCAAATTGCGGCTGTAATCCAACAAATAAAACCCTAGCACTACAATATCAGGTTCATACTTCTTGCCGTATCGTCGGTAATTAATTATTTGCTGGTCGGTGCCGGTCGCCGAAACACTTAGATTCAACACCTCCCAGTCCTGTAGATAATTGTCAGCCAATTGGGCCGCGTAGGTTTGTTCGTTTGAAACACCGTAGCCAAACGAAAAACTATCACCCAAAATCACTAAACGTTTTTGCCGTGGATGCGGCCCTGCGCTAAATTCCTGTTTATTGCGCATATGCTCAGCATTTATTTTGACTTCTTCAGTATAGAGATTGGCCCGGTTGTTCCAACCTATCCACGGATCATAATCAAATTTCTCGTTAAACGAAGCGTTGCCGCTGGTTGCGCGCTCCCTGACCCACTGCCATTCTTTCCTAACCGAATAATCGAAATGAGGAGGAATTTTGTCGGTAACCGCATAATAAATACGCAGGCTTGCTTCCAATAGCAAAAATACGCTTGCCGAGTAAAACAGCACCAACCCGATATATCGATTAAAACTTTTTTTACCGCTTTTCTTATTCAATTTGCGTACTCAATATTGCAACAATTCTTAAAGGGGGCAACAAAGATCAAAAAAACCGTCTGTTATTCATAATTATTTGCACGTCAATACCAACCGAAACTCTAAATTTTGATCAAATTCACACTTTGCAGATCATTCTAAATACCACAGGCCATTATCCCGTCATTCCACAATTCAAACTTTGCGTTCAAACCACTTTGAAGATTCTTGAATGTCGAGCTGGATAAGTGAGCTAACGCAAAAATCGTCACCCCAACATTTCTAACCAATCGTTATTTCGATTGGGAAGTGATACGCAAAATTTTGCAAAAGGAATTTGACGAAAACATAATTGGTCGCTTCTGAGTTGACGATATCGCACTGCTGAAATAGCGCGGTAACATACGAACGGATCAAAAAAATGTAATTTCAGAAAAACCATGCATCTAATTCTTCGAATTATTCACTCGATTATCTCACCAATTGGTCGTACCAGGGTGCAATATCTCATCGAGTCTAAATTTCGTTTATGATACTGGATAGTTCAAATCCAATCAGTAGCAAAATCGTCGTACCAAGCGACCTGAGATGTCTATACGAAAAACATCGACAAAGCACCCGTTATTGTTACACTAACCAATCCAATATGTGGGATGATACTGCGTCAATGGTCTAGCACTATTTTAACGGTCCGAAATGAGAATTTCCCAAACCACTACCTGTGGCACTGAAATCACCGCGCTATACGCAGTGGATCCGGCTCAATCCTTAAAATCGATAATAATTTAAACCGGTAAATCTTATGACTGAAGCAGCGCAAATCCACACCATCGGAATTATTGGGGCCGGCGTCGCTGGGCTTGCGGCCGCTCGGTTGCTTTCTACTGCTGGCTTCGAGTGTGAAGTCTTCGAGAAGGGTGACCGCGTAGGAGGCGTTTGGGCTAGCGGTTATCATACCTTCGGGCTGCAAACGCCAAAATCTTTGTATGAAATTCCGGACTACCCGATGCCGGAAAGTTTTCCTAGATTACCAACCGGCCAACAACTTCAAGCCTATTTCGAAGATTACGCCAAAACTTTCGGCCTTATCGATAAAATAAGGTTGGGTTGCACTATCAAGAAACTTGAGCAACGCGGTTCTGATTCCTGGCTGATAAAATATTATCAAAAGGGCATAGACCCGATTCAAGAAAAAACCTTTGACTATATTGTTGTCGCAACCGGACTTTATTCGAACCCGTTCATACCCGATTTACCCAATAGAAAAAGCTTTGACGGTGAAGTGTTACACTCTTCACAATACACGTCGCCTGATCAGGTTAAGGGAAAAAACGTGGTTGTAGTGGGCTTCGGAAAAAGCGCGTTGGATATTGCAACCGACGCTGCACTATATGCAAACCGGGTAAGCTTGGCGTTTAGGGAGGCGCATTGGCCCGTACCCGTTGACGTACTCAATCTGATAGATGTCCGCCGGATATTTTTAAACCGTTTGGTCGGCGGATTTTTCCCCCTTTATCAACGACCCAAAAAATGGGAGAAAAAGCTGCACCAGTTCTGTCCTTGGCTGGTCAAAGGCTTCTGGCGATTTGTTGAATTATTGCTGAAAATCCAATTCCCGCTAAAAGCCTGCAAAGTGCTTCCCAGCACTGCACCGGAAAGTGATTTTTTTAACCAGGACTTTCTGCCGCGCCCTGAAACCTACAAGCTGATGAAACAGGGTAAAATCGAATGCGTCCAAACAAAAAATTTAGATTTGGATTCAACGGGAGTTGTGCTGGATAGCGGAGATCACCTACCCTGCGATACGATCATATTCGGAACAGGTTGGAAGCCCGACTATAGCTGGCTACCGGATCAATTCCATAGCGCGATAAACGATGATGGCGTTTACCTGTACCGCCATATTATTCACCCTGATCTTCCAAACTGCGCATTCATTGGCTGGGCTTCAACCTTTTCGAACTCATTGACGGCACATCTTGCATCGGTATGGCTGGTGAAATTACTAAAGAATAAATTCAACCTTCCAAATCAAACCGATCTACAACAGGAGATTGAGAAAATAAAAGCCTGGAAACGTAGTTTTATGCCACTCAGCAACAGTCGTGCTTCGCTGCTGCAATTGCATATGTGGAATTATCATGATGAATTACTTCGTGACGCGGGTATAGACCCCAAACGTAAATCCAATGTGTTGGCCGAATGGCTACAAGATTACCGACCTTCGGATTACCGACAAGTTTTGGAAGGGATAAAACAATAAAGCTGATTATTTTTTCGGTAAGTGTTTATTTTTGATTGGCTCTCAAATACCTGGCCGAGAATCTGTAAAAATAATTCGATGGCCTCTACAAATAGACTGGTATTGCCTTAGCCTATTTTTGAATTCTACAGTTTGGCGGATGGCGCAAGCTTGTTGCATATTCTGGCCCAATCTGAACACTGATTCTGGCGCAACGTGAACAGCGATTCTGGTTTATGGTGAACAGTGATTCCGGCTGAAGATGAACAGTTTTTCAAGTTTTTCCGGAATTGATGTTCAAC
>Ga0209992_10000687_pt1 | contig 42185 bp, 27 predicted proteins | sample 2SBtaG_2_FD_182564 | JGI IMG/M metagenome (GOLD analysis project Ga0209992, IMG submission 182564) | Deep subsurface microbial communities from Kolumbo volcano to uncover new lineages of life (NeLLi) - 2SBTROV12_ACTIVE470 metaG (SPAdes)... | ecosystem: Environmental > Aquatic > Marine >...
CAACATGAAGCCGGGCAAAGAGATGGGTCAGGAGCTGTCCTTTGGCACCTGGATCAAGCCCAACAAGAGCAACATCGGCAAGCTGCTCGCCGACTATGGCGTCGAGGTCAGCAACCAGCTCATCGTCGACCGCAAGCACGTCGATACGGTGCGGGTCATGCAGCTGCTCAACCGCGGCGGCATGCAGTTCCAGACGCAGCGTGACTTCGCTTACCCGCTTGTTCCGGTGGCGACCGAGTTCTCTCGCGAGCACGCGCTGACCCGCAGCATCCAGAACCTTTCGCTGCCCTTCCCGGTCAAGGTCGGCGTGAAGGATTCGGTGCGCAAGGACACCAACTTCAAGGTGTACGACCTCATCAAGACCTCGGAAGACTCGCTGCTCAAGGACGGCTCGGTGCCCGCCAACCCGCTCGCGCTGTCCGAGGCGGTCGTCAACGACCCGGCCAACGGTCCCCACGTCGCCGCGGTCATGGTCGAAGGCCCGTTCAAGTCGCGCTTCACCGCCGACAAGGTGCCCAAGCGCCCGCCGCCGAAGAAGAAAGCCAACCCGTTCGGTCGCGGGATGCCCGACGGCCCCAAGGCGGAGACCAAGGACGAGTACGAGCTGCGCAAACGCAGGTTCAAGGCGACCGGGGCTGGCAAGCTGCTCGTTGTCGGCACGCACATGGGCATCGAAGGGCTGAGCCGCGACTACGTGTTGCCCGACTTCAACGGCATCAAGATGGCCAAGTTCAGCGTCGAATCGCTGCAGGCCTACCAGCGTTGGCAGGCCAACTTCCAGAACTGGCAGATCCGCATCGGCCAGGTCAGCCACCTGCTGCCCGACAACCTGCGCTTTCTCAACAACGTGATGGACTGGGCCACCGCCCACGAAGCGCTCGCCGACATCCGCAGCAAAGGCGACACCCGCCGGCCGCTGCGCGAGGTCAAAGCCGACGATGCCCGAACCATGCGTCTTGGTGCCATCGTCGGCGTGCCGCTGTTGCTTATCGGCTTCGGATTCATCCGATTGACCATGCGGCGTCGGCGCGAAAACGAGCTCGATAACCACTAGCCCCGCACTCAAATTCTCGCAGCAGTTCCCAGCGGTCGATCGCTGACCGAAGGGAACGCCGGAGGCTCAAGATGAGCAAGTCAACGATCGTTATGTTGGTGCTTTTCGTGGCGCTCGGCGTCGGCTGGATGCTGATGAACCAGGGCCCCAAAGAGGCCGAACACCCCGCCGTCTCCGTGCAAGGATTCGTCAACAAGGACGTGTCTTTGCAGGACGTGAAGATCCTCAACAAGGACGACGAGTCGCCGTACACGTCGTGGACCGTCAAACGCAAAGGCGAAACGTTCACGCTCGATCGCGTGGCCGGACAGAGCAAAAAGAAGCACTCCGAGTCCAAGTGGAAAGCCACGCGCACGCACAAGGGCGGCAAGATGGCGCACAAAGGCGAGCCCTACCGGGTGCGCATGTATGCCCAAACTATCGCCCGCAGTTTCCGGTCGTCGTACTCCTTTGAGGCCAACGAAGACGAGCTCGCCGAATACGGGCTCGACAAGGAAAACCGCATCGAGGTCACGGCGTCGGGCGGCGACAAGAAGGTCCACCTCATCATCGGCAAGGTCGACAAGGCGGCGGCAGACGACGAGTCGACGGCGAAGACCTGGGTGATGCGCCCCGACGTCAAAGGCGTGGTGTACCAGGTGGCTGGACACGACCTCCGCAAGAATTTTGACGTGCCGTACAAGGACGTTCGCGACCGCAAGATCCTCGATTTCACTGTCGCCAAGGTCGACAAGGTCGTGCTCGAAAACCCGGCCGATCCGCTCGCCAAGAAGGTTATTGTCACGCGACCCGCGCTGCCCAAAGAGCAGGTTGCCAAGCTCGCCGAGATCGCCAAGGAGACCGACAAGGACAAGCGCGAAAAGCTCGAAAAAGAGATCCGCAAATCCAACGACGGCTGGAAGATTGTGCAACCCACCGGCTTTGCGGTCGGCGAAGTGGGCAGCTGGCTCGAATCGGTCGAGCGCATGGCGCTAACCGAAAACGTGGACACAGAAGACGGCAAGGCGCCCAAGGGCAGCGGGCTCGACGACGCGAAAGTCGCCGTGCGCATCTCCATCTTTGAGGGCGACAAGAAGACTGTTGTCGTGATGGGCAAAGCCAAGGAAGACGGGGAAAAAGACGTCTGGTGCAAGGTCGACGGCAACGACAAAGAGGCCTTCCAGGTCGCGTCATGGTCGGCCGAGCAGGTGATCAAGGGCCTCGATGACCTGCGCGACACCAAGCTGTTCGGAAAAGCGGCGATGGACACCGTCAAAGCAGCCGACAACCTCGTTATTGACAGCCCGGCCGGACGCTTCGCCGCGCGGCTCGAAAACGGCACGTGGATCGCCCGCGGAGTCCGTGGAGATCACAAGAAAATCAAGGAATTCATCGATGACATCGCCGGGCTCGACGTCGACTATGAGAGTGGGATGTCCCGCACGCAAGCAGGTTTGGATAAACCGGAATGGCGCGTCACTTTGTCAGCGAAGGGCGGAAGCTACCAGGTCGCCTTATCGGCCAAGGGCGGCGCGACTGGCGGCGAGGACTTCTTCGGAGCGGTCGGCGACAAGGGCCACGTCTTCAAGCTCCAGTCGTGGAGCGCGGACCGGCTGCGCAAAGACGGCACCCATCTCAAGGACAAGCACCTGGTCTTCGGCGCGACCAAAGCCTCAATCACGTCGCTGGTTGTCCCCGGCGCCGAGAAGAAGGGCGTGAAGCTGCTGCGCGATGGCGGCGCATGGAAGACCGACCCGGCCGATGCCAAGACCAAGCTGAAGGTCGCCGAGATCGACAAGCTCGCCGGCGCGGTTGCCGAAGCGGTCTACGACACCGAGATCACCGGCAAGACGCTCAAAGATCTGGGCTTGGAGCTGTCCGACCACACGCTCGGCTTCACCACCGGCAAAGACAGCTACACGCTGCGTTTTTCATCGCAGAACAAGGACGGCAACCCATACATCGCGCTGTTCAAGGGTGGAAAACCGGTTGTGATCGGCACGATGGCGTCGTACGCGGCCGACTCGCTCAAGAAAAAGCTCTCAGATCTCAAGCAGTAACGTGTAACGCCTCCTGGCGTTGGACGACAAGAACACAGCGCCGCGGTTTCGAGGCCGCCCAGGCGCTTCATCGGCGGAGCATTTTCCCGAGATATTCCGTTCGCCTCCGCTGTTTCGCGTTGCTATTTCGTAACGACAGACGCATATCGGCCTCGCAAAGACCAAGCCCCGAAGTCACCGTGGAGAAACAATGCAATTCAGGTTGAGCACGTCCGGGATCGCGCTTGAGAGCGTGGTGGGCGGCATCCGTGTGAGCGCCGATCGAGATGTGATTCTTGATCAAGCTGGTCTGGACGAGCTGTACCGCGCCGTATCAATGGCGCGGACGCTCATGGTTGAACTCAGTGGCCCCGTCGCCGAGACGGCCATGGCCGAGCCGCCAGCAGCCCCCGCAGCAGCACCCGTTGCCGCCGCGCGCGTTGCTCTTGTGCCCGTTGCTGCCGCGCCGGTTGCCCGCGCGCCCGTTGCCGCCGCGCCCGTCGCCCCGGCTGTGCACGCGATTCCCGTCGCCGCCGCACACGGCCACGAAGGCCCGATTAAACGCGGGCCGGTCCAGAGCGCCGCCCGAGCCGGGATCGGTGGTCGTGGTATTCCCCGTGAGCGCGTGCCAGTGCCGCACACGGCCCCGCGCCCCGTGCCGCACCGCTCCGCTCCTGCCGCCAATCCCGCCGCGCCCAAGGTTGGCCGCCCGTCGAACAGCCGCCAGCGTGGCGCGCTCGTCAAGCACATGGTCGACTGGCTGACCGAAAACCCCGGTCGCCACAGCGTCGACGCCATCGTTGCTGCTGCCGAAGCCGGCTTGTGGAGCAAGGCCAAGGCGCTCCGACCGGCCGTCATCGCCGCCCTGCGCCGCTCCAGGCACAAGATTCAGCGGCACCCGAACAACACGTTCGGCCTTGTCGCGCCTCCGCGCGCAGGCCGTGTGGTTCGTCGCCAGCGCACGCGCTAGCAGCCGCTGCCGCACGTTGAGCGAAACACTGGGCAAGCGATGAGTTTTGGCCCAGCACAGCACATCGTCACGGGCGCGCCGGCCGTGTGGATAGGCCGATTGCTGCCGCTCGCCGTGTTGCTCGGCGGCTGCGCGGATACGCCTACCGAAGAAGCGACGCCGGCCGCTGACATCACCGGCGATGACATCGGAGAAGACGTCGCAGGTGTCGATGACGCAGGTGTCGATGTCGCAGGTGTCGATGTCGCAGGTGTCGATGTCGCAGGTGTCGATGTCGCAGGTGTCGATGTCACAGGTGTCGATGTCGCAGGTGTCGATGTCGCAGGTGTCGATGTCGCAGGTGTCGATGTCGCAACGGCTGATGCCGCGATCGACGTCGAAACGGCTGATGCCGACCTGGCGGATGCGCTCGCTGTTGATAGCGCGCCAGACACAGCGGCTCCCGACACGAACGCCGCTCCCGACACCGCGGCTCCAGACACGGCGGCTTCAGACACAGCGGCTCCAGACACAGCGGCTCCAGACACAGCGGCTCCAGACACAGCGGCTCCAGACACAGCGGCTCCAGACACGACCGCCGACCCCGACACAGCCGCCGATCCCGACACAGCCGCCGATCCCGACACAGCCGCCGATCCCGACACAGCCGCCGATCCCGACACAGCCGCCGATCCCGACATAGCCGCCGATCCCGACGCAGCCGCCAGTCCCGACACAACCGCCGACGCCGGCCCGATCGACCCTTGCCCCGGTGCTATCGGCTGCCCGTGCAACGACGACAAGGGATGCGACGCGGGGGTGTGTGCCGGACTCGTCGCGGGCCAGAAGCAGTGCGCAAAGACGTGTGCGGCAACGTGCGCGAAGAAGGGCTTCGTCTGCACGACGTTGGCTGCGGGCGGCAAGACACTGCAGGTTTGCCTGGCCTGCACGCCGAGCTTCCCCAGCGCCGAAAAATGCGATGGCCGCGACAACGACTGCGACGGCGCCATCGATGAGGGTGCGTGCGAGGACAACAACAGCTGTACGATCGACATCTGCAACGCCGCGGCCAAGGCCTGCCAACACGTACCGGTGAACAATGGCGCCACGTGCGACGCGGACGGCTCCGCTTGTACCGTCAAAGACAGCTGCAAGTCGGGCACGTGCGTCGCGGGAGCGGTTGCGGTCTGCGACGACAAAAACCCGTGCACGAAGGACAGCTGCGATCTCGCAAAGGGCTGCACAACCGTCGTTCATAACGGCGCACCGTGCGAGGACGCCAATCCCTGCTCGGTCGGGGATTCCTGCGCTGCGGGCAAATGCAAACCCGGCCCGGCAAAAAAGTGCGACGACGGCGATGTATGCACCGACGACAGCTGTCACCCGAAGACCGGCTGCCAGACGGCTCACAACAAGGCCGCCTGCAACGACGGCAACGCCTGCACCACCAAGGACACGTGCGCCGCGGGCAGCTGCGCGGGCACCAAGAGCGACTGCAACGACGGCAACGCATGCACGGCAGACACCTGTGATGAGAAGAATGGCTGCGTAGCCATGCCGTTGGTCGACAAGACGCCCTGCTACACCGGCGGGGGCGCGAGCTGGTGCCAGACCGGCAAATGCACCCTGATGCCGGTCGCGACGAAGGTGGGCGATCGCGACTTTGCCTACTGGTACTGGCCCGGCAACCACCGGCCGACCGAGACGTGGCCGAAAGTTCATCACGTGATGCACTTCTTGACCGGCTACTACGCGATGGCGTTCGACGAGAGCACGGGCGGCATCGCGCACTTCGGCCGTATCACCAACAGCCAGACGATGTTCGCGACGCGGCACCTGTCCAACGCGGCGGTGACCTCCCTGCCCGGCGCGACGCTCCAGTTCGGCGCGGGCGAGGCGTCCAAGGGTGTCAAGGCAACCAGCTTCCTGGGCCAGGCCGGCTTCACGGTCGACCGGTCGCGGATGATCGACGGTGGACGCTTCATGAATCGGGTCGAGATCCCGACTGTAAAATACGCCGCTGACTCCAAGCTCACCGGGATTGTGCAGGTAGTGTCGATGCCGCGGCACATCGTCTGGAACCACTGGGTCAAAGGCGGTTCCGCTGCCGCCAAAGTCGCCCGGATCTCCCTCGGCGGTGCCGCACTGAAAGGGCTGACGAAGGTCCAATGGCTCGCTGCTGGCCGTGCAGTGCGTCTCATCGGAGCGGGCGGGCACGGCTGGATCTTCGTGGTCGCCAACGACAAGCAACACAAGCTGAAGCTGTCGGGCCAGGGCGGGGTGATTGCAGAACGATCTCTCGCTTCGGTCCCGAAAAGCGGCACGCGCGTCTCGCTCATGGCGATCCCGACCAGTGCGGTCAACGCGGCAGAACAGGCGATGTACGTCGATCCCACCAACCACGTTCAAGCCAGCTACACCCTGCTCGACCTCGAGGGACAGCCGGTCGGAAAGCCCGCGCCGGTGGCCTGGGACCCAACGCTGGGCGCGTTCCGCGTCGACCTCAGGCCGCTGCAAAACGCCGGGGCACCGGGGGGCGCAAACTACGAACAGGCGAAGTTTCACAACTGGTACGGACGACACCGGCTGGAGCTCAAGCGGGCAGGTTCCGGGCCGATCTCGGTGCCTTTAGCCATGCACGGGCCGAACAGGATCTCGTGGAGCATCACCGCGGGCTCGCCGATTTGGCGCGACGAAAAAGGCGACCCGCTGGGCGTGCCGGTCCAGATCTCCAAGAACTGGCACGGGCAGAGTTGGTACCACCTGTATAGCCAGCCGACGTTGCCCTCCGCGGGCACCAAGCGCATGGAATTGACGGTCGCCTCCGCGCGGTGGGGCAAGGTCTATGCCGCCTCCCACGCGCAGCTCAGCCTGATCGGTTGGGGCAAAGCCGGCGGGCACTGGGACGAATCGGCGGTGGGAGCGTTCGGCGAGAGCATCACGTACGACCCCGATGTGAACCTCGGTCGCGCCATGGTCGACGACATTCGCCCTCTCCTGGTGCGATCCGACGCCAAGTGGAACTGGAGCGGCAACGTCGGCGGGGCGGACTTCCTCCGCTACCGGACAGCGTCGCAGTCGTATTGGGAACGCAGGATGGCCCGGGTTCGCAGCGTCTATCGCGCCACGGGCCCCAACCTCACCGACGTCACGTACGCGGGCCTGTCCAGCGACGGCGCGATCCGAGGCGACATGCGAGCCCAGCTGGTCGCCACCGACGACATGGTCCGCGTGTACTACCACCTGGACTACACGTTCGAAAAAGACGTCGACTACCACACGCTGGCGTTTTTCCAGGTGGCGGCCGACCGATACGCCGACAACGGTTTTCGGCAATACGGCTACGGCAACGCCAAGGGCAAGCTGTTTTCCGGCACGTTGGTCAACCACAAGGCAACGGGCTACGCGTCGGATGCACACCGGGGAATCGCGGTGCCCGGGGAAGCGCCGTGGGCATTGCTCTACGACAGCAACAAGGGCGCCGGAAAGCTGCCCGAGATGTACGCAAACGTCGGCTTCGTGGTGCGGCAATTCAAGGCGGAGATCGGCGGCAAGACCCTGACGACGCCCTACCTCAACATCACGCGGACCCACAACGGCACGTCGCAGATGGCGTTTCAACTCGGCTTGCCGCACACAAAGGGCTCGCCGTGGTGCGGTGCGGCCTGCAAGGGCAAGCGACGATTCATCCCCAAGGGCAGCCGGGTCCGCGCGACCTTGGAATACGTCGTCTTGCCGGCGGAAAAGAGCCGCTATTACGGGACAAACAGCTTGCTGACGGGCACGGCGGCACAGCACTACAAGAGCCACGAGTTGATGCGCCGGATCGCGGCCGGCAACCGCCTCCAAGTCGTGACGAAGACCGGCCAGCTCACGCGCACCTACCCCATCAATGTCAACGTGGCCCCCGGTGCACTTGCGGCCGACCTCACCGTCGAGGGCGGCGTCGGATACACACCCATCACGTTCCGCGGCTTGCACCGACACGACGGCTGGCAGCTGCAACGGGCGGTCCTCGGCGCGTGGAAGGCGATCGACCAGTCGGTGCACGGAGCCGACTTCTGGCAGGCCGATCGCGACCCCGGCGGCAAGACGTGGTCGCTCACTTTCAGCGTGGCCAACAGCGGCAAACAGCGGTACCGGCTCGTACACCGTGGATGCAACGACCCCAAGGCGCCCAACTACGGCTCAGAATCGGACAACGGCCCGTGTTTCGCGTGCGCGGCAGACAAGCGGATGAGCTCGCGGGTGACCGATTGCGACTGGGACTGCAAAGGCACGTGGGGCGATTGTTTCGTGGCCAAGGCCGGCAAGTACTGCAGCTTCCATTACTGCGAGAAGCGGACCGCATGCGCCGCACCGAAAAAGCCCGCCGTTCCCCACCCGTACAAAGCGGAACGTGCGCAGATCCTGGCGCTCGGGAAACTTACCGCAGCCCCGACCATGCGCGCCGCCGCCGTTGGGAGCACCAAGACGGGGATCGGGCCGGGTCAGACCAAGGCTATCTACTTCGACGCGCTCGGCTATGGCGGAAAACCGACCCGCGTCTTCGCCCGTATTGGGCTCCCAGCCAAGGCCAACTCCAAGGCACCGGTACCTGGCGTCGTCCTGGTTCATGGCGGCGGCGGTACGGCGTTCAGCAAGTGGGTGCAGCGCTGGACAGAGCGAGGTTACGCGGCCATCAGCATCGCCGTTGAGGGCCAGACGGACGCGCTCGCCAGTGCCGCCGACAAGAAAGCAGGACTCGCGGTCGGCAACTGGAGAAAACACGCCAGCGCCGGGCCGGCCCGCATCGGCGCTTACGGGGACACCAAGCTGCCGTTGACGCGTCAGTGGATGTATCACGCAGTAGCGGACACGATCTTGGCGCACTCGCTCTTGGCCGCGCTGCCTGAGGTCGATGCCGGCCGAGTCGGGCTGATGGGAATCTCATGGGGCGGTGTCATCACAGCCACAGTCCTGGGTATCGACCAGCGGGCCGCGTTCGCCGTTCCGACCTACGGCAATGGCCACAAGTACGACATCCCCAACTACTTCGGCCAAGCGCTGCAGAACAACCAATTCTACCGCCAGGTGTGGGATCCGATGGTGCGCATGGCCAAGGTGACGACGCCGTCCCTGTGGCTTTCATGGGTCAAGGAAAACAACTTCTCGCACGACAGCCAGGCCGCCACCTACCTGGCCGCCCCCGGTCCCCGCATGGTGGCGTTGGTTCCGGGCATGGGCCACGGGCACGGCCCCGGATGGAACCGGCCTGAGAGCTACGAGTTCGCCGACAGCATCACCAAACACAAAGCGCCCTGGTGCGTGCAACAAAGCGTTGGCGCCAGCAAAGGCGTGGTGCAGGCCGTCTTCAAGGCAACCCGACCGCTCAAATCGGCGTCGCTGCTGTACAGCACAGGGTCGGGCTGGACCGGCAAAATGGCGTGGCAGGAGATCAAGGCGGGTGGGCTGGTCAAAGGGGCCGCGGGAACGTGGACCGTGACCGCCCCGCTCCCCAAAGACGCCACCGCCTGGTTCATCAACGTCAAAGCGGCGGCCAGCACCGCCAGCAAGCCGTTCACCTACACGTCCAAAGACCTTGTCGCGAGCTCGGACTACCAGGAGGTCATCAACCTCAAGCTCGCACCAGCCAAGGGCCTGCTCATCCAGCAGCCAACCACCGGCGGCGCCGCGAGCGGCAAGGCGCTGATCAGCTTCACAGGACCGTCATACGTCGAGATCGTCGACGTCGCCGTTCACAGCGAGAGTCATCCAGGGGCGTTGTGCGTTGGCAAAGCGACGCTTCCGATCGTGCTGAAGAGCCCGTCGCCGAGCGTTCACGCGCTGCGCGTCCAGTTCAACAACTCGGTCGCGGGCCTCAAGAGCGGCGGCAAGGCCACAGGCGTTCTCGAGGTGGTGTGGCAGGCGCTCGATGGCCGCATGGGGCACGTGCAGCTGCCTCTCAGCGCGGTGGTTGTGAAGCCGCTCGACGTGGTCTTCGACAAAGACGCGTTGTGGTCGTCCAAGGCGCCCTATGCCCCACGCCACGTAACCATAAGCAAGGGCGCCAAGGTGGGGTTGGATGTCAGTCACGCGATCAACACGCTCACGGTCAGCAGCGGCACCCTGCAGCTGGACAAGAACGAGGCGCTTTCGGTCGCAAACAAGCTCGAAATCAAGGCGGGCGGCACGGTGGTGCTCAAGTCGGGCAGCCTGACGCCGAACTCCAACATGATTGTGGCGGGCAAGCTGCTGATCGACGGAGGCACGTTCGGCCACAGTATGCTCGGTGTCAGCCGGACCATCTCGGGCGGGGGGCTCATCGAAGTGAAGTCGGGCACGGTGAACTTCAATAATGGGACGCCGCACAACGTCCTCGCGCTCAACGCGAACATGCGCATCAGCGGCGGCAGCGTGACGCTGTCGGGCCAAGTCTACGTGGGCTTCAACAAGACGACGACGTTCGAGATCATCGGAAACGCCGCGAAAGTCCAGATCATCCGCCTCAACGCGGGGCCTGGAAGCAGCCCACGGACGTTCCGTTTCGTGCTCAACGCCAACGGCGTCAGCATGATCAACGTGCCGGGCTGGATGACGCTGAGCAAGGCCACCATCGTCGTCGACGGAACGGCGTACACCGGCGGGCCCGCAAAGATGCTGCTGATCAACTCCAACAACCTCGCGGGAGTTGCGCCGTCAGCCAACTTGAAAGTGACCGGTTTCGCCAAACACGGGCTCAAGGCTGCGATTGTGCAGGACACGGCCAACAGCAAGGAATGGGTACAGCTCGTGATCACCAAGGCCACGCCCTGACAAGGGCGGGCTAGGACAGATCGATGCCCATGCGGGCCTGCAGGTTCGCGCTTCGGGCTTGGAAGACCAAGTCGATCAACCGGTTTTCGGCGGCTGACGTCAGCTCGACGAATTCGAGCGCTGTCCCCCCTTCATCGCTGCGCACCACCGTCGCGCCACCCGAAACGACGACACCCTCGGCCGACGTCAAGGCCAAGTCGACGTTGATGCCGATCGCATAGGGAAGATCTATCGGCAGGCGCACGCCCGCGGCAGAAATGCTCATCGGGGAGCTCTGCTCGAACACAGCACCGCCGCTTTTCGGGGCGATCCGCACGGTCATTTCGACCGCGGCGCGCACGAATTCGCGGCGGTCACCGGCGCCTGGCTCGCGAACCGAAACCAGGAAGTAGCTGGACGGAAGGATCTCTTCGATCCGCATGTGCCAGCGGCACAGGCGTCGGTCGTGCACGAAAACGACGGTGACAAGCGAGCCGGACACAACCTCGCCGTCGATGCCGAGATCCCCGCGCGGAACGATCATCGAGGCGTCACGGACGCGCGTAGCTTTGCCGACATCCGACACGGGGACGCCGTCGATCTCGAAGAGCAACGTGACAGAGTCGCCGACCGCCGGCCGGATCTTGGTCGCCATGGGCGTGTTCTAGTCCAGCGCCGAACGGATACTGCGGACAAGCCCCTTGAGCTCACCGGCGCGGCCGCTGCAGGCATCGAGGCCTTCCTGCATCTGCTCCATGCCTTCGGTCCGGTCCTCTTCCTCGTCGGAGCGCAACAGGTCGTAGGCGTCGGTGACCTGCATGAAGTCGCTCTTGAAACTCGAGACCACACCGTTGAGCTCGTTGACCATCGACTTGACTTCGGGGTTGACGCCGCCGCCGGACCCGCCGCCCTGCGCGGCCTGGGCGAGCGCCTCTTCGCGCGCAGCTTCGGCGGCGGAGAGCTCGCGTTTGAGCAGCTCGATCTCGGACGCCAGCGCGGCCACAGCAGCGTCATCGCCGCCGCCACCACCGCTAGCACTGCGCGCTTCGTCGAGCTCCTTCATGAGCTTCTTCATGCGCTTCATGTTGGCGGCCGCAGCGTGCTCGAGGTCGTCGCGATCGGTCTCAGCGGTCTCAAGCGCCTCTTTCAGCGATGCAAGCTCGGCAGGATCGGCACCGCCGGCGTTGGCTTCGGCTTCGGCAAGCTTCGTTGTCAGCTCGGCTACCTGTGCCTCGGCGGCCGATGCTGCTTGCTGGGCCTGGGCAAGCGCTTGCGCAGCGCCGTCATCGGCGACCGGTGGCGCGGCCTTGAGCGCGGCAAGCTCCTCGTCGCGTGCGGCGACAGCCTTTTCGAGCTCGGCAACTTTCGCGGCGGCGTCGCCACCCGCGGCGGATGCGGCGCTGGCTGTCTCAACTTCAGCCTTGAGACGCTCGACCTCCGCCATCGCTGCAGCGGCCTGCGCTTTGGCCGTGGCAGCGGCTGCTTCGGCGGCGTCGGCGCGCGCTTTCTCGGCCTCGAGCGCTGCCGTATCGCCCGCAGCGGTACCGGCGGCGTCAAGCGCTGCCTTGAGCTTGCTCGCCTCGGCCTTGGCGGACTCGGCCGCGGCCTTCGTCATCTCGACCTGGCTGCGCAACAGGCTCGCAAGTTCCTCGGCGTTGCGGCGCCCAGCTCGGGCTTCCTCGTACTTTTCCTTGGCGTGATCGAGATCGTCTTGCACGTCATCAAGCTCGCGCTCGAGCTCCTCGATCTTCGACTTGTCAGCCGGATCACCCGCGCTGGCTGCGGCGTCCGCGGCGGCGGCCTGGGCTTTAGCGACGGCGTCGTCGGTAGCGGCCTTGGCGCCTTCGAGCTCCGCCTTGAGCGCCTCGATCTCGGCGCCTTTGGCCTCGATCTCTGCGCGCAGCGCTTCGGATTCGCCGGCAGCATCACCGCTTGCCGACTGCGCTTGTGCCAACTCCTGCCGAACGGCGGCGACCTCGTCGTTGAGGGGACGCAGCTGCTCAACTTCCGCAACGAGCTCGCCGAGGCGTTCGGCGCCGCCGATCGATTCGAGGCGGCTGGTCAGTGACTCAAGCTCGATCTCGAGGCTCTGGATCTTGTTTTCGCTGTCTTCGACCTCGCGGGTCCGAGCGTCCAACGACGCACGCAGGTGCTCGATCAACTCGGCATCGGCGGCGTCGGGCAGCGGCGCAACCGGGGGATCCGGCGGTTCGGGAATGTCGGCGCGACCAGGCGGGGGCGCAGGAATCGGAGCGGACTCGGCTCGCGGCGGGGGCGGAGGCGGCTCGGCAACAGGGGCCGGCGGCGGCGCGTCGGACACGTCGTCGTATTCCCAGTCGTCATCGCCAAAGTCGTCAAGCTCGAGATCGTCCGGCACGTCAGCAAATCGCGTCGCCTCGACGTCTTCCTCGGCGACCTCGTCTTCGTACTCGACAAGGACGTCGTCCATCGTGTCGTCGAACACCTGCTCGTCGTCTTCGGCCAGCATCGCGAGGTCGTCTTCGTCCAGATCGAAGCGCATCTCGAAGTTGCCGCACATGAAGAACTCGCCGTCATCGATCTCGACGGGCTCCTGCGGCGTCAGGCGTTGATTCTGGTAGTAGGTGCCGTTGGACGAGCCGTTGTCCTGCAGCCAGTAGCGGGCGCCGTCGAAGTAAACGCGCGCATGGTGGCGGGACACGCTCTGTGTAGATGTTCGAATCGCGCACGACCGATGTCGCCCGATCATCACCTCGGGGTTGTCCGCCCCGACCACGAGCTCAAGCGGTTCGCCGCTGTCACCGATGTAGCTGATCCGTGCCATGTAGTGTCCCTCACCCTCGTCGTCGGGCGCCCGGCAGGTGCCGCGCAGTCGTGCGATAGGCAGCAAAAACGCCGGGCGAACCTAGCAGAGTGCGGTAGTGCCGACAATCGGGCACGTCGCAGATCGAAAAAGACCGGTATTGGCCTCTTGACAGGGGCCGGGGGCGACCTAACTTGCTTCCGCGACTTGGCCAATAAAGCCCTGTAAACTCAACTGTTTACAACCCATTCCGGGGCGTCTGGCCACCACGAAGGAGACTCGCATCATGGGTAAGATCATCGGCATCGACCTGGGTACGACCAACTCGGTCGTCGCCGTCATGGAAGGCGGCCAGCCCAAGGTCATCGCCAACCAAGAAGGCAACCGCACGACCCCATCGGTTGTGGCGTGGAACGACAAGGGCGAAGTCCTCGTCGGTCAGATCGCGCTGCGCCAGGCGGTCGTCAATCCGACAAACACCGTCTACAGCGCCAAGCGCTTCATCGGCCGCAAGTACAGCGAAGTGAAGAGCGAGCTTGACCACATTCCCTACGAGGTCCGTGCGTCCGACAACGGCGATGCCCACCTTTTCGCCGGTGACAAGCTCATGAGCCCGCCGGAGGTGAGCGCCAAGGTCCTCGCGAAGCTGAAGGAGGCCGCCGAGGCTTATCTTGGCCACGGCGTCACCGAGGCCGTCATCACCGTCCCGGCTTATTTCAACGACAGCCAACGCTCCGCCACCAAGGACGCTGGCCGCATCGCGGGCCTCGATGTCAAGCGCATCGTCAACGAGCCCACCGCGGCCGCGCTGGCGTACGGCACCGACAAGAAGACCGAAGAGACCATCGCGGTTTTCGACCTCGGCGGCGGCACGTTCGACATCTCGATCCTTGAAGTCAGCGACAATGTCGTCGAGGTGAAGGCGACCAACGGCGACACGCGCCTCGGTGGCGATGACGTGGACAACGCGCTCATCCGCTACCTGGTCGACGAGTTCAAGAAGGACCAGGGCATCGACCTGTCCGCGGACAAGATGGCAATGCAGCGCCTGAAGGAAGCGGCGGAGAAGGCCAAGAAAGAGCTTTCGACGACGACCGAGACCGACATCAACCTCGCGTTCATCACGATGGACGCGAGCGGTCCCAAGCACCTTCAGAACAAGGTCACCCGCGCCAAGCTCGAAGCGCTTTGCGACGACGTGTTCCAGCGTGTCTACGAACCTTGCAAGAAGGCGCTCGCCGACGCGGGTTGCAAGCCCAGCGATATCGACGAGGTCATCCTGGTCGGCGGTTCGACCCGCATCCCGAAGGTGCGCGAGATCGTCAAGGAGATCTTCGGCAAGGAGCCCAACCAGTCGGTCAACCCCGACGAGGTCGTCGCGCTCGGCGCCGCGGTCCAGGCCGGTGTGCTCGCCGGTGATGTCAAGGACATGCTCCTGCTCGACGTGACCCCGCTCAGCCTCGGTGTCGAGACCATGGGCGGCGTCATGACCACGCTGGTCAAGCGCAACACCACCATCCCGCACCGCAAGACCGAGGTCTTCAGCACTGCCGAAGACGGCCAAAACGCCGTGACGATCAAGGTGCTGCAGGGCGAGCGCGAGATGGCCCGCGACAACAAGCTGCTCGGCCAGTTCAACCTCGAAGGCATCCCGCCGGCGCCCCGCGGTGTCCCGCAGATTGAGGTGACGTTCGACATCGACGCCAACGGCATCCTCAACGTGTCGGCCAAGGACAAGGCCACCGGCAAGGAGCAGAAGATCACGGTCCAGGGCGGCAGCGGTCTGTCCGACTCCGAGATCGAGAGCCTCATCAAGGACGCCGAACAGCACGCCGAAGACGACAAGAAGGCCCGCGAGGCCGTCGAAGCACGCAACCAGGCCGACGCCGCCGTCTACCAGACGGAGAAGCTGCTGAAGGACAACGGCGACAAGCTCCAGGACAGCGACAAAGCGTCGCTCGAAAAGGCGCTCGAGGCCGCGAAAGAGGCGCTCAAGTCCGAAGACATCGACCGCATCAAGGCGACCCAGGAAGAGCTCAAGGCCGCCGCGTTCAAGCTGTCCGAAGCCATGTACGGCCAGGCCGCTGGTGCCGGTGACCCCGCCGCTGCTGCCGCCGCCGCCGCCGCTGGTGCAGCCGACGCCGAGGCCGACGACAAGTCCGATGACAAAGGTGACGACGTCGTGGACGCTGAGTTCGAGGTCAACTAGGAATCCCTCGGGTTCCACGTACCAATTACGGCGCCGGGGCGTCGATGACGGAACCCCGTTGTCGGCGCCCCGTTCGCTTCCTGGGCAGTCGCTTCCTGGGCAGTCGTCCCCAGCACTGAGACGGTCATGTCGAAATTCTACGAAACACTCGGCGTCGATAAGGCTGCGAGCCAAGACGAGATCAAGAAGGCCTATCGCAAGCTCGCGATGAAATACCACCCCGACCGCAACCCGGACGACGCGGCGGCCGAAGAGAAGTTCAAAGACGTCTCCGAAGCGTACGCGGTGCTGTCAGACGCCGACAAACGTCGTCAGTACGACCAGTTCGGCGATCAGCAGTTCGGCCAACAGTGGTCGACCGAAGACATCCTCCGCGACTTCGACATCAGCGACATCCTCGAGCAGATGGGCGTGAAGTCGGGCGGCGGGTTCTCGTTCAACTTCGGCCGCGGCGGCGGCGGCGGCGGATCGTCCATCTTCGACATGTTCGGCGGCGGTCGTGGCGCGCCCGGTGGTCGTCCCCGGCCCCGGCCCAAGCCGAAGAAAGGCGTCAACGCCGAGGTACCGATCACCATCAGCTTCTACGAGGCGATGAAAGGCTCAGAGCGCCACCTGCACGTCACCATCGGCGGCGAAGCGCGGGATCTGACCGTGCGCATTCCACCCGGGATCCGCACCGGCAAGAAGCTGCGGGTCAAGGGCAAGGGCCACCCCGGCGCGGGCGGTCCCGGCGATCTCTTCCTGAAGGTGAAGGTCGAAGAGGACATGCGCTTTCAGCTCGACGGCGACGATCTGCGCACCCAGGTCGAGATCCCGCCGAGCACCATGCTGCTGGGCGGCTCGATCGAGGTCCCAACCCTCGACGGCGAGCGCAAGCTGAAGGTCAAGCCAGGCGGCAAAACGGTGCGGATTCGCGGTGAAGGCGCCGCCAAACTCGGCACGAAAGACGAGCGAGGCGATCTCTACATCGATCTGCAGGTCGTCGCGCCCGAAGAGCTCAGCGAGCTGCAAACCGAAGCCGCCGAAGCCCTCAAGGCCGTCGGCCTTTGATCCGTTGAAGCCCAGAGGCGGGCGCTGTTGAGAAATCCCCAACAAACCGCAAGCCGGCTCGGGATCGCTCGCAGTGACCCGTCCGTAACCGCCGAATACCGCTTGACACCGCTGCGTTGCGCCCTCACATTCCGCGCGCTTTTTGAAGCCGCCCCGGAGGGATCCATGCACCGCAAAGTCGCACTCGTAGTCACCGCGCTCATCGCCATGGCCTTCGCCGCGCCCGTCCAGGCCGCCGACCCGGCCAAGAAGATCACGCTCAAGGATCCCGCCGGCGACGACAAAGGTCCCGGCAAGTACGTCTACCCAACCGACCCGGCCTACACCGCCAAGTCGTTCGACCTGCGTTCGGTCCAGATCAAGGACAAGGGCAGCTCGATCGAGTTCAAGGTCACGATCGGCGCGCGCATCAAGGACGTCTGGAACAGCAAGGACTGGGACGGCAACGGCTTCTCGCTGCAGTTCGTGCAGATCTACATCGACACCAACCACAAGGCCGGCAAGGGCCACACCCGGCCGCTTCCCGGGCTCGGCAGCGCGAACTTCAAGGCGGATGAGGCGTGGGACAAGCTCGTGCTCATCAGCCCGCAGGGCAAGCTGCGGCTGTCGTCGGAGGTCCGCTACAAGGCCAAGAAGATGCGCAAAGACGTCGTGATTCCGCGCAAGACCAAGGCCCGTGGCAAGACGCTTATCGCGATCGTCAAGAAGAAGGACCTCGGCCAGCCGACCAAGGATTGGGGCTTCCAGGTCGTGATGCAGTCCAACGAGGGTTACCCCGACAAGAAGGACATCCTCACGCGGCGGGTCAACGAAATCCGCGGCCAGCATCGCTTCGGCGGCGGCCACGACAGCAACTGCGACCCGCACGTCATCGACATGCTCGCTGGCAAAGCCAAAGGCGACGCTTCCGAAGCCCGCGCGCAGTTCGCAGCGTTGCAGTACGTCTGCAAAAAGAAGGTCGCGACGCTGCCGATGATCTACCCGTTCAAATAGGCACCGCTGCCGCCTGGCCACAGCTTCCCGCAGGCCGTTTCCGCGCCACGTGTCTCGGCGCGCGCCCCAGGCCTCATTCCCACCAAGGTCCATCCGTGCAGTATCGAACCCGGATCGCAGTTGCGATCGGTATTGCGTCGCTCACCGTCGCCGCCAGCGCGCGCGCCGACCTCTCCAAATTCGACATCGGCGCCAAGATCTACACCAAGCACCTGACGACAAACGACGACACCCAGGGCCTGCTCTGGCGCGGCAACCCGTTTTGGGCCGACCAGATCAAGGGCGGCAACGGCGTAGGCAGCGAGTTCGAGCTCAACTTCAAGGGCCGCGTGTCCGATTTCGTGTTGGCGGGCGCCCGCGTTTCGTCGCGCTTCGGCGAGAGGTGGCAGGACTACTGGGAGTCCGGCAACCGGATGTACGGCAACAAGATCAACACGTCCGGCGACTCGGTCGGCATGAACCGCGCGTCGTACATGAAGCTGCGCGGCACGTGGATCCAGGTCAGCCCACAGGCATACGGCATCGACTACATCCGCATCGGGTCCTCCGACCTGGGCATGTTCAACCCGTGGACCATCGGCCGACTGCGCTTCATCGACCGCGACAACGGCAAGGGCTACTTCGTCAGCGGACACATCGGCGGGGACAACCCGCTGCAATACCTGCTCGCCGCCGTCGCCCTGCCGAAGCTCTGGGTTGGACCGTGGTGGTCAACCGGGTTGGGCGATCCCGCGTTGCAGAACCCGTTTTGGTCCGCAGATTGGGCGTACGCCGCGACGCTTCGATGGCAGCCGACCGACGGCACGACCATCCGATTCGTCGGCACGATGACGCGCGACCTGGAAGTCGACCCCGCCGATCCCGACGCCTTGGGGTCTACCAACCCCGGCTGCAAGGACAAGCTGGGGCATTCGATCCCCGGTTGCCAAGCCGACCACGCCGTCGATTTGTACACACGCTACGGCGCCATCAACGCCACGCTCGAGATCGAACAGGAGCTCGGTGAGACCAGCCGGATCGACGCACTGGTCGCCTATTCGCAGCAGCGCATCGACGAAAACATGACCGCAAACGGGGTCAAACTGAACCAGGGAATCTCGCCCGTCGTCTACAAGAACACCGACGATTTGGCTGTGAAGGCGCGCTTCGCCACGGACGACCCGCTGGAGTGGGGCCTGTCGTTCAAGGCCGAGTACTTCAACATCGGCAGCGAATACAACGCGATCTTCGGCGGCCGGCGTGAAGCGGACGTGTTGTTGACCGAAGGCTTCCTCGGCGGCGGCCAGCTGCCGACGCTGAATCTCGCCAATGAATTCGTCGATTGGGACGAGCAGTGGGTCGAATCGTGCATCGGATGGCACGGCGCGACCGCGCTCGCGACCTTCGAAAACGAGGACGGCGACATCAAGATCGAGCTCGAATACACGTTCCTGCGCTTCAACACGGACGCTCAAAATCGGGACGTCGACAGCCTCTACCCCGACTTCCTGCACAGCGACGGCTACACAGACACCGGATTGTACGATTATGCCAACGTCAGCGATCGCGGCCGCGATCCGCGCTCGGTGTACCACCGAAACCAGTGGCGAAGGAGCCAGATCGTGGTCCTCCGTGGGGTCAAACAATTCGACGCAGGCCGCGGTTTAGAGCTGCATTGGAAGGCCAAGTACATCCTCGATAAAGACTTCCGTAGCCTCGAGGGTCCCGACGACGATTATGTGGGTCATATCCTCCAAGGTGGCCTGAAATTGGCCGCGATTGTGAGTGATGGCGTGAAAGTTGCACTTGGTACACGCGTCGATCGCTGGTTCGAGGAGAACCGACGGGGTACGCTGGAGCTTGGCTACGGGGACGACGAGACCGAACGGATCTCGACCTACCTGCAAGCGAGCTATTCATTTGGGGGGTTGCGAGCCGGTTATCACCTTGAGTACCTGCACAAAAACCAGATCCGGGAACGCGAAAGCGACCAGCTCTGGAATGTGTGGCGCAGCAAAGCGACCATGGAAGTCGCCTGGTAGCGAAATCATCGCGCCAGGAAGCCCCAAGGTCGGGCCGACAACGGTCATAGGAGCCCCCGGACCCCGGCGGCTCGCTGCTCGAGACAGACCGCAGTGCACGTCGCAAGACACCCGCGCTAGCATAGGCTGGCAAACGGTGTGGAGAGTCCGATGGGTTGGAAAGACGACATCAATAAGAAGGTCAACGAGGCCGCTTCGGGCATCAAGAAGTCCTCGGACGGCGCCTCGAAGGATCTGAAGAAGACCCGCGAGGACGGCGAGAAAAAGCTCGGCGAGACCAAGAGCAGCATCGACAAGAAGGTCGAAGACTCCAAGCTGCCCGGGCCGATCAAGAAGGCCGCCAAGGACGCGAACAGCGCGGCCTACAAGGGCGCGGTCAAGGCGGTCGACAAAGCCAAGAAAGAGGCCAAGAAGGCGGTCGACGAGGCCGACAAGAAGGCCCACGAAGTTGTCGCTGAAGGCGCCAAGAAGGCCAAGGAAGCGGTCGCCAAGGCCGAAAAAGAGATCAACGGGATCGTCAAGAACGCCAAAGACTGGCTGAACAACGCGATCGACAACAGCAACCTGCCCGGACCGCTCAAAGACCTCGCCAAGAAGGGTGTCAACGAGCTCGAGAAGCTGGCCAACAAGGAAATCGGCAAGCTCAAGAAGGACGCTGACGGCCTGATCGACAACCTGCAGAAGCAGGCCGACGGCATCGTCGACGACTTGCACGCCAAGGCGCTCGACATCCTCGGGTTCAAGCCGGACAAGCCGAAGGTCAAGCCGCCCGCGGCCAAGCCCCCACCGCCAGAGCGCAAGTTCGATCACTGGGGCGGGTTCCGCTTCAAGATCGAGATCGAGAAGATCCAGGCTGGCGCGTTCACTGCGGTCGACGGCCTGACCGCCGAGATCGAGATGATCGAGTACCAGGGTGGCACCGATAAGTACCCGCGGCAGATTCCCGGGCGCCCCAAGGTTTCGCCGATCGTGCTCAAGAAGGGCTACATCAACACGGCGATCCTCTGGGACTGGATGAAGAAGTCGATGGAGGGCGAGATCGAGCACAAGAGCGCGTCGGTCATCCTCATCGCCGACGACAACGACCGCGAAGTCGTGCGCTACAACCTCTTTGAAGTGTGGCCGTCACGATGGGCCGGCTTCCAGCTCGATGCGCAGTCATCCAACGCGATGATCGAGGAGCTTGAGCTGCAAGTTCGCACGGTGGAGCGCGTCGCCGCGTAACCGACTCACAAACCGACGCTTCGAGCCCGATCGCAATGCGGTTGGGCTCGTCGCTTTTTGGGCTTGTACGCTATTGACGCGGGACGGACGGAGCGACCCGCGGCGGGGGCAGTGAGCCGTCGATCTGCACGGTTTCGCCGTCGATGATGGTCAGCAGTGGTTTGGGCGCCGGACCGTCGAGGGTGGGCTTGGCCGACCACAGGATGAGATCGGCGGGCGCACCAACGCGGACGGTGAGTGGACGACCCGCGAGCGTGTCGACGGCAAGCGTTTCGAAAGCCGCTTGCGCCGTCATGACCTCGCTGGACGAGCCCCCATCGGTGCGCTTGCCGCCGGCGAGGTACCGCCACATCTGCCACGGGTCGGAAACGGACACGGGGGCGTCGCTGCCGCTTGTGACCGTGCAGACTTCAGCGAGGGACGCGGCGCGATAGGCCCAGCTCATGCGCTGATCGCCGAGACGGGCGCGCGCGAACGATTTGTCGTCTCGCTCGTGCAAGGGCTGAATCGCGCAAACAAGGGGTAGACCACGCAGCGCTGCGAGCGTCGACGGCGAGACGATCTGGGCGTGTTCGATGCGAACAGGGAGCGCACCCGCGGGTCGCTTTGTCGCCCTGAGGACGCGGGCTACCTGGGCGACGGCCGCGTCACCGATCGCGTGCAGAGCGAGCTGGAGACCGGCGGCGTCGGCGAGGGCCAGTGTCGAGGCGATATCGTCGTCGTCGTGGTGCAACGCACCTTTGATGGGTGCGTCGGCGTAGTTGGAGGTGAGCGCAGCGGTACGTGCACGCAGCGAGCCGTCGAGCCAGAGTTTCAGGCCGACGACTTTGACGAGGCGGCCGCCGTCGCCGAGAAGCTGGATGGGCTCGAACCGATCGCGGCGCTTGGTGCGGTTGCGAAGCCGAGCCGTGTACGCCTGGACCCACTTGCGCACCCGTTGGGAGTCCGCGTCGAGGTACAGGAGGCAGCGGGTATGCAGTCGCCCCGTGTTTTCGAGGTCGATCAGCATCTTGAGCAGGTCCATGGACACGCCAAGCGAGTGGACCGTGGTGTAGCCGAGCGCGCCGATTTCACGCATGGCGCGGAGCAACAGCGGTTTGATTCGAGCGCGCGACGGGGCCTCGAGCAGACGCCAGGCGGCGCGGGCCTGGGTTCCGGACAGGCGGCCTTCCGTCCCAACAACAGCGCCCTTGGCGGATCCTCTGAAGAGGCCCAGCAGTTCGCGGCTGAGAACGGCCTCATGGCCATCGGCAGCGGACACCCATACGGGCAAGCCGGGGACCAGCTCGTCGAGGCGATCGGCAGACAGCGAGTCGATCAGCGACTTGCTGGCGCCAAACGCCCACAACCAACTGCCAAAGGCACGCCGTTCGGCCGCTTCGGCGAGTCGCTTCTTGAGCTCGGTGCGATCCTTGATGGCGCGCAGATCGATGCCGTCACGGATCATGGCCATGCCGTCGAGGTGCACGTGGCTGTCGACGAATCCGGGACTGAGCCAGCCTGAACGAACGTCGCGCAGCTTGGTGCCTGGACCGATGAGGTGGGCGACTTCAGCTTCGGACCCCACGCCGAGGATCGTGCCGCGGCCGATGGCGACCATGCCCTTTTGGCCGTCGCCGAAGTTGGCGTTGCGAAGGATCAAGGCCGCGCGGTCACGCTCATTGCTGCTGCGCAGGCGCGCGTGTTGAACCGATGCCGGCGGAATCAGGAAGTCGCGCACAGTTTTGCATCCCCCAAGCGTCGCCAACAGCGCGACTGAAATTCCGGCGAGCCGAAACCCCGATCGAGGTCGCCCCACGCGCGCAGCCACCCGGCGTCCAGGTCGCTGCTGCTGCAGACAAGAGCTCATGGTGCCTCGACGGGGACGAGGCGAAGGCGCTCAGGATCACCGGGCCACGCGACCAACTCATGAGGACGGCCCTCGCGGCGGGTGACCTCGGCGACAAAGGCGTCTCGGTCGATGTGTATGGGCACACCGAGCTGGGCGATCGCGGCCATCATGCGGGGCCAATACTGCGAAAGCAGAGGTTCGCGCAACACCACTTTGCCGCGCTTGATCCCGGCCTCGACAACATGGGGGCAGTCACGGGCTAGCAAGCCGATCGGCGCCGCGTCATCGGCATGGTGGCACCACGGAGCCCGCTCGAAACGCTCGTCGTACACCGTGCAACCCCAGCCATCGTCCATGCGCGCGAGAAATCGGCAGTGGAGCTCGGGCACCACCATCATCGCCGTGGACCCGCCGACGGGCAGCGCCAGGTGGCAGCTTATCCCGCAACGGCGGCACTTGGCTTCGTGGTCGGCGTCAGAGCGCCGGTTCAAATCGGCTTGGATCGGAAAGCGACCCATGCGCAAATCCGCTTGGCATTGGGAGCGTCGGGGACCACGCCGATCCGGCCGTGGCATCACCATCTGCGGCTGGCTCGCGGACGAACAACAGATAGCTGCCCACGCTGATCGCGAGACCGCTGACAAGAAACGCCGTCCCGCCGTACATCTGGCCCTTGGTGGCCACGAATCCGGGCGGAACGTCGGAGGAAACGTCGAGGTACTGCTGGATGTGGTAGCCGCCAAGGCCCGCCAGGACCGCACCGACGCCGACTCCGCCCCACCCCATCGTCGCGCGTGGCAGCGGCATTCCGCCACCGAGAGCATCGCACGAGACAGCGACGGTCCTGCGCATCTCGACCTTGAGGACCTTCGCGTCCCGCTTGTCGCCGCGCGCGCAGATGATCTCGTGGGCTCCGGGCTTGGCGTCAAATGTGTACACATCGCCGGCTCGTGCGCCCTCATCGATGTCGACGCTCTTGCCGTCGAGCTTGATCTGCACGCCCTTGAGACCGCCGGGCACGCTGAGCCTGACCGAACCCATGACTTCTTTGAGCTTGACGCGAATCTCCGTGAGGTTGCCCGCCTCGATCGTGGCGGGGCGGACGGCTGGCTGGTAGCCATCGGCGGAGATTTCAAGGCGCTTTTGCCCCGGTTCGAGCCACTTGTGCAGGCCGCCCTTGTACTTGTCGCCGTCCATCATGATGACGGCTGAAGCAGGCTCGACCGTGACCCTGATCCCGCCGTACTTCTTCTTCAAAGCGCCGAGCGCGGCGTACTGCTTGGCCACCGCCTTTTGCATCTTGCCGGGCAGCTCGAAGTCTTCGCACCGCTTCAGAGCGGCCTCGGCGCTGTCGATGAGCAGCATTTTTGAAAAGACGCGGGCCTGGGCGAAGAAGATCGCCGGGTGATCGAGGTTCTTGGCCGCTTCCTGCAGCTTTTCGATCGCCAGCGGCAGCTTGTTGGCCTTGGCCGCCTCGCGCGCTTCGGCCATCAGGGCTTTGGCCTTGGCTGGGTCGGCATCCGCGCTGGGCGCGACGAGCGTGGACACGATGAAACATGCCGCAACCGCGGCAACAACGGGCCATCGCAGACGGTAAATTCGGTCGGGGGCGGTCGTCATCACCGGCATACGGTAGCAGATTTGGAGGAGGTTGCTCGCGGTCGCGGCGCGCCGCCACGTGGAGGCTGCCGTCTAGAAGCCGCCGAAGTCGAGGTTGCCCTTGGCTTTCTTCTTGCGCTTCTTCGGTTTGGCCGGGGCGGGTTTGGCGACCGCGACCACCTTCTTCTTGAGTTCGTTGCTGAGCGCGAAGGTGTTGGTGGTGATCAGCGTCCCGATCTGTGAGTTGGTGAGCACGCGCTCGAGGTCCTGGTGGCCGTCGAGCACAAGTTTGAGCTTCTGATCGCCGGTCTTCATCGTCACCTGCAGCTTGTAGGGCGTGGTGCCGACCTCGATCTCGTTGATAAACAGCTTGGCGCCCGGCGGCGTCGAGTTGATGACGACCTCTTTCTTGGCGTCTGCTTCGGCCTTGGCCTTGGCCTCGGCTTCCTTGGCCAGGCGCGCTTTCTCAGCGCGCAGCTCTTTGACGGCTTCGGCAGCTTCAGCTGCGGCTTTGCGCGCCTTGTTGGCCTCGACTTCGAGCCTCTTGGTCGCGGCTTCGTCCGGCTTGGGCGTCTTGGCGACAGCGGCGGCCGCCGGTTTGTTCGCGTCTTTGTTCTTGGACATGAACATGAAGCCGACACCGCCGACCGCGATAACGAGCAGGCCGATCACCGCGAACATCATTCCCTTGCCACCGCCGGACTCCGCCGGGGCGGGTTTGGCCGGAGCCTTCGCAGGTGCTTTCTTCTTTTCGGGCTTCTTTGTGCCGGACTTGAGCTTCTCGACGGCCACTGCCGCGCCCACGGTGTCCAGCGCCATCGTCGCGGCTTCTGCGCCGCCCGATGGTGCTTCGAGGAGGTCGCCGCTGACCGAATCGAGCGCCATCGTCGCGTCTTCGCTGGGCGGGCTACCGGTATCCGGCAGGTCCATGAAGCGCGTCTCGTCGGGCTCCTCGGCCTCAGCGACCGATTCCATCATGCGCGTCGCGTCGTCAGTTTCGGCGGAAGCGGGCGGAATGGTCTGCGGACGCGCGGGCGTCAACATGCTGCCGGGGCGGTATGCGCCGAGCGCGGGGCCCAGCTGCGTCATCGCGACGTCGATCGCTTCGACCACCTCTTCAGCCGACTGGAAGCGGGCGTCTGGCTTCTTGTTGAGCAGCCGGAAGATGAGCTTGTCGACCGCCGCGCTTACGCGAACGGATGGGTTGACCTCCGACAGCTTCGGCGGCTGCTCCTGCACGTGCTTGATGGCGACGGCGATCGCTTCTTCGGCGACGAAGGGCGGCCGACCGGAAACGCATTCAAAGAGAATGACGCCGCACGTGTAGAGATCGCTGCGGTTATCCAGCCGCTTGCCCTGCGCCTGTTCGGGCGACAGGTAGCGAGGCGTGCCGAACATCTTGCCGGCCTGCGTGAGGTTGGCGTTTTCGTCCTCAAGAAACTTCGCGATGCCAAAGTCGATGACCTTCACGAAGTCTTTTTCGCCGTAGATCTCGCAGACGAAGATGTTGTCGGGCTTGAGGTCGCGGTGGACGATCCCCTTGCTGTGCGCTTCGGCGAGGGACTTGCAGACCTGGCGCATGATGTAGAGCGCGCGGGCCGCGTCCATGGGGCCCTTGCGGACGATCGACGTCAGCTCCTGGCCGGTCAGAAACTCGATTACCATGAAGATGTGGCCGGCGGGATCGCGGCCGAAATCGAGCACCGAGATGGTGTTGGGATGGCGCAGTTGGTTGGCGGCGCGGGCCTCCTGCTCGAAGCGGAGCACCTGCTTTTCGTCGCTGACCAGGTGCGGCGCGAGGACCTTGATGGCGACGATGCGATCGCTCATCTGGCTGTCAGTGGCCTTGTACACCGTGCCCATTCCGCCGCGCCCGAGCAGCGAATTGAGCTGATAGCGGCCCGCCAAAGTTTGGCCAACTAGATTTGTATTGGAGGACCCGGACATCCGACGCCTTATACTACTGCATTCGATGCCGATTCAATCAGGCTGGCGGCGTTCGTCCCGGCCGCGATCCGGGTAGCTTTTGCTCCGGTCCCTGCTCCGATAGGATACCGCGCCGCCTGACGACGCAGCGATGACTCGGTGACAACGCCCTGTTCAAGCCGCCATGACAGACGCGGACAAGACCCTGTGGAGCTCGACATGAACCGCCCGTTGCCGGCCACCAAACTGCTCGTGCCTGCGCTCGCCGCGTTGCTGATGCTTGCCGCGTTGCCCGGTTGCAGCAAACACACGTCGCTTGGAAGCGCGCCCGGGTCCGAAGGGGGCGAGGGTGACGAAAAGGACGACAAGAAAACGTCCCTGAGCAGCAAGAAGCTGCTTCAAAAAGGCGGTCTGTGTGAGGACGAACGGGCTGTCGACGCGCCGGAAAAAGGCAGCGAAGAGTGGCTCATCTTCCGCATGTATGAGCTGGCCCTGGGCGCCAACACACCCGAAGCGTTCGAAGAATTCACGAAGATGTATCCCGGCAAGCGCCCGCGCGAGCTCAAGGAGCTGTACTGGCCGCGCATCCGCAAGAACGTGCACAAGTTCATGAACGAGCCCGGCAAGGCTGGGTTTACGATCTGCCGTATCGCCAAGACCGACAAGGGCAACAAGTACTTCATCAAGACAAGCGACCCCAAGCAGCACCCGCCGCCCATCACGATCGGCGAGGTCGACGGTGAGTTGAAGATCGTCTTCCTCACGCCGTTTTAGACAACGGGTCCACGCGACCGGGCACCTCCTGGTCCAACCTTCACAGCGACGAGCAAGCGTCGCGGAGGCCAATTTCGATGCCCCAGCACATCTCGATGCAGCTGCCATTTTCGATGCCATGGCACGCGACACCGCTGCGCGTTTTGACCGCAGTTGCCGTGGCCGTTGCATTTTCCGCGTGCGCCGATACCGGCGATGGGCCGCCCGAAGACGGCGTGTCGTTGCACATCAAGGCGCTGGCCTCCTGCGGTGAAAGCAACCCGAAAAACCCCTTCGCCGATATCGGCAGCCTCGAGATCGTCGTGCACGATGACGCCGGCAAAGAGGTGATGCGCAAGAAGAACCAGTTCAAGGGCACGCAAAAGCGGCTCGATTTCACGGGCGTTCCCGCGGGTCCCGGCCGCACGATCACGCTCATCGGATACGCCCACGGTGGCGGCCAGAGCTGGTTTGCGCGGCGTCGCGGCGTCAAGGTCGTCAAGAACACGTCGACCGAATTGGACATGTCGCTGGTCAAGCTCGAGGGCTTCACGTGCCTCGGCAAAGAAGGCGGCGCCGGCATCCCCAATGTGGCGTTCGCGAACCTGACCCAGATCGACAACGGTCGTGTGTTGGTCACGGGCGGCTTTGCCGTGGCTGAAAAAGACGGCAGCAACAAGCGCGTCACCTCGGCGCGCGACGACGCCTACATCTACGACCCGAACACCGGACAGCTCCGCGACCCGGCGAAAAAGGGCCGGATGAAGGCCGCGCGGGCCGGTCACAAGGCGATCTTCCTGCCCAAGCGCAACTCGGTGCTCGTCGTGGGCGGCGCGTCGGAGATGTCGGTCCCCGGCGATGGCTCCGGACCGCCGACGTGGAAGGTGACCTCGGGCGTCAACGTCGCGTTCGAGCTGCTCGACCTCGCCAAGGACGACCAGGGCAACAGCAAGGAAGAATTCTTGATGCCCAGCACCACCGACTACATCGACAAGCTGATGCTGCCCAACCTGATGCCGCTCGCGGACGATTATGTGGTGGCGCTCGGCGGTGCGGAGTGGCCGGCGTCCAAGGCGACCAACAAGATCAGCTACCGTCGCTGCGACCTGTTCAAGCCCGATGAAGGCACGTACGGAACGTTCATCAACGTCGCGGGCGCCCTGCCCCTCAACGCGGTGCGTGCCGGAGCGGCCATTTCGTTCATCGACACCACCGAAGAGGGCGGCAGCCGCTTCTTGATCTGGGGCGGCCAGGACGGCTCGACCAAGGCGGAGATCTTTCGCGAGGACACGCAGCCCGGCAACGGCTTCTTCGACGCCAACTACAAGGTCTCGGGCGACATCAACGGCAAGGACGTGCCCGGCTCGCTGCATTTCGCGACGCTCACCCCGCTCGGCGCGGGCACGGACGACCAGGGTCGCTTCCTGTCGGTCGGCGGCGTGCGTTTTTCGGGCGGCAAATGGCAGGCGCCAAGCCCCAAGGACGTCTACCTCGTCACGCTCATCGACAAGCCCGGCGCGGCCAAGGAGATCAAGACCAAGCGCATCGCCGGCTTCCCGTACGGCACCTACATGCACCAGGCGAGCCTTACCGACGACAAGCACGTGCTCATCAGCGGCGGATTCACCAGCTACAGCAAGCCGACCAACGCGTCGCTCGTGGTGTACGACATCGCGACCAACACCTTCTCGCAGCCCGCAGCCGCCAAGACGTTCGTCAAGCGTGGCGCCCACGCCGCACAGCGGCTCAACAACGATTGTGTGTTGATGTGGGGCGGCGTCTCCTCGTGGAAGGACCTCGAGAGCACTACGCAGGTCGTGGCGGACATCTACTGCCCCGGCCACCTCGCCCAATAAACGGCGCCCTGCAAACCAAGTAAGACGATGAAAAAGACCTTGGCGATGCGCATCGTGGCCGCTGTTTGCGCGGTGCTGATGCTGCAACTGAACCTGACGGGCGTGATGTTCGGCGGCAGCCTCGTGCCGACCGTCGAAGCGGCGAACGGCATCGGCACCAACACGATGGCGGTGCTGGTGGTTCCTCCCAACCGCCGCAAGCGGGCCGACGCATCCGATCTCGAGCGGCTGATGTCGCGGTTCGTGCTCCGGCTCGGCCGTGTCGTGGCGTTCCAGCTTTCCCCGACGGCTGGTGAAGAGGAAGAAGAGCGCGCGACCGAGCTGGTCGAAGAGGCGCTGCGTGCCTTGCTCCTCCGCACGCCGAAACGCGCAGGTGAACGGCTCATTGCGGCCAAGGCGCTGCTCGACAAAGAGCCGGCGGCTGGCAACACCCGGCTGTGGGCCCGCTACTTCAAGGCCCAGGCGCTCGGTCAACTCGCCCGCAACAAGCTGGTCGAGGCGCGCGATCTCCTGGTCAAATCCGTCGTGCTCTATCCCAAGCAGACCGATGCCGAGTACATCGCGTACGGCTCGACTTCGCGGCAGCTCTTCAAGACGGTCCTGCAGACGGTAAGCGCGCTCGAAGCGGGCGATCTGCGCATCTCCGGCCACAAGGGAGCCGAGGTCTGGGTCGACGGAATCTATCGCGGCCGCGCGCCAGCGATGGTTTCCGACCTCAAGGCTGGCGAACACCGCGTCATGCTTCGCCAGTCCGGCAAGCGTGCCTTCCGCCAGATGGTCGTGATCAAGGCCGGGCGCGTCGCCAAACCGTCGGCCAAGCTCGTCGCCGCGCCGTTTTCCCACGACCTGTCGCAAGGGCGCGCGGTGCTGCTGGCCAACTTCAACCAGCCCAGCGTCATCGAGGACCGGATTCGCGAGCTTCGCAACGAGATCGGCTCGGACATGATCCTGGTGGTTCGCGCGCAATTCCAGCGCAGCGCGACGGCGCTCAAGGGTTACTTCCTCGACGCGGATGGCACGGTCAAAAAGGTCAAGACACGCATCAAGAAGGACGACAAGTACCTCGACAACCTCGGCAAGTTCATCTCGAAGTCGGCGGGCACGAAGCTGCTTGAAGACCCCAACGCGCGACCGCTCGATCAACGAAAGAGCGTGGTTGTGGCGGCGAAGACGACGACCTCTGCGGCAGCGAGCGCCTACATCGATCCGAACGCGCCGCTGTTCGAAGAGCAAAAAGAAGACGAATCGCCGATCACAAGCAAGTGGTGGTTCTGGGGCGCCGTCGGCGGCGGCGTGCTGCTGATCGGAGGTCTTGCGGCACTGGCGACCGCTGGTGAAGAGACGGGCGCGGCGGTTGCGACCGGCACCGTGACGATCAACATCAACAAGACCGGGGGCCCGTAGATGCGGTTCAAGATTGCGATTGTTGGCGCGTTGATCGCGGTTGTCGCGATCCCGGCGACTGCGGGCGCAAGTTGGATCAAGGTGCGTCGCAAAGGCGCCGACGGGATCCTGGATGCGGCGCGGAGTGCGGCAACACAGAAACGTTGGGGCGCCGTTTTTCGCGCGAAGGTGAGCCGCGGCCACCCCCTGGCCGATGCCACTGTACATATCGCGCGGGAGCCGATTCCGGCCAAGAAGGGGCAGCCGCAACAGTACCGCTCGTCGGTCGTGATCGAGGGTGTTGGCGGTCGTGTTGCGCTGGCGCTTGAAGGCGACACGATCACCATGCGCCTGCCGGGCAGCAAGAAACCGGCGAAGGGGACCGGCAAAGGGCTGTTCACCATGGTCCCGCGCGTCAATGTGCCCCTCGCTCTGTTCGTGATGCACGACATCGCCCGGCTGTACGACGCCAAGCTCGAAGGCGAGTTCGGAGGCACCGCAGTCTTGCGCCTGACGCCCAAATACGGCGGCCTGAAGGGGCTGCAGGCGTGCAAGGTCGGGGTCTCGAAGCGGAATCGTTTCCCAGAGATGGCGGAGTTCGGCCACGGCGACGCGCGAAAGGGCGTCAAGCTCGCCTGGACCGGCATTGAAAAGGTGCAAGGTCAACTGGTTCCGCGCGGCTTGCGTATCATGCGCATGGGCAGACGAACGTACCTCGATTTCGAGCGCGTTGCGTTGTTGATGGGCGCTCGCGCCAAGCACCTTCGGTTCGGTAAGAAGGCCGTTCGCTGAATTCGCACGCGACCTACTTGCGTCAACTTGCCGGGGTGTTGAGCGGCGTTTATTCTCGGCCACCACTTACTGGGGAGAACCGATGCCGTCTGGCCATCTCAACCACCGGTTTGCCGCCGCCCTCGCCGCCACAGCCGTGGCCCTGGGGGTCGCTGTTTTGGTGCCGACGGACGCTGTCGCCGCTGAAGTGACGGACGTTCTCGACGCCTTCGACGAAAACAACCCGTACGATTTCGCGCTGCGGCTTCGCTTTGGCCAGGACTCGCGTTCGGCGTTCATCGCCCGCGAAGTGCGCTGCCTCAAGGACGACCAGGTCGGCAGCAAGACGTGCCCGGAACGTTCATCGACGATGCTCGCGCGGGAGCTTGCCTACCAGTCGACCAAGCGGACGCTGTTCGTGGATGCCCGCATCGGCCTCTACCACGACGTTGAGCTCTACGTGACGTTGCCCGTGGTGCTCTCGTATGCGTGGAGCCACGAGTTCGCCGGCGGCGTCGACCGCAGCAACTCGACCATCCATCCGGACACGGACGCCAACGCGGTGATGGCCAGCAAGTACAACAGCACGGACCGTTCGGGCATCGGCGACATGGTTTTCGGCCTGAAGTTCTCGCCGTACAACTACTACCGCGACATGGCGCACCCGACCTGGACGATGGGCGTCGAGTACAAGGCCCCGACCGGTACGCCGATGGAAGTCGACAACTCCGGCGTCGGCTACGGAATCCACGAGATCCACATCTTCCAGACGATCTCGCGGCGCTCCCTCAAGGTCCTCGAGCCGTGGTTCAACACGCACGCACGGCTGCGTTTCAACTCCGACAACGGCCTCTTCCAGAACCTGGGCGCCACGCAGCGCCAGGTCACGCCGGGCCACCTTATCGGTACGTCGTTCGGTACCGAGATCATCCCGTGGGAAGACCTCGAACAGGATGCGCGCGTCGAGCTCGAGTTCGGATTCCGCATGGACTACACGTTCCGCGGCCGCGAATACACCGAGGTCTGGGAAGCGCTGGCCAACCAGGACAACCCGTGCCGGGTCGAAAACGGCTGCTACAACACGCTGCACTACAAGTCGAAGATCGATAAGAAGACCGGCCAGCACACCCGCACCAACGGCGTCACCGACGTCGAGCAATACGGCACGTTCGCTGGCTGGGCAGCCCTGCACTACCAGCCGGTCCGCAACTTCCAGATCAGCGCGAAGGCCCAGTACGCGGTCGACACGCCACACTTCATCACATTCGGTGACTACGGCGTCGATCTCGACGGCAAGGGCGGTGTCCAGCAGGCCAACACGTCCGACCCGCCCGAGAACGAGTACAGCCCGACCTTCCTGCCATCGCTCGACGCACCGGGAAGCCGTCTGCGCGTCCAGGACGTCTCGACGTGGACCGTGATGATCGCCGTGTCCGGCAAGATCTGATCTCCGCGCGCCCATCGCGCTGACACCCCCCAAGTCCGAGCGTTCGCACGCTTGCATTCACGCATGCTCGCACGCACGCAAAAGTGCATTGCAACGGCCCGCGCGAGCCCTTAGCCTGCGCGCCTCTTCAGCGTCGCTTGCGGCATCCGTAGGCTGCTTGGACGAGGCAGGCACGTGAACAGCTCGTTGCAATCCATCGCATCAACCGGAGCCGTTGCGTTCGCGGCCGTGTGTGCGATCGCGCTCCTCACAACAAGTTGCGGCGGAAATGACGGCGGCGGCACCGCGCCCGTGCAGCAGAAGACCTGCATGGTCAACGGCGACTGCCCATCGGGCGTGTGCTCCGGCGGCGTGTGCAAACCGGCGGGATCGGCCAGCGGGGGTCGGCCAAACTTCAGCGCCGATGGCGGCGGGCGCGGCATCTTTGACGGAACGGGAAGCTCAGGCGGCTCGGGCGCATCGGGCAGCTCCGGCACGACGACCGGCCCGGGCGGTTGTCCATCCGGGCACTGCTGCAAAGCCGCGAGCGAGTGCGAAGATCGCAAGTGCAAGGACCGCCGGTGCGTCGGCGGCCAGTGCGTTTGGCCGCAGAAGAAAGACGCGGCGTGCGAGTGCTTCTCGACCAAGGACTGCGATGACGGCAACTCGTGCAGCGCCGAAAAGTGCCTGAACTTCGCCTGCAGCTATGAGCGCTTCGTCAACCCGAAAAACCCGACCGACCTCGCCGATCCGAAAGACCCAAGCAAGATGTGCTGCGCGGACTCCAGCGAGTGCGACAGCGGCGACCCCAAGACGTGGGCCGAGTGCAAACAGTTCCGGTGCGTCTTTCACAAGCTGGTGACCTGCAAGGCCGACGGCGACTGCAAGGACGCAAACGCGTGCACAAAAGGGACCTGTGCGTCGGGCAAGTGCGTGTTTTCCGCGATCGCCGGGTGCTGCAAGTCCGATGGTGACTGCAACGACGGCACCCCGTGCAGCGTCGACAAGTGCAACGCCGGCAAGTGCGTTCACACCGCTGCTGGGGCCAAGACCAAGGGCTGCTGCGCGGTTGCCCAGGACTGTGACGACGGCCTCGCGTGCACAGCCGACGCCTGCAACGCCAAATTCCAGTGCAAGTACGCGGTGATCGGCAAGGGTTGCTGCAAGACGGACGGCGAGTGCGACGACAACAACACCTGCACGGTGGACACCTGCAAGGACCACGCGTGCAAGAACGTCAAACCGCCCGAAGGCTGCTGCAAGAACGACCTCGATTGCGACAACGGCGACCCTTGCAGCGTGGCCAGCTGCGTCGCCGGCGAATGCCAGTTCAAGAAGTCGCCCAACTGCTGCAAATCCGACGCCGAATGCGACGACAAGGACACGTGCACCAACGACTTCTGCCTCGCGGGCAAGTGCAGCTACAAGGCCAACGGCAAGTGCTGCAAGACCAACGCGCAATGCAACGACAGCGATAAATGCACGACCGACACCTGCTCGAACGGGCTGTGCAAGAACACCAAGATTCCGGGCTGTCAGCCGGCCACCGGCGGCAACAATTCGTGCGTCGGCAAGTGCGACAAGTTCGATCTGACGATGAAGTGCTCCTGCATGTCGTACTGCAAGCTGCTTGGCAATTGCTGCGGTGACTACGACAATGTGTGCAAGGGCGGCGGAACCGCGGCCAGCTGCAAAGGCAAGTGCGGCCAGGCCGGTGGGCTCGGACAGTGCTCGTGTTCGTCGACGTGCACCATCCTCGGCAGCTGCTGCAGCGACTACAAGACCCAGTGCGGCGGCTCATCGGGCGGCGGGTCGACCAACAGCTGCAAGGGCAAGTGCGGCACCCCGTACTCGTCGCTGAACAAGTGCCAGTGCGACAAGGGCTGCAAGAACGTCAAGGACTGCTGCTCGGACTACGACGCGGTCTGTGGCGGCGGCAGTTCGTCGGGCGGGAGCTCTTCTGGTGGCTCGTCCGGCGGCGGGCTGTGCAAGGGCGGGATCAACTCGTGCAAGGGCCGCTGCAGCAAGTTCACAAGCGGCGCCACGTGCCAGTGCGACTCCAGCTGCAAGGCGCTCAAAGACTGTTGCCCCGATATCGACAGCTGCTGCCCGTAGCGGTCACTTCTCGTCGCCTCCACGATTCCCCGGGTTCCCGTGCAGCACTACGTTCGGACAATCGCGATCCTGTGCGCCGTCGTCGGTCTGTCGGTGACCGTCGCGGCATGTTCCGCAGAGCGGCCCGATGATGGCCCCGAGTGCACGACGTGGAAGCAATGCCACGGGGGCCTGGCCTGCATGGATGGCACCTGCGACAACTGCTCGAACGCCAAACAATGTGGCGGCTACCAGTGCCTGGCCGGGCGTTGCCAAGATGGGGTCGGGTGCGACTGCTTCGTCGACTCCGAATGCACCAAGGAACAGCCGCTGTGCGCTGGCTATGATCCGATCGGTGAGCCGGCTTGCAAGATCACGGCGGAGTGCGACGACGGCCTGCCGTGCACCGAAGACAAGTGCCTCGACGGCCGCTGCAAGTTTCTGCCGCTCGAAGACATCGAAAGCTCCGCCCACTGGTGTTGCCGGGTCGACGCCGACTGCATCGACGGAAACCCGTGTACAAAAAAGACGTGCTCGAAAGCCTACGAGTGCAAGAAGAAGCCGATCGAGACGTGTTGCACCGTCGACGTGCAGTGTGACGACAAGGACCCCTGCACGGTCGATGCCTGCGAGGGATCCAAGTGCAGCAATATCAAGCACGGCCTGGCCTGCTGCGAGCACGACACCGACTGCGCGGACGACAACAAGTGCACGCTCGAGACGTGCGCCGGTGGTGGCTGCGTTTACCCGACAACTCCCGACCAACACTGTCCGTGTCATCAGCTCGCCGAATGCGACGACGACAACCCGTGCACGGCTGACTCGTGCATCGCAGGCCAATGCCGCTACGCCTTGCTGATCCAGGCGCTGACGTATAACCCCGCTTGCTGCAAGGACAACCTGGACTGCGAGGATGGCAGCGGGTCGACCCAGGACCGATGCATCTACAACCGCTGCGCCCACATCGAGCCTGCCGACTGCACGGCGAGCAAGACCTGCAACGACAACAACCCGTGCACGACCGATGAGTGTAAGGACGGCAAGTGCCGCCACGTGACAAAGGCGAACTGCTGCGCGACCGATCTGCACTGCGACGACGGCAACCCGTGTACGAGCGACTCGTGCGCCAAGTCGGCGTGCATCCACGCCGTCCTCACGAAGAAAGGCTGCTGTGCGACCAAGGCGGAGTGCAACGACGGTGAGAGCTGCACGATCGATCGGTGCCAGGAAAACCAATGCTCGCATGCCCCGACCAAGGTCGGATGCTGCAGCCAGGACGACCACTGCGACGATGGCGACGCGTGCACCAAGGATGTGTGCAAATCCGGCTCTTGCGTGCACAGCAAGGCGTTCCCGGGATGCTGCGTGGCGGACAAGGAATGCGACGACGGCAAGGAGTGCACGGTCGACCGCTGCCAACTGGGCCACTGCGTCGCGAGCAAGAAACAAGGCTGCTGTACAAACAACGCGGGCTGCGACGACGGCAACAAGTGCACCGCAGACACCTGCTCAAAGAACGCGTGCAGTCACAACAAGATCACCGGCTGCTGTTTTCATAGCGGCAATTGCGCCAAGGGTCAGTCGTGCGTTGCCGGCAAGTGCGCGTGACCGCGAGGGCCTCGGAGGAGACGGCCAATCGAGCCGATCTGGCGATTGACACGTTTGCGGCGTGACTTCGACAATCGGCGTCCTTAACTGATGGCGGGCCCTGACCAGTCCGCGGGAGACGGAACATGTTCGACCAGCTCAAGAACATCGCGGCGCGGCAAGTCGGCAAGGTGTTGTCATCCGAGCGCACCATCAAGGTGCTGTCCAACCCGCAGGTGCAGACCGCGATGATGAACGCGATCAACTTCCGGGCGACGGCGCGTGGTGCCGTTGAAAGTCGGCTGCAGGACGTCGCATCGGCGCTCGACCTCGTGACCGGTGAAGACGTCGCGGTGCTCAAGCGCAAGATTCGCGACCTGGAAGACGAGGTGACAGATCTGCGGGATGACCTCGAGGAAGCCAACGATCGGGCGGACGGGGGCGGCGGTGGCATGACTGTCGAGCAGGCCAAGAAAGAGATCGAGGCGGGCGAGAGGCGGGCGGCGGAACGTATCACTGCGGAGATGGCGGTCGCTGACAGGGCTGCTGCGGACAAGGCTGCTGCAGAAGAGGCCGCTGTAGAAAAGGCCGCTGCAGAAAAAGACGCTGCCGAGAAAGCCGCCGCTGCGAAGAAGACGTCGGACGCGAAGAAAGCGACGACTGCGAAGAAGACGACTGCGAAGAAGACGACTGCGAAGAAGACGACTGCGAAGAAGACGACTGCGGCGCGCAAGACAACAACCCGCAAGTCGGCGCCGAAGAAGGCGGCCAGTCGCAGGACAACGGCGCGAAAGACGCCAACGAAGAAGGCGCCGGCGAAGACAACGACGGCGAAAAAGAGCAGCGGTGGCGCGAGCAACGTGTAGAGTGGCCGGCCCGGTTTCCTGCCGGGTTGGGGCGGAGAAACGACGATGAGTGTTCGAAACATCGTGGAGTGGCCAGCGCAGGTGCTCAAACAACGGTGCGCGGAAGTCGAGACGTTCGACGCCGACCTGCACACCCTTGTCGACGATATGCGCGAGACGATGGTGACCGCCGACGGGCTCGGACTCGCCGCCAACCAGGTCGGCGTCAGCAAGCGCGTCTTCGTGATGGGCATTCCCGAGGACGAGGAGGGCACCAAGACCGAATGGTTCGAGGTCATCAACCCCGTCATCACCAAGAAGTCGGGCGAGCAGCGCTTTGAAGAGGGCTGTCTGAGCTTTCCCGGTGTCACCGAAGCCGTTGTTCGCGCCGAGACGATTGAACTGACGTACCGCGACCGCGACGGCAACGAGGTCGTGCGCGAGCTGGACGGCATCGCATCTGTGTGCGCGCAGCATGAGCTGGATCACCTCGACGGCGTCACGTTCCTCGACCGCTTATCGGCACTGAAACGACGACTGGCGCTGCGGGCCTACACCCGTGAACGACGCGCCCGCAAAGACGACGAGCGGTTCGAGGCCCTCGGCACCATCCGCCGCTAGTGGTCCGGTTCCGTGGTCTTGATGAGTTGCCGGGCGTTGGTCGGACCACTGGTTTTCATCTGCAAGGGGCCTCGCGGGGGAGGCCCCACGTCCCGCGTTGTTTGGCAGCAGTGGGCGTCGTTTTCGTGCCTCACCCCAACCTCCGCTGCGCGGCTGTATCTCGTCGCCCTGAACTGACCGTTTCCCCGGCAACGAGACACTAGTGGTCCATTCACAGGCGGCAAACCGGATCGCGTTGCTGGGCAGCCCGGATTTTGCCGTGGCGTCGCTGCGTGGGCTCATCGAGACCGGCGCGCACGTCGTTGGCGTGGTGACGCAGCCCGACAAGCCGGCGGGACGTGGCAAGAAGATGCGGCCGCCGCCGGTCAAGGTTTACGCCGAGTCGGTGGATCTGCCGGTGTTTCAGCCGGGGCGCATCCGTGGCGGGGTCTTGCGCCGATGGTTCGAGGACAATGCCGTCGATCTCGCGATCGTGGCTGCATACGGCAAGATCTTGACCCGCCCGATGCTCGCGGCGCCGCGACTTGGATGTGTAAACGTGCACGCGTCGCTGCTGCCTCGATGGCGAGGAGCGTCACCGATTCATCGCGCGATCGCGGCCGGCGACCCCGAGTCGGGGGTCTGCCTGATGCAGATGGACACCGGCCTGGATACCGGTGCTGTGCTGGCCCGGATCGTCGTGCCGATCGATAAACACGACACGTCCCAGACGCTGCACGACAAGCTGGCAACGGCCGGTGCAGAGCTGCTTGTCGATCGGTTGGATGCGCTGCTTGCCGGGGAACTGGAAGCGACCCCACAAACCGAAGACGGCGCCACTTATGCGCCACTGCTTTGCAAGGCGGACGGCGAGATCGACTGGAAACAAGACGCACGCGGGGTCGATGCACACTTGCGCGCGATGACACCGTGGCCGGGCGCCTGGACAACGACCCCGGCGGGAGAGCGGTGGAAGGTCTTTGGCGACGGTTCAGCGGCGACGATCGGCGACGGAGAGCCGGGCACGTTGCTGGCAAGCGCCGATGGATGCGCGGTTGTCGCGTGCGCAAAAGGCGCGGTCCGAATCGCGGCCTTGCAGCGCCCTGGGAAGCGACGGGCGGACGCGGCTTCCGTGCTACGAGGCGCCCGGATCGAGGTCGGGCAAACTCTCGGTGTGTCGCCATGAAATCGCGTTTCGTGTGGGCCACGATGTCGACCATCTTCGCGATCGCGGGGGTTGCAGCGTGCAATGCCGCCCCGGTTGCGACGTCCCAACCGGGCTATGTGACGGTCGTGTTCGAAGATGGCCCCAGAGGCCTGCGCGTGCTCGCCGCGACCCACAGGACAGGTTCTGCGCCGCCCGATCAGCCGCTCACAGGTGCCCGATGGCGGACCGTCCAAGCGCCGACTGCTATCAAACCGCCGCCCGCTATCAAAACGCCGGGCGCTTCCACCGTTGGGAACGGCAAGCCGCAACCACGCGCCACCGCCGCCCGCACTTACTGCGTGACCGTCAAGGCCGCCAACGCGGTTGAAAAGCGCTGTCTGCAGCCGCTCGCCCACCGCCACATCGCCCCCCGCAACGGCAGTGAGACCGCCGCGATCGTCCCAGCCAAAGCGTTGGTAGGTTCGGTCCGCTTGAACGCCGCCGAGCTCCCCGTCGACGTCGAAGTCGTCGCAGCCGATGGCCGACGTGCCACCGCGAGGAGCCGTGAGTGAGCGCTGCCACACCTGCACCTCGCTGCGGCCCGTGGGTCCTGGTGTGTTTGGGCTTGTTGTGTGCCGCGCCCGACGCCCACGCTGATGAGCTTCGAACGCTGATCGGCAACGGCGCTGCGGCCCGCCGGCTCGACCTCGTCGTTGTCGCGGAGGGCTATCGGGAGGCGGATAAAGAGCTCTTCTTCAAAGACGCGAACAACGCCGCGACCGGCGTCTTGACCTACGGGCCCTACAAAGCGGCGCGCCCATTGGTGAATGTGCACGGATTGTTTGTCCCGTCTGGGCAATCTGGAGCCGACCATCCTTCGGCCGGGACCAAGGCGAACACGGCGTTCAATGCGACCTACGACAGCGGCGGGCTCAAGCGGTTGATCACGGCAAACGACGGCGCGGTTCTCGCGGCGGTGACAAAGGCGTTGCCCGAGTGGGACGTGGCCGTGTTGCTGGTCAACGATCCGCAGTACGGAGGATCGGGCGGTCCGGTCGCCATCGCGTCCGTTCACAAGGAGTCGATCCAGATCTTGCGCCACGAGCTCGCCCACACGATCGCTGGGCTCGCCGACGAATACACAGCCGCCTACCCGGGCAAACCCGTCGAAGACCCCGAGCCCAACGTCGCCCTCGCCGCCAACATCTCGCCGCCGAAGTGGCACCCATGGATCGACGACAAGACGCCGATTCCAAGCGATATCGCCGACGCAACCGGCCCCCACAGCCCGATCGGCGCGTATGAAGGCGCGCGCTACCAGGTCAAAGGCATGTTTCGCCCCGCCCCACGCTGCCTGATGCGGGAGCTGAAAGACGATTTCTGCCCGATCTGTTGGGAGGGCGTGTACCTGGCGCTGCTCGGCCAAACCACGACGATCGCCGCGACGCTACCAGCATTGGCCACTGTCACGTGTCAGCAGTCTGCGTGCCCACCGTTTCGGGTCGATGTCGCCCAAACCGAGGGCCTGCGCGGTCGTTGGCTGCTCGACGGAAAAGCGGTCCACGTCAACGAGGGCGCGGACCTCGTCTACAGCCCTCTCGGACATGCGCCCGGCGAACACGTGCTCACGGTGCGCGTCGAGATCAAGAGCGACAAGGTGCGTCGTGACGGCGATCCGCGCCTGTTTGAGGAGCACAGCTGGACGTTGATCATCACGGCGGACCCGGTCATCGCGCCTGCCCCCGACGATCCACCCGGCGACTGTGGTGCGGCGCCTGTGGGCGGCTCAACGACGTTGCTGTGGCCGATGTTGGTGGGTCTTGGCTGCCTGTTATGGCGAAGGAGAGTCCAATGAAGATGGCGCTGATCGGGTGCGGGAACATGGGCGGGGCGATCCTGTCTCGGTGGCTTGGTTCGGGCGCCCTGGACGCGACGGATGTGACGGTCGCCGAGTCCGATGAAGGTCGCGCTGCGGCGGTCGCGAACGCGCATGGCGTGGCGACGAGCACGGACGGTCCTGGTGTCGTGCAAGGTGCGGACGTCGTGATGCTTGGCGTGAAGCCGCAGGTCGCGCAACAGGTCGTTCAGCCGCTGATCGCCTCGGTTCCAACAGGTCAACCGTGGATCTCGATGCTCGCCGGGGTGCAGGCCTCCAAGGTGCGTCGCTGGCTGGGGAACAAGCCAACCGTGGTGCGAATCATGCCGAATACACCGGCGCGCGTAGGTCTTGGCTGCACAGCCGTCGCGTGGCCCGCCGCGCTCGAAACGCCGGTACGCGACGCGATCAAGGACTTGCTGGTGTCGCTCGGCGAGGTCGTGGAGCTCGAAGAAGACCGTATTGACGGCTTCACAGCGATCGCGGGATCGGGACCGGCATACGTGTTCCGCTTTCTGGAAGCCCTCGCAGATGCCGCCCGCGAACAGGGGTTTGACGAGGAACAAGCCGCGACGATGGCGCTTGCGACCGTGCGGGGCGCGGCTCAACTGGCGGCGGAGGATGATCGATCGTTCTCAGCGTTGCGGGTCGCTGTTACGAGCCCGGGCGGAACGACCGCGGAGGCGCTGCGCGTGTTGAGCGAGAATCGCTGGTCGACAGCCGTTTCGGATGCGGCCAACGCAGCTGTTGCCCGCGCAGTGGAGCTGGCGAAAGTCTAGCAGACTGCGCCAAAGCTTCGCCTCGGCGCAGGTGCTCGTTGTTTGCAAGGGGGCTGAAACAGCCCCCTCGACCGAAAAAAGTGTCATTTTTCCGGCCTCACCCCAAATTCGCGCTCCGCGCGGCAGACTGCATTTACGTCCCCCACGATGACCGGCACGATTTGCGGCGCAGTCTGCTAGATGTGCCGGGCACGAGTGCTGAATCGTTTTTCTTGCCATGAGATCCCGTTGCCTCATTCTGCCCCGATCTCTCGCATGGAGGTCAGCACAGATGGCGAAGGCAGCAGTAGTAACCGTGTCAGCCCGGCAGCGGTCGATTCTCGATGGATGGATTCGAGACAAGGCGGGCACGACGTATCGGATGATCGAGCGCGCCCGTCTGGTCTTGCTGGCGGCCGATGGGATTCGCAACGCGCCGTTGAGTAGACAACTCGGAGTGGATCGGCAGCGAGTGCGACGATGGCGGAATCGGTGGGCGGCCGCTGAGGTCCGACTTCACGCCGCCGAACAGGAGAACGCCAGCGACAAGGATTTTGCCGCGTTGATCCGCGGCGTGCTCTCCGATGAGCCGCGACCGGGCGGGCCCTGCACCTTCAGCGCCGAGCAGCTGACGCAAATCATCGCCGTCGCCTGTGAGG
>Ga0209992_10000688_pt1 | contig 42182 bp, 51 predicted proteins | sample 2SBtaG_2_FD_182564 | JGI IMG/M metagenome (GOLD analysis project Ga0209992, IMG submission 182564) | Deep subsurface microbial communities from Kolumbo volcano to uncover new lineages of life (NeLLi) - 2SBTROV12_ACTIVE470 metaG (SPAdes)... | ecosystem: Environmental > Aquatic > Marine >...
GATAATGGAATCTGAATGGTTGTCGGTTCAGCAATAGATATGCCGTTTTCCTTAAACACATCTTTTATGGCATTTATTCTGTCATCTCTTACTAGTTCAACATAATTATCATCAGCAACAGTTACTGCTGATGCAACACCAGAGACTTTCTTCAAATATGCCTCAAAAGCTTCTTCTTGAGTTTCACCTAGACCGACAAAGTATTCTCCATTAAATGCAGCACCAACTGCAGCAATCGTACCTAGTTGAGCAACTACTCCTCCTGCCCCAGCAGTATACACTGGAATAAAGTATACATCGTGATCACCTACTCTATACAAAATATTATCACCAATTCTTGGATTTCTCAAAAGTGTTTTTAGTTGAGCAAATTCAGGATCTCTATCTAATGCTTCTCTAACTGCAGTTGGGCCAATTAATTTTGTTGTAGAGTTTAATGGAACTTCATAGAATTGAATATCTCCTAAGTTTGCAAGATCATTTTCAACTATCATGTAACCTGCAAGATTTCTTCCCTGAGAACCTCTCAATTCCAATGATAGCAATCCAATAAATTCAGTTTCTGTAAAACCAGGTGGTTTTGCTTCAACATAATAGGTATCAAGTCCACGTGGAATTTCATAAAATTCGTTTGCTTGAATAAATGTCTCAACATCAGTTACGTGATAAATATTGTACATCTCTGTTTTCCAATTAAATAATTCAGCAGGATATCGAATTTGTTCTTCTAACCATGCAGGAATTGGTTTGAATTGATCAGAATATTGACTAGCAAACATTTCTGAAAAGAAATCATCTCCAGTTTTTAGTAATTGAATATCACCATTGTACGAATCAACAAGTGCATAACCTACTAAACGCAAGTATGGATTTCCAACAGACCATGGTACATCATGTGTATCAAATCCAATAATTAATGGTATTAACCAATAGGAATTTGTTCCATCAGTTACAGGAAGTGAATCTAATTCTTGTCCAAATAAATCATAAAGGAAATACGGATACAAAATTTCCATTCTATCATTAACATCTTTGTATCTCATAATGTGAACTGATTCAGATGGGAATGAAAGCAAAAAGTTTGGCTCAAAGATCCAGCTTAACGGTGGGGAAACATCTAATCCGCCCATACCTGAATAAGAAACCCCTCCAAGTTCTGCACTATCTGAACCTCTAGAATTAGGATAACCAGACCAAGTTTGTTCTAGTAATCCGCCTTCACCATAGTAAATCTCTCTTTGTTTGAAAAATTCACTACTATCTACAATTTGACCATCAGTTGCTTCTAAAGTAAGAAATCCATCTGGAACATGGGTATAGACTAGGTGTTCATTATACCATCTATTTTCAAGGCTAACAGAAGATGGTAAGATTGGTTTCATTGAGGCTGTCCAATATAGTGTATTGTTAAAACGAAGAATATCATTATCTTCAAAGTCTACATATGGAATTAATCCAATTTCAGGTTTTAATTTAGCAAAAGCTGCTTCCCAATCCCAAACTCGAATAACATCCAAAACATCACTATTTTGTTTTACATAATTATTGATATTGTTAGAAGATACAGAAGTTAATTGTGGATCATGAATATTTTCTTGTACAGTATTTAGTTCACCTAGATATCTATTTACTCCTACTTGTTGAGCAGTATAAGGGCCCAAAAATTCAATCTTTTTTGCATCAGCAATACTATTGTTTACTGAAACAACACCTGCTACAATAATTGCAATTGCAATAATAGTTAAAATTCTAATGTATACGTCTCGTTTAAACATGTGAGTTAGAACACGTGCTCTAATTCTATCAATAATGGAAAATGCAATTAATGCAAAACCAATAACAAGTGTACCACCAATTACATATCTTGTGTTATAATCAATTTGATCAGTAAAAAATAGATTTACACCAATCCAAATAATTCCTATACCAATAATTCCCTCTATAGTTGAAACATAATTGAGATATCTTGGTTTTCCATCATTAGAGTCTTGAAGAAATGATGTAATTACATTAATTATTCTGTGGATTCCAACATACAAAACTAGGCGTAATCCAATTGCTGCAAGTATTGGAGGAATTAAAATTACTAAAGCAGGTATCATTGGTACAACATTTTCTGTTGCATAATTTGGATCAGAATCAGGTGTAACAAAAGGTAATGAAAACAATTTTGGTAAATTTTCTATTCCCAAAGTATTTCCATCGATAAATGACATTGCAGCAAATCCAAACATGATATTTGCAAAGAATGCACCAAAAAGCAAAATCTTGGTAATTTGCCAAATTACAAATTGTGGTGAAGTTAATTTGTAGTCTCTAAAACTTGAGAAATTACTAGTAAGTGATTGTTGCCCCCCTTGTCCAAGAAAATTAATTGCTGTACTAATTGTATACCAGAAAATAGAAGATCTTCCAGCAATATTTACACGCACAAGAGCAATTACTGATAAAATAACAGTAGATACCAATGTGTAATAGAGAGGTTTTGTGAATTCTTCTCCAAATTCAGTAAAATTCATTGATAAAATTACTGCCTGATTTCCAACTGTAACAAAAATTATGACTCCAATTATAGCAATAATGGCTAATCTGATGAATTTTCCAGCATCAGGAGGTGGAGCTTGCTTATCAGTAGAGGCACTATACAAAATCAACCTTGGTTGAGATTTGGTAAATTAATGTCTTACCGGTAAATTCAAGCTATTGTGGCTAATTTTTTGCAAATCATGTACGCTGCTGCAAATGTAGGAATTGTAACTTTTTCGTTGATATATGGTCCAAATTTTTTGTTTTTTAATTTAAGTTCTATTGGACAATTGGCTACAACTTCAACTAAACTATCATTAAGAAATGATGCTTCAATGTATGGATCAAATTTTTCCAAGTCTTTACAGTAGACTTTAGTTAATCCACTTTTACTGTTAATGGAACCAGGTAATCTAAAAATTCTGTGAATATCCATAGTTACATTAGGATCAATTTTTGCTCCAATTTGTTCTGAAACATCATCAAGTGTTTTTTGAAATGAAGAATAACCATTTGTCAATAATTCTGAAATTATTTTTGAGCGTTTTGATTTTGTCCCAAATACCTGTTTTGAGAATCTTTCTCTCCATCCTTTTTCACCAAAGTCTGAAAACGATGATCTATTTGGTTTGAATTTTTTCATTCCAAATGTTTCAGGAATTGCTCCATTAAACATGATATAATCTACTAGTTCTGATCTTTCTCGAGAACCAATTTCTTGAAATTGAGAATTATAAACATAAACATGAAATCCTTCATTTCCAGAAAAATATACATGGATATTTTCTTGAGAAATTGCCAAATCATTAATTAAAATTTCAGATAATTTCAACACTTCATTTTTTGAAGAATTTATACAATCATTACATGGTAATGATTTTTTTTCTAGTTTTCCTGAATTGCATTTTAAACAATGATCAGAATTTTTAGAAACTTCATTACAGTCATTACATATTGATACTGTATGATTTTTTCTACATGATAAATTAAGATCTTTTGCATCAATATCAAAAATCAAATCTGCTTCTTTCCAATCTTTTTCATTCATTGGTAAATCAGGAAATGAATAATATGCATTTGAACAATAAACATCAGATGGTACATTTTGCATAAATAACAAGCGTAATCCTTTATCATCTTTAATTGAAATATGACGATTCATTCCAGAATTGAATTTTTGATATCCAAATTCCCTTTCAGATGTACGTTCAGGAACATGAATTAAATCAAAATGATCAAAATAATATTTTTTGAATGAATCTTCTAAAAATTTTACGTCAGTTTCTTTCATGATTTTCTCTTTTTTCCAAATTGTAATGGGTTAATGATATTATCACATGCAGGCGTAATGAAACACAAATTTTGTGTTTTTAATTTTTCACATGAAGGGCACGAATATTGTGTACCACTTCCAGAAGTTCCTGCTAAATGATTTAGTTGATAAAGTGTAACTCGTTCATTATAATCTGGGGCATTTTTAAACAAAGGGGCGATTTGTTCAACATTTTGACCTTTTGATAACAGAAATGCTGCTAACATGAATCTTCCAGAATGTGGAAGGTTTTCTCCTTTTTCAAGAACTTCAATTGCATGTTTTATGCATGGAGGGTATTCTCCAGTAGTAATTGTATAAGATGGTGTAAGTTTTTTGCAAATTGAAATTAATTCATTTACAAAATTTTCAAATCCAGGAATCATAGGTGGTGTTGGTGCATTAATTATTTTTGAACTAATGTAACTACCTAATTCTTTTCGAATTAATCTAACTGTTTTATCCGGAGTTAAGAATACTTTACCATTTTCAACATGTCTATTGATTAATTTCCATTCTCGTTCATGAAAAGTAACAGAATGTTTAAGATAATCAGATACGGACATTACAAAAAAATCATCTTGTTTTGTTACTTCAATTCCAAATAAATCAAAAATAATTCTAATTGCTAAGTCAATTTTTGATTTATCAGAAGCATTTCCCAAATCTTTTTCAAGATGTTGTTCTGCTCTTCTAGCCTCAGCTAATGCAAATCGTTTGACTAGAGTATTCATTCCAGTTAATTTTATCAAAACTATTGCCAAAAGAAATGAAAAAACCTCTCTTTCAAGAACATATGATTTTGATGCCTGTCCATCAATAAGTTCAGATTTGTAAATTCCACCTTCTGTGGAAACTTTGAGTCTATGAAATGCCTTTTCAACTGATGATTTAAGATCAGGATCTGTACCAAATTGAGCTAGAGGGAAACCTTTGTCTTTTAAGTACTGACCAGCATCTGTTAAGAAAGGATACTTTGCCTTTTCATCTGGTCCAAGTTCAAGCATAATAGTGATTTACCTAATTTACTTAAAAATCTGGGTTTGATATATTGAATGCTGGTTTAAATTATGTTTTAAAGAAATCCATACATATGCAGATCGGCTGTCATGTTTCAATATCAGGATCAATTGACAAGTCAGTTGATAATGCAGTTGAAAGAAAATGCTCTGCTTTTCAAATATTTACTAGAAATCCAAGAGGATGGAATGCAAAAGAACTCACCAAAGAAGACATTACCAATTTTAAATCAAAATTAAAAGAAAGTAAAATTGATAGATTTGCAACATGTGCACATATGCCATATTTACCAAATCTTGCTTCACCAAAAGTAGATGGATTTGAAAAATCAGTTAAAACTTTGATAAATGAAGTTGAAAGATGTGCTCAATTAGGAATTCCATATCTTGTGACACATCTAGGTAGTCATTTAGGAACTGGTGAAGAAGGAGGAATTAAAAGATTAGTAGAAGGTTTGACAAGAGCTGGAAAAACAAAAAATGATGTAATTATTTTATTAGAAAATACAGCAGGGCAAAAAAATTCTGTTGGTTCTGATTTTAAACAACTAGGAGAGATTTTTAATCAATTAAAACCTACAAAAAAATTTGGAGTTTGTTTTGATACATGTCATGCATTTGTTTCAGGATATGATTTAAGAAGTAAGGAAAAAGTTAAAGAAACTTTTGGTGAGTTTGAAAAATATGTAGGAATTAAAAATTTGAAAATTCTTCATCTAAATGATGCTAAAGGAGATATCGGTTGCAATCTAGATAGACATTATCATTTAGGATTAGGTGGAATTGGAGAAAAAGGAATTTCTGCTGTTGTAAAATTTGCAAACAAGGAAAAAATCCCCATAATTTTAGAGACCCCAATTGATGATGATAGAGATGATTTTGAAAATATTAGAAAAGCAAAGGAATTTGCGTAGAAATTTATTTCATGAATGAGGAAAAATAATAATGGATTATGAGACAGTAATGAAATTAGCACTTGAGCGTGGATTTTACTTTCCAAGTTGTGAAGTTTATGCAGATGCACAAGCAGGATTTTGGGAATATGGACCAACAGGTGTTGGATTAAAAAATAAATTTCTTGAATTATGGAGAAGAGAATTAATCAGAAGAGATGGAATGCTTGAAATTGATGGTTCTCAGATTATGTCAAAATCAGTTTTTGAAGCATCTGGACATTTAGGAAACTTTGCTGATCCAATAATCAAATGTACAAAATGTAATTCAACATTTAGAGCTGATAGAACAATTGCTGAAATAACAAAAATTGAAATTCCTGAAAGTGCTGATTTAGTAGAATTTGATAATGCAATAGCTCAAAATAATATCAAATGCCCAAAATGTAAAGGGGATTTTGATAAAACAAAGAATTTCAATATGATGTTTAAAGTTGGAATAGGTCCTGAAGAAGAAGAGGCATATCTTAGACCTGAAACATGTCAATCAATCTTTGTTGATTTTCCAAGACTCTACAAAACTATGCGAGGAAAACTTCCTTTAGGAATTGGACAGGTAGGAAAAAGTTTTAGAAATGAGATTGCTCCAAGACAAAGTTTACTTCGTCTTAGAGAATTTTATCAAGCTGAGATTGAAGTGTTTTGTAATCCAACAAAACTAGATGTAGTAGAAAAATTTGTTGAGATTCAAGATACCATAATTAGAGTTCAAACAGATTCTGAACCAGTTACAATAACTTGTAAAGAAGCAGTTGAATCAGGAATAGTACCAAACAAATTTGTTGCATATTATTTAGGAATTTTAACTGAATTTTATGAAAAAACTGGAATTGATATTTCAAAAAGTAGATTTAGAAAATTAGGAGATAAAGAAAAAGCATTCTATGCTGAAGTTGCATTTGATTTTGAAGTTGAAACTACAATTGGATGGCTTGAATTAGTTGCATGTAATTATAGATCAGATTATGATTTGTCTAGTCATGCAAACAAAAGTAAAGAAAAATTTGAAATAATGGATAATGATGAAAAAGTTCTACCACATGTATTTGAGATTTCAATGGGAATTGATAGAAGTCTTTACACAATTTTGGAGCATTCACTCAAAGATGATAAAGAACATGAAAGAGTTGTTTTATCTTTAAAACCATATTTGTCACCAACTCATGTTGGAATTCTTTCATTAGTAAAAAAAGATGGATTAAAAGAAAAAACTGATGAAATTTATCTAAACATTAAAAGAAAATTTGATGCATTTTTAGATCATTCAGGAGCAATAGGTAGACGATATCGTAGATTAGATGAAATTGGTGCACCATTTGCAATTACAGTAGATCATCAAACATTAGAAGATGACACCATTACTATTAGAAAAAGAGATTCCATGGAACAAACTAGAATTAACATTTCTGAATTAGATTCAATTCTTTCTGAATCAGTTGCATTTCCTTAGCCATATTGATGAATTAAGGTTTAATATCTATCAAATTTTGGGATTGAATAGGTATGTTAAAACAAGTTGAGACTAAAAATAGTCAGATTTCAATTATAATTCCAACATATAATGAATCTGAAAATATTCTAAATATTTTACATTCAATTCGAGAAATTATACCAAAAAATATTTTATCTCAAACTATTGTAGTAGATGATAATTCACCTGATGGGACAGGGAAGATAGTAGAAGATTATTTAAAAAATGTTAAAAAAATTGCCAATAACACTATAGAGATTATTCATAGAAAAGCTAAAGATGGTCTTGGTTCTGCAATTCTAAACGGAATTCAGCAATCAAAAGGTGATACAATTGTTGTTATGGATTGTGATTTTTCTCATCCACCTCAAATTATTCCAAAACTAATTGAATCAATAAAAAAATATCAATATGATATAGCAGTTGCATCACGATACATTAAAGGTGGAAAAATCCAAGGATGGTCTCAAAAAAGAAAATTAATGAGTAAATTTGCAACCTTGATTGCAAAAAAAGGATTAGGAGTTAACACCAAAGATCCAATGTCAGGATTTTTTGCATTTAAACGAAGTATTATCAAAGAACTAAATTTTGATGCAATTGGTTACAAGATTCTTTTAGAAATTCTAGTTAAAACAAAAGGTGTTAACATAAAAGAAATTCCATATACTTTTCAGGATAGAGAATTTGGTTCTAGCAAATTAGGTTTCAAAACTATTTTAGATTATTACAAATCAGTTTGGAAATTATATCGTTATGGAAAACCATTAGAAAAACAAGAAAAACGTTCATCAGTCAAGTTTCTTTCAAAAGCAGGTAGATTTTACACCGTAGGCGCTTCAGGATTTCTTGTAAATTATTTAATTTCTCTATTTTTCACAAATGGTGGTTTAGATATGTGGTATTTGCATGCAACTGTAATAGGGATACTTGCTTCAATTTCTAGTAATTTTATTTTAAATAAAATATGGACGTTTAGTGATAGAGATTTCAAAATTAAAAAAACTGTTTCTCAGTATGGAAAATTTGCAATGTTTAGTTCATTAGGTGCACTAGTTCAATTAGGAATGGTGTATTTCTTGGTTGATGGTAATGACATGTCATATCCATTAGCATTGATTATTGCTGTTATTACTGCAGCATTTGGAAACTTTGTTTTAAACAAAAAATGGACATTTAAAGAAAAATTATTGAGTTAATTTTAAAGAAATTAAAATAAAAATAATGACTAGCGTCTTATCGAACTAACTACTCAAAGGAAGTAGTAGAAGAAGATTGAGACGAAAGCCCTGTTGAGGATGGTACAGATGGGAATTTGTCTCCTATCTGTTGCTCAGCTACTGCAGATGCTTCTTGAAGAATCTTGTCTGTTTCTTCATTTGAAACGTCAGACTCCATGTTAAAGGAATCTCCTGCTAGTGAATCCATCATAAGTCCATTAAGTGTCTGGGTCATACTATTCAATTCTGAATCAGCTTCTGGCATGAATCTTCCAAGTGATGACTTCAATCCCTTCATTGTTGACATCGCTGGTCCAATTGCTACCATAGCATCACCAAGATCATGAATAGTTGTCAGTCTTAGTTGAACTTGTTCTAATGACATTCTTGCATTGCCGAGCATCTTTGTAACTTTACGAATTTCAGCTAATTCGTTTGACAAAACTCTACTAGTGCTAGTATCATGTTGCTGCATTGCAGTCACGACTCTCTGAAAGAGTTGCGCATCTCTTTCGTGCAGTTTACCTAACATAGAATCCATTTTTGAGATTTGGACCTGTAGTTTGTTTACTGCAGTTTGAATTCGTGGTTTTAATGCACCTTGAGGCTTTACTGCATCACGTAGTTTGCCAGTTACACTTTGGGTCTCCTGTCGAGCCCAAGTACTATCGAAGTTTGGCATGTTGAAGAATTTAGAAATTTAGTCTTAATGGACAGTGTAAATTTAGATCAGTTTTGGGGTAAATTTAGCTAACAAACTATTATGGAATGATTTAGGCTCTCATCAATATGGTAAAAATTGCAGTTTTTGATTCAGGATTAGGCTCATTATCAATAATTAAAGAAATTCAAAAAATATGTAAATCTGAAATAATCTATCTTGCTGACCAGAAAAATTACCCATATGGGGTAAAATCCCAGGCACAATTACGTATTATTATTCAAAAAACAATCAAGCTTTTAGAAGAAAAATTTAAGCCTGACTTTATTGTTGTAGCATCAAATACGCCCAGTTTGATGTTGAATTTTGTTTCTCCAAAAATAATTGATGTTAAACCTCCATTGATACTAGCAAAAAAGATTTCAAAAACAAAACAAGTTGGAATTCTTGCAACAAAGTCTTCAATTAACAGTAAAGGACTATTACAGTATATCAAAAAAAATAATTTCTCAAAATCATTTAAAATTTTTAAAATAAATGGAATTAATTTAATTGATTTAGTAGAGTCTGGAAAATTTTTGACAAATAAAAAATATTGTATAAAAATTATAAAAAAAGATTTAAAAATTTTATCTCAATATCCTATTGATGTAATAACATTATCTAGTACTCATTTACCATTTTTAAGATCATTATTGCAAAAAGAATTTTTACATATACAATTTATAGATCCAGGAAGAATTGTTGCACAAAAAATTAAATTAAAAATTAAACAAAATAACACTAAAAGAAATTCATTAAAAATTTACACAACAGGAAATACAAAACAATTTCAAATAAAATTAATTAAAATGGGAATTAAAAATAAAGTTAATTTTTTATCTACTTAACTTTAGCTTTTCTAAAACCATGACTAAATGTTTTATCATATAGTTTTGAATATTCATATGATTTTGGTTTAATTACATCACCAATTATAACAATAGCTGTCATTGTAATTTTTTCAGCTTTAACCTTATCTGCAATATCTTGAAGTGTTCCAAGAATTATTTTCTGATCCTTTCTACTTGCTCTATAAACAACTGCAACTGGTGTAGTTTTTTTGTAACCACCAGCTATTGCCTCTTTTGAAATTTTTGTTAATAGATGAACACTAAGATAAAAAATTAGTGTTGCTTGGTGTTTTGCAAGTTCAGAAATTTGTTCTCTTTTAGGGACTTTAGTTCTAGATTCTGCTCTTGTAATTATCATTGTTTGTGTAACACCTGGAAGTGTTAATTGTGTACCAAGAGCTGCAGCTGAAGCCAAAAATGATGTGACTCCAGGCACAACTGTTGATTCTATTCCTTTTTTTTCTAAATTATCAATTTGTTCTCTGATTGCACCATAAATTGCAGGATCGCCATCATGAAGTCTAACTACTAATTTGTCTTTTTTTGCATTTTTGTATAACAAATCAAAAATTTCTTCTCTAACTAATTTTGCTGCATCATAAATTTTTCCTTTTTTACATAATTTCAATATTGGTTCAGGAATTAATGATCCAGAATAAACTACAACATCAGCTTTTTGAATTATTTTTTTCGCTTTAACAGTAATTAAATCAGGATCACCAGGACCACATCCAACAAAAAATACGTTAGACACGTTTTACCACCAAAATTGAAAAATATTTTGTAGTCAATGTATCATCATTTACTTCACCCAAAGTCATTGTTCGTATAATCTCATTTTCTGTTCCCAAGTCTTGTCCAATTGCAAAAAGAGAGTTATCAGGGAATCCAGATTCTTTTAGAACTTCTATAACTTGATCAAAGTATCTACCATCTTTAAGAAATATCATTGATTCAGAATATCTTGCAATTTCTTTTACACTAGATAGATCATAACATGATGGAATAATTGCAACTTTTTCTGCACCTTCTGCAACACTAACACCAACTTTTGAAGCAAAAGAAAATATCGAAACAATTCCTGGTACTACACTAATATCCATATCAGGATATTTTTCTTTTAAATCTCTGTGCATGTAGATCCATGTACTATAGAGATATGGATCACCTACTGTAATATACACAACATTTTTTCCTTTCAAAACAGTTTCAGCCATTATTTTTGCATTTTTTTTCCAAGATGCTTCTAGAATATCTTTATCTTTAGTCATTGGAAAAATTAATTTTATGATTTCTTGATTTTTTGATTTGTCAATAATAGATTCTATTACAGACAAAGCAATACTAGGTCTATCTTCTTTAGAAGCAGGACACATGATAATATCGGCATTGTGGATTGCTTTTACTGCCTTGACTGTAAGAAGATCTACATCTCCAGGACCTACACCAATTCCAACCAATCCAGGCATGAAAATTATGCATTTTTACCCAATTAAAAGTCTAGATTATGTTTTGGTTGCAGAAATTATGGTTACAGGATTCCTTGCAAGCATCATAGTTCCAGTAGTGGTTTTTCTGCTCTTTGATATAGTAACTTGAGTAATATCTACTTCTTCAAATTGTAATTTTTCTAAAATTTGTAGAACTGAAGATAATGTTTCGATAAGAATAGTACCAATCACAATTCTGCCTTTAGATTTTAGCTTTGTCTGAGATAATTCAACAATTTTTTGTGTATCTCCACCAGTTCCTCCAATGAAAATTGCATCAGCTTGTTCTAATTCTAAAATTTTTTCTTTAGCATTACCAAAAATTGTTCTAATATTTGAAATTTGAAATTTCTGAGCATTTTTTTTAGTTAGATCTATAGCTTTTTCATCAAAATCAATTGCTAAAACTTTACCAGATGATTCAACTTGAAGTGCAGATTCAACAGAAATTGAACCACTTCCACAACCAATATCATATACTATTTGTCCAGGTTTTAGTCTTGCCTTACTAATTTGAATAGTTCTTACTTCTTCTTTTGTAATTGGAACTTTATCTGTTCTTTCAAATAATTCATCAGGAATCCCTGGTGTTTTGTTATTCCACATATTCTATCTTCCTTTAGTTTTAATTAAGAAATTATAGATTAATTCCACTTGAAACACTTCCTGAATGAACCAATGTATAAGTTACAATCCATGTAAACAAGTACAAGAAAATATAGCTACCAATTGCTTGAGTAACTATTTTCTTTCTATCTGAAGATGGTAATTGCATTTTCATTCCCTTTGCTACAATAATAGATCCAAAAAATACAATTATCATAAACGCAATTGAAGCCCATCGTCTTTCTTCACCCTCAATATCTTCAAAAATAAAAGTAGCACTAGTTCCTGCAATTACTGCTAAACCAACTCTCATCCAAAATAATTTGTTTAATTTTCTATCTTTTTCACTCTTTTCAGCTTCACTTACAGGTGGAATTTTTGGATCTTCAGGTGTAGGTTCAGATGTTTCTGTTTCAGGTATTTCAGGTGATTTATCATCTATTGATTCAATTTTAGAGTCATTAGTATCAGGTGTAGGTTCAGATTTTTTCTTTTTGAATTTTGCCAATTAAATTTCTAGCGTGACTCAAGCAAACCATGTTTAATATCTTTGGTCAAAGTTTGAGCACGTTATAGCAAGGATATAATTTTAGACTGAAAATACGATAATTATGGGATTAGCTGGAATAGAATTACGATATTTAGTAGATACAATTTCAGAGCAAGTTCAGGGCTATTATGTAAGTAATATTTATGGAATTACAAAAGACAGTATCCTCTTCAAACTTCATCACACCGAAAAAAGTGATCTATTCATGATGGTATCAACATATGGTGTTTGGTTAACTAAAGTAAAGATAGATCAAATAGAACCAAACAGATTACTCAAAAGATTACGTAGTGATTTACTCAGATTAAAATTGAAAAAAATTGAACAAATTGGAGCAGAACGAATTGCATATTTTACTTTTGAGGGATTTGGAAAAGAATTTGTTTTAGTAGGAGAATTTTTTGGAGATGGGAATATTTTACTTTGTAGTAATGAAATGAAAATTCTTGCATTACAGCATTCAATAGAAGTTAGACATAGAAAATTGAGTGTTGGGTTAGAATATGTAGTTCCTCCAAATAATGGATTAGATATATTTAATATTGTACAATCAGATTTTGATGAATTAAAAACAACTGATCTTGTTGCTGCAAAATGGTTTGGTAGAACTTTAGGATTACCTAAAAAATATGTTGAAGGAATATTTGATATTGCAAATGTTGATGGGAAAAAAATTGGTAATTTGTTAACTGACGAAGAAATAAAAATAATTTTTGAAACTACAAGGAAAATTGTAACTGATGTAATTACAGGAAATCATGAAGCAATTATAGTAAAAAACGAGAAAACAGAAGTTCTACCAGTAAAATTAGGAAAATTAAATGGTGAAATTACTTCAGCGTCTAGTTTCATTGATGGGTTAGATACGGTATTTACAGAAAATATTGTTTCAAAAGGGAAATCAATCCAATCAAGTAGTTCTGATAAAAAAATAAAGGAATTACAAACTCAGATTTCTGAGCAACAAAAAGCAATTGAAACAGTAAAGGAAAGATCAAAAAATGTTACAAATGTTGCAAATTCACTATATCAAATGATTTCTAGTGGAATTATATCAATAGAAGATTCATCTGCACAAGAAATTTTGGCTACAAACAATGCAAAATTAACTAGTGAAAAAGGAATTTCATTAATTGTTGTTCAAGATGAAAAAATTAAGATTAACACAAAATCTCCATTACAATCAATTGCATCAGTATTATTTAATGAAGCAAAAAAACAATCTGGTGCAATTAAATCAATTGAAGATATTAAATTAAAAACTGAGAAAAAATTAGAAAAATTACAAAACAAAACAGAATCAGAACAAGATATAATGATGATTACAGAAATCAGAAAGAAAAACTGGTATGAAAGATATAGATGGTTTAATTCATCTGATGAGTTTTTAGTAGTTGGAGGACGAGATGCTGCATCAAACTCTGCAGTAGTAAGAAAACATTTAGGAAAAAATGATAAAATATTTCATGCTGATATTTTTGGTTCGCCATTTTTTATTATCAAAGATGCAGAAAATGCACCAGATACCAGCATGAATGAAGTTGCACATGCAACAGTATGTTTTAGTCGAGCATGGAGAGAAGGACTCTATGGTGTTAAAGCATATTGGGTACATCCAGAACAAGTGAAAAAATCAGCACCAAGTGGAGAGTTTCTTCCAAAGGGATCATTTACCATTGAAGGACAACGAAATTTTATCAATCCAGGAAACCTCATACTTGCTGTTGGGATTATTCCACAAGAAGATGGATATGCATTAACATGTGGACCGCCTGAAACAATAAAGAAAAACTCTATCTGTTATGCAATTATTGAGCCTCATGGGTTAGAAATGGTAGATGCTGCCAAAAAAATTAGAATAGAATTCTCAAAAATCCATGAAGAAATAACAAAAAAGATTAGTATTGATGATTTTGTGCGTGTTATGCCTGCAGGAAAAAGTCAAATCAAACAAGTTGAAGTCGGTAATGCTGAAATGCAGAATTTTATTGATGAGCAATTGGATTAGAATTTTCAGTATCCAGTAAAATTTTCATTCCATTCTCAAGTGAGGAAAATTCTTCATCTGAAATTGTGATTAATGGTATATTGGCTAACGCACATCCAGTAGCTACTGTAAGATCTGCTTTTTGACAAATCATTGCAAGAGGTGCAGCATTATTTGATTTAATTGAATATATTGTATATGCCCCAACACTACTTCCAACTCCTGATGGAAATACTAGAATTGAATCCTTTAGGGATTTGTCATAAAGATCATGATTCTTATCACTAATTATTCCAGTTTTTTTATCAACTGTTCCTAAAAAATTGATAGGGTCTTTAGATTTCAAAACAGTTCCATTAATTTTTCCTGCAACTAGAACTTTATTCATTTTGTTTCATCTTCAATAATTTGAGATATTGGTTTTAAGTTCACATCAACTTTATTGGAATTTTTTAAATAAAATGCACCTTTGATGCTGTTTGTAGTTACTGCATCAACATTATCTTTGTTAATTAATGGAGTAAGACATGTACAACAATCAGAAAGAATTTCACATCCAGCTCTTTCTAATTCATTTGTATATCCTAGTTTTTGCATTTGTACTTTAACAGTTCTTGGAGTAAATACCATACATCTTTTTTTAAATAAACGGCCCTTAAGTTTTTGAGTTAATTCAGTTATTTCTTCTAATCCTAATTGAGGACTGCCAAGTGTGATAATATCGCCATTTTCTGCAGTGTTTAATTCATCATGAACATTTTGTAATTCTTTTTCATCAAAATCTATTTTTTCACAATCTGAATCACCATCTCCAAAAATAAACTTAGCACATGTGCCTGACGTTCCCATTCCTCCACACATGGCTTTTTGTTGACGATTATCCATGTTAGATAAACCTGAAATATTTACAGATGTATCTCCAACTTTACCTGCAAAAAATCCAAGCATTCCATATGATAGTTCATTAGGATTTTTTATTTTCATGTTAATTGTTATGTTTGGTGTATCTTCTTTTCGTAAAGATGAGTAGGGGCTTTTTCCAGTTAGTGCGCTAGCTAAAGCACTAAATGCACTTTCTTTGTTTGTTTTTAGATTATCATATGAATTTGCATGAATTGCAGCATTACTTTCAGCAAATGCAACTTGAGTTCCATCTTTTGGAATATCAAATATTTCATATGGTATACATGAAAATGATGGAGTTACACCCATTGTTTCATAAGAATTCTTTATTGATAGTTGTTTTGAAATGAAATTTTCATCTAATCCATAATTTGATACATTATCAATATCAAAACCCATTGGATTTAGTGTAGTTTGTACTTTAACCCTAGCATCTTTACTAACACTTGAAAGAAATTCTTCTCCTGCATCACCTATAGTATTATAATTTACACCAGAAAGATGAGTCCATTCAATTGGAATTAATTTGTCAGCATCAGTTGCTTCTCCAGTTGCAACAAGTATACGATATGCCATTTGCATTGTTTCTCCATGTTCTCCTTTGAGTGCAGATTCTTCTTCTCTAGTTAATTCCAATGAGAAATATCTATTATTACAGTTATAATACTTGTATGTAGTTTCTCAGATTAAAATGGAAAAAATTCTACGTGGAATGACAAATACAATGAATGCTGTAAAACCTCCAAGAATTACAGCACTAAGAGATCTTCATGATGCTCAAACTGGTCCATTTAGTATTTTAATTGGAACGATTCTTTCTGCTAGAACTAAAGATGAGGCTACAACAAAGGCAGTCAAAGTATTATTTGCAAAATATAAAAATCCAAAACAACTTGCAAATGCCAAAGTTAAAGACGTAGAAAAAATAATAAAATCAATCGGATTTTTTCGTGTAAAATCAAAAAGAATAATTGAAGTTGCTAAAATTATTGATTCAAAATACAAAGGTAAAGTTCCTGATGATTTAGATACATTAATTGAATTACCAGGAGTTGGTAGAAAGACTGCAAATTGTGTACTAGTATATGCATTTGAAAAACCAGCAATTCCTGTTGATATTCACGTTCATAGAATTTCAAACAGACTAGGATTGGTTAAAACAAAAGATCCCGAAGAAACTGAGCAAGAATTAATGAAAAAAATTAAGAAAAAGTTTTGGATTGATATTAATGATACATTTGTGATGTATGGCCAAAATATTTGTAAACCAATTTCTCCAATGTGTGATGTATGTAAAATAAAGAAGAATTGTAAATATTACAAAACTAAGTTCGTTTCTTAGTTAGAAATAGTACTGCAACAATAATTCCAACACCTGCTGCTACATAAAATGGGAAAAATGCAAAGATGTTTTGTGCAGGATCACCTGATAAAAAGTCAAGAATTAAACTTCCAGAGTTTACTGCAGGAGGATCAGTTGTCCCTTCTTTTCCATGAACAGAGTATGAATCAATTGCGAACTGTCCAATATCTAAATTAGTTACAACAATTCTTGCTCCATTATTCACTGTTAATCCTGCATTGTCAGTGTATGATATGATTGATTTTGTTTCAGGATACCAACCTCTATCGAGATCTTTGTGAACAACAATGTAACCTTCCTTTTCAGTTGTTACTGCTATCCAAAATTTGTTTTCAGGTTGAGGTCCCATGCCTACTTCAATAAATCTATCTTCAGAGTTTTGATCGTACAATCGTAAAACAGCATTTCCATCAGGATTTGCATAAAGTAAATTGTTGTCAATTGTTACCTGCCAGCTAATTGCGTGAACATCTTTTAGTTCTACAATTTTTGCGTCACGCAATACAAAATTAAAATTTTCTGCAGGAATCTCAATTGAGTCAATAATTAGTGATGGATTTTTTACTTCTTGAGCAAATGCAGGAGTAATTAAAAAGCCCATTAACAAAACTAGTGTAAGGAAATATTTCATAAATTGAATCAGGTTTAATTGAATAAATATCTAATCAACAAAAGGTTTTGGATGATCTAAAATTACTTGTGCCACTTCAGGTCTTAAAATAAATTCTGAAGGTGCTTGTCCATTTTGAATCATTTCTCTTAATGCAGTTCCACTGATTTGCTCTTTTACATCATTGTCATGTGGACATGCTTTTGGAGTAGTGTATGTAAGACATTTTCTACAGTAAAAGAATGGTGGAAAAAATACTGGCGCAATATCTAATTCTGGATAATCATCAAAGATTTTTTGTGCTGCCATTGGATCATAGAATTTTCCAACACCTGCATGATCTCGTCCAATGATAATATGTGTACAACCATAGTTTTGTCTCATTATTGCATGATGTATTGCTTCTTTTGGACCTGCATATTTCATTTGTGTGTGTAATGTTCCGAGTTGGCATCTGTTCTCAGGATAATATGACTTTATCATAGTTTCATAACATTTGACAATTACTTCATCTACAAAATCTCCAGATTTTTTCTTACCAATTACTGGATTTACAAATACACCATCACGAGTTGTAATTGATGTTTTTTGTAGCATTTCATGTGCTACATGTGGCGGATTTCTAGTTTGGAAAGCACAAATTGTTTTCCAGCCTGCTTTTGCAAAAGCTTCTCGTGTTTGAATTGGAGTTAATCTATTTTTTCTAATTTCAGTGTCATTTGGTCTTTGAATAAAATCTATTTTTCCACCAACCAAAAAATCCTTCATCGACAGTGTGTATGCAACACCTGGATGTGATGAATCATTAGTACCATAGACTCCTTGAGCTGCTTTTTCTTTATCAAAAGTAAATGTTTCATCAACGTGCAATACAGCAATACCAATTCCGTCTGGATTTTTTAATAAAACATCCCCTGCTTCTTTCATTTTGGTTGCAGTTTCTTCATCAACATCAAGAACAATCGGAATCGTCCATGCTAAATCATTTGACAATCTTCCACGAGAAATAACACTTTCAAAATCTTGTTGTCCTAGAAATCCTTCTAAAGGACTAAAAATTCCATCTGCAATATTTTCTACATCATTTGCAAGATCTTCACTAATTGAAATTGAATATAATCCTGAAGGATCAACTTTGGTAATTCTGTTAATAAGTACCCCACCATGTGGTTTTATTGAATTATTTTCTGACATGATAAATCCTCTATCAAGGGTCTATATGAAGGCCACACTCTTTGTTACCTCCTTGTTCCCACCACCATCTTCCTGCACGAATATCCTCTCCAGGCTTTATTGCTCTAGTACAAGGTTCACATCCAATACTTGGAAAACCTTTGTCAAGAAGACTATTGTAAGGTAAATTATTTTTTTGAATATATTCTTGAATTTGATCCCAAGTCCAATCAACAATTGGATTGATTTTTAGAATTCCTCCATGTCCATTATCTAGTTGAAAGATCGTCACATTTTCTCGATTTTTTGTCTGCTCTCGTCTTAAACCAGTTATCCAGCCATCTAAAGTACTCAACATTTTGTTCATTGGGTGAACCTTTCGAATATCACAACATAATTTTCTGTTCTCAATACTTTCGTAGAAAAGATTCATTCCCTTTTCTCGAACCATTTCTTCAACTTCATTTGTATCTGGAAACAAAACTTCAATTGAAATATTGTATTTTTTGCTTACAATATCAATTATATCGTAAGTTTCTTGTGGTAGTCGTCCTGTATCTAATGTAAAGAATCTAAATTTTGGGTTTATTTTCAACATAATATCCATTACAACTGCATCTTCTGCTCCAAAGCTTGATGCTTTTGCAACCTTTGGATGAAGATTATCTGAAACCCACTGTAAAGCTTCCTCAGTTGTTTTAATTTTTGAGTTTAGCTCATCTACTTGTTCTTGAGTGAATTTTGTCACAATTTCAATAACATTATTTGTTTTATATTGATTACCCGAAATTTTATCCTAAATTATAAACAAGTACATTTCAAAATAGAAAATATGAATGAAATATCATATGTAGTAGTATTTCCCACGATATTTTCAAAAAATAAAATCCCACAATTAATTTCAAATATTAAAAAAATTCTGAAAATAAAAAATCAAGAATTTAAATCTATAAAACGTGATGGAGATGTAATTCTAGTTGATGCAAACGATCCAGTATTTGCATCATCAGCAATTAATTTACTATTTGGAATTGAGAAAATAATAATTGCAAGACAAATAAAAAATAGTTTTCAAGATCTAGTTTCAGAAATTACTTCTGTAAGTGGTAATTTACTCTTAAAAAGTGAAAAATTTTTGGTGAGAGTAGAAGGAGTTTCAAAAGGATTTTTGGTTAAAGATGTTGAAATTGCTGTAACATCAAATATTATAGAAAAAAAATCAAATTTAGGAGCTCATCCAGGAACTGATGAAAATTATAATAAACTACTATACACATATTTGACAAAAAATAATGCATACATCTCTATTTTTTCAGATAGAGGAAATTATGGAATTCCATATCAATCACAAAACAAAAAAACTATTTGTGCAGTATATGATGAATTATCTGCTGTTTCATGTTATGAGACAATAAAACAAGGATATGACACAAAGATCATTGTTTGTTATAGACAAAAATCTGAGTTGATGAATATTGTAAAATCAGTAAATCAAATAATTCCAAGACTAGTTCAAGAAAAAATTGAATTGGAATTTTATCATTTGAAAATAAAATCTAGTGGAATCAAAAATTATTTAATTTATGTGAATTCTGTTCTAGAAATAATGATACGACAAACTAATGATCGAATTTCACTTGCTTTATCTCCACTAGTATTTTCTTCTGATTTTATAGATAATTCATCAAAAATTGTATTTAATAAAAAGAAAATTCCAATTATTCCACTAGCAGGTATTGATAGTAATCTGTTTGATGATGCAAAAGAGATAGGATTAGAGAAAAATATTAAAAAATTAGAAAAATTAGTCACTGCTAGCATTAATGAAATTCCTACTTTTTTGAAAAAAGAGGTAGAATCAGCCATTGAAACAAAGAAAACAATATCCATCAAAGTTGGAATTAACAATGTTCATGATATTTTAGATTCATTAGAAGATAATCATTGAAAATTTAAACAGGCATATTTCGTTTCATATTGTGCTAAAAATAGGAGAATTCATCTACCCTTGGGGTAGTGGTCATTATTCACGAATGATGAGACTAGATGAAGTATTACGGGATCAGATTAAAGATGAAATTGATGTTCATTATTCTAGTAAAGATCATGTTTATGAAAAATTAGCAAAAAAATTTCCAAATAAAAAAGAAAAAATTCATGAAATCTTAATGCCCACACCAATTGATGGAAAATTTGGTCCTAGTGTTTCTAAATCATTACTGAATATCCTATTACCAATTGCCAACAATCCTTCATTGATAAAACAAATCATAAACTATCTTAGAGAAGAAAGAAAACTTTACAATAAAGAAAAATTTGATCTTGTGATAAATGATGGGGATATGGGATCAAATATTTTAGCAAGAAATAGAAATATTCCAAGTTTGTTTATTACGAATCAATTTAGACCAAAATTATATAATTCAAGGGCATATCTTTATCCATCATTAATTTTTATTGCAAAACAAATTATTAAAGCATCTAGGATTCTTGTTGCAGATTCTCCTCCACCATATACAATGTGTGAATATAATTTAAACTTCATAAAAGAAGCTGAAGAAAAAGTTGTTTATGTTGGACATTTCACAAATAGTAAACCAATTCAAAAAGAAAAAGAAACAGATTTAGAAAAATTAGTGAATAATAATGAATTTGGGTATTGGATGAGAACTGGAAACAGATCAACTAATGATGGAACAGGACAAAGATATGAAGAAGTATTTTCTCAATCTGAAATGAAAAATGAAAAAAGGATTATTTCTCATGCAAGAAATGAATCAAACATTGATGGAGTAATTGGAAAAGATGGTAAAAAATATTCAATATCTGATGCTTTGGAGAAGAAAATTGATTGGGTACAGATAGATGTTGGTTTTCTTTCAGAACAAGAAAAAGATTCAGTTTTGAATTTGTGTAATTATGCAGTTGTAAATGGTTCCCATACTGTTATGGGAGAAATAATGGGCGGAAAATCAAAGCCAATTATTGGAATTCCAATTTATGATGAGCATACAAATAACATCAGATGGGCTCAAGAGAAAAATTTGGGCGTTTTAGCCTCAAAAACAAAACAGGTTATACGAGGAATTTCTAAAATTAAAGAAAATTATGAAGAATTTGAAGGTAATTTGAGTGAATTTTCAAAGAATTTTGTTCCTAATGGAGCAGAAAATTCAGCAAAAATTGCTGCTGAAATTCTAGAAGAAAAGAGATAAAACATTATTTTAAGAAATTCGCTCATCTGGCACGCGGGATTTCGATGGGCGAACGGACCGAAAGGGATGATGAAAAAATCCGCGTGTCAGATTCACATCGATCAATGAAGAATGTGGGAACGCTTTTATGGAAAAAATTAAGCCAAATCAACAGTGCCTAATTGTCCTGAATGTACATCACGAGAGAAAAAGAAAATTCAAGTAAAGTATGAAGAAGAGGTACCAGAAGAAGAAAGAGGCAGAGAAGATCTATTCAAATTATTTGATGAAATTGACATTCCAATGAAAATGGATGAAAAAAATAGAAGACATTTTGTTTGTAAACGATGTGGACTATACGCCACTAGAGAAGAAGTATCAGACATTAGATACAAACTAAATCAAAAAGAAAGAACACGTGATGATAAACATGATGACTATCTTGAGTGGTGGTCAAAAAGTAAAAAAGAAAAAGCAGAAAACTAGAGTAGATTTAAAATGGTAAAGAAGAAAGAAGATGAAATTCCAGAATGGGTTTCTGATGAAATTCAAAATGCAAAATTTAAGAAACCTGTAGAGATGAAAAAATCAGGATATATTCTTGAATTTTATTATGAAGATAAAAAAGTAGATATCCAATTGTATGACGGTGTAGAAGATGGACGACATATTGTAACAATGGATGTACCAAAAAATATCAAAATGGATGATTTACTAAAAGGTGAAGTTTATGAATTTGTTTTTGATCAGCATAAAGCACCACTTAGCAAAAAAGTTGCAGAATTCTTAGAAAAAGAAAAAGAAATTGATATGAAAGCAATCTATCAATTTGAATTAAAATCTCTAGAGTTGATGGATGTAGGCTCTAGTGAGACCATAAATAGTGACGCGGAAGAGTAAAGTTAGTGTTATTTTTTAGAATCTAAAAGATTTTTGAAAGTCTTTCCAAGTATTGGATTAATAATATATGGAAATGTATTTTTAAACCATACAGCACCACGAACAACAGATGGAACAATAATTTCTAATCTTGGAGAGTTTGCAGCTTTTAAAATTGTATTTGCAACAGTTTTCGAACTAAGTGAAGTTGGGGAATATTTTGGCATTTGCTCAAAAGACGGATGATCAAAAAAGTTTGTTCTAACCATAATTGGGCTAACAACCGTAATTCCAACTCCAGAATTCTTTAATTCATGTTTTAAACCCTCTGAGAATCCCAACATTGCAAATTTTGATGCACAATAAGATGCAATTCCGGGTAATCCAAAGCTTGCCGCAACTGATGCAACATTGACAATGTGACCAGATTTCTTTTCTAGCATTGATGGGAGGAAATTTTTGATACAATAAACCATTCCAAAATAATTAGTCTCCATTTGTGATTCTATTTCATTAATAGAAAGTTCAGATACAGTACCATAAATTGCAAAACCTGCATTATTTACCAAAATATCAACTGAATCAAACTTTTCTAAAACAGTTTTTGACATTTCTTTTACTTGATCTTTGTTTGATACGTCACATTGACAAACAAGTATTGTTGTATGAAATTTTTCTAATTCATGTGCAATTAATTCTAGTTTATCCTTTCTTCTTGCAACTAAAATTAGATTTGCACCTTTTTTTGCAAATTCTATTGCAGTTTGTTTACCAATTCCTGATGAAGCGCCTGTAATTAGAACAATTTTATTTTTAAAATCCACAAAATAAAAAAATCATTTAAAGATAAAGTGGTTTCTATGTTATTTCTGATTTTGAAATTTTACTCAAAGCCAATTTTACTAATAGTAGCCACGTAATCAAAATTGGAACATAATATGTTGCAATTCTCCAGCCAATTACTGCATCCCAAGCAACAATTCCTTCAGTTATACTAAAGTCAAAAGGATTCAAATTGTTAAGATATGCAACAATTCCAAATTCTGCCAAACCAGATCCACCAATAGTTATTGGCAGATTACCAATTGCATTTGCACCCATTACAGCCATTATAGAATCAAATCCGTTTATTACATAATCTGTACCCATTGCAATTATCATAAAAGATATTCCATAAAATGCCCAAGATGCAAGTGAAAAGAAAAATGAAACTGTAAAGATTTTTTTGGATTCAGGAGTATTGATGTTTTCTTTAATTATAGTACATGTATCATTCATCCAAGAATTAGTTTGATCAACAATCTTTTCACCTTTTTCTTTTCCTAATTTTTTAATAATATTTTCTAATGAAGATGGTACTTGAAAAATTCTTTTTGATGATAAGAAAAACATTACCATCCACAAAGTGGTAACAAAAATACTAGTACCTAAAATAACTATTCCAACAATATATGCTCCGCTTAGTAATGCAATAATTCCAGCTATGATGGATAACAATCCTGCTGCAAGAACTTCTGTTACAATATCTACTAATGCAATCCATGTAGCTTTGGAAAGTTTAATTCCTTTCTTCTTTAGATAATAAATTACAACAAATTCTGCACCAATAAACATAGGAGTTGTAAATTTGATAAATTCGCTGCCAACTCTAACACCAATTAATTTAAAAAATGAGTCATAACCACCAAGATACTTTCTTGTGATATATGCAAATTTAACTCCCTGAAGACCTAGTTTTATCATCATTGTAGCTATTGCACCAGCAAATGGAAAAAATCCAATTGCAAAAATGTCATCTATTTTAATATCAAATTGAATAGCAATAATCAAAATGGGTATCAAAGTAATAGGAATTGCTACTAGTCTCCAATTCATATGATAATTTTTTTAGGAATCAAATATGAAAGTTGAGCAAATTTCTGTTCATTATTTAGTCAATACGTGAAATTAGGCACAAAAAAAGGAATTATTTCAATTTAAAGTAGTTTGAAATACAAGCAAAAAAAGAATCAAAGAGTTGAAAACGATTTTTGTTTCAGGTACTGCGGGATCTGGTAAATCACTTCTTTCATCAAAGTTACTTGAACATTATACAAATAGTGGGGTATTTGCAGCTGTACTAAATTTAGATCCAGGTGTAGAAAGTATGCCATACACTTGTGACATTGATGTTAGGGACTATGTTGACTATGTCTCAATTATGCAACAGTACGATCTTGGGCCAAATGGAGCACTAGTAATGGCAAATGATTTGATTGCATCAAAAATTGATGATATTCAAAACGATGTTAATAAAGTAAATCCTGATTATCTAATTGTTGATACACCTGGTCAAATAGAATTATTTGCATATCGCTCTAGTGGACGATTCATTATAGAAAATCTAACATCTGAAGAGAAGACAAGTATTTTTCTTTTTGATGGTTCACTCATCACATCTCCAGTAAATTTTGTATCAATTGCATTACTATCAACATCAATAAAATTACGATTGAATTTACCATCAATCAATGTATTAACTAAAACAGATATTATTAGAGATAAACTAAAAGAAATACTACAATGGACTACAAGTTTGAGTACATTAGAAAATGCAATAGCTAAAGAAGTGGATGGAGATACATATTCATTGACTTCAAATATTTTACGTGGGTTGAATCTAAGTGGATTTGCACAAGGATTAGTTCCTATTTCAAATACAACAGGTGATGGATTTATCAATCTTGAAGGTGCATTAAGTAGAATTCTTAACTTAGGTGAAGAGGTAGAAGATTAAATGGTTACAAGTGTAACTGTTAGAGCACCTTCATCTACTGCAAACCTAGGACCAGGATTTGATGTGTTTGGATTAGCAATAGATGCATTGTATGATAAAGTGACATTGACTAAAACAAAAAGTGGAATTACAATAATTACTAATGACAATGTTCCAACAAAGCCTGAAAATAATACTGCTGGACTAGTTGTAAAAAATATGAAAAAGAAATTCAAAATAAAAGATGGTGTTGAAATAAAAATTGATAAAGGAATTCCCGCAGGATTTGGAATGGGAAGTAGTGCAGCATCAGCTGCTGCAACTGCTGTAGCATTTGATAAATTATTTGGATTAAAATTAGATAATAATACTCTAGTAGAATTTGCTGGATCTGGAGAAAAAGCTAGTGCTGGTTCAATTCATTATGATAATGTAGCTGCATCAGTTCTAGGAGGTTTTGTAATTGTAAAAACAAATCCACTCAATGTCATTAGAATAGAACCGCCAACAAATCTTAGAATGTGTGTTGCAGTTCCAAAAATTGAAGTTCCAAAAAAGAAAACCAAAGTATCAAGAGGAGTAATTCAAAAAAAAATCAAACTAACTGATAGTGTTTTGAATTTATCAAATGCGTCAGGGATTATTGTTGGATTTATGAATAAAGACTCAGAATTGATTGGAAATTCCATCATAGATGTAATAGTTGAACCTGCAAGACAACACCTAATTCCAGGGTTTGGCAAAGTGAAAGAAAATGCTCTAAAAGCAGGTGCTTTAGGAGTTACAATTAGTGGAGCAGGACCATCAGTGATAGCATTTGCAAAAAAATCTTCTAATTTAAAGAAAATTGGTGTAGCAATGTCAAAAGGATTTACAACGTCTAATACAAAATGCCAAATAATTATTTGTAAACCTAGTACTGGGGCAATTGATAAAAAAAATTTTAAGTGAAAATTTATGAAAAAGGCAATTATTGTTTTTAGTGGCGGGATAGATTCTGTTTGTGCAGTTTCATATTTGAAATCAAAATATGATTTGTATGGTATAACATTTTCATACGGACAAAAGGCTGATATGGAAATTAAAGCTGCAAAATCTTTTGCCAAAAAACTTGGGTTAAAACAGCACAAAATCATTGATATTGGTTTTATGAAAGATTTGTATGGTGATTCTAATGTGTTAACAAGTACAAAAAAGAAGATTCCAGGAGAATTTGAATATTCAATTGTAGTTCCAATCAGAAATGCAGTTTTTTTGTCTGTAGCATCAGCATGGGCATATACTCTAAATGCATCTCTTGTTGCATATGGTGCTCATACAGGAGATAAACACTATCCTGATTGTAGACCTAGTTTTACAAAAAAATTAGAGTCTGCATTTAATCAAGGAGAAATTGATGGAATCAATTCAAAATTAAGAAAAAGTATTACTATTTGGTCACCTTATCGTGAAGGATTATCAAAAAGTAATTTGTTAAAATCAGGAATCAAAGTTCTAGGAGATTCTATCTTTAAGACTTGGAGTTGTTATTCAAATAAAAAATATCATTGTGGAGTTTGTGAATCTTGCAACAATAGAAAAATGGCATTTGTAAAAGCTGGTATTAATGATAAGACAAAATATCTAAGATAAATCTAATAACCATTTCTAAGAAACTTTGTTAAAATTATTTTTCTTAATCCAAGATACCAAATTAAAAAGCCAATTCCCATTATTCCAATAAATAGATAATTCTGAACATCAGGAGTTAATCCTTCAATGGAATCAGTAATTTCTCTTGAAACTAGTAGTGAGACTGCAATTACAATTACAACTTCAATAGCATACCATGTCCATCCAGGCCATGATTCCTTTGGAATGTGAATATTTGGATGCACTCCCATGAAAACTATCAAAAAATTAGATTATTTAATTTTTCAGTATATCTACATGAAAGTATCAGATGATTGTTTTCTAATTAAGGCCATAATACCTTCTTTTTCTTCTTTATTTTCATAAATTCCTCTAAATGCTGATGAAGATAAAGTAGCATCGTTTCTAACTCCGCGCATTTTCATACATAGATGTTCAGCATCAGCCAAAACTACTACACCTTTGACTCCTTGTGAGAATAATTCATCAGCAATATTTTTGGTTAATCTTTCTTGAATTTGAAGTCTTTTTGCATATTTTTCAACTAGTCTTACTAATTTTGAAATTCCAAAAACTCTACCATTTGGAGAATATGCAATGTGGATTTTACCAAAAAATGGTAACATATGGTGTTCACACATTGAATAAAATTGAATATCACGTGCAATAACTACATCAGAATCTTCAGAGAATTGTACAGCTAATTCTGAATCAGAATCATAACCACCAAAAATTTCTTTGTACATATTGGCAATTCTTTCAGGGGTTTCTCTCAGTCCTTCACGAGTAGGATCTTCTCCGACTTCAATAATTAATTCTCTAATGAGTTTTTTTACTCGTTCATCGTCCATTTTATAATTTCACAGAATTTTTCTAGTATTTGAACCTAATCTGATTTTTATGCTAGTAATTTATGGTGCTCCAATAAATTTGTGTAATTGAGGAACTACTTTGACATCAATATAGTGTGGATATACAATATCGTATAAATCCAATAAAAGATCTAGTGATGGTTCTGAAATACCATAAGTGGGTTGAATGATAAATCCATTAATATTATTTTCAGAAATTTTTTCAAAAATATTATTTATCAAATTTTGAAAATCATTTAATTGAGTTTTTGAACTAACAACAATTTTGATATAAGTAGTTTTTTTCTCTTTTACAGAAGATTCAAGACATTTCATAGTATGTTCAATTAATTTTTTATAATGTTTAGAATCAACAAAATCAGAATCTTTTGTTTTGAATTCAATTTTTACAATATCAATAAACGGTAAAACATAATTGAATTTATCAATATCAAAACATGATGATTCAAGGTATGTAGGGATTTTTTTTTCTTGAATATGTTTTGCTAATTGTGCAACAGCTTGATGTTGAATTAATGGATCCCCACCTGTAAAATTAACTTTGTATGTTTGTTTTTTTAAATTTGAGTCAATTAGTTGAGTTGCATCATCAATTGTATATTCTGTTCCAGAATCAAGTGGAAGTGATTCTTTTGTATCACAGTAAAAACAAGTAAAAGGACAACCTGCTAATCTTACAAAAAGAGTCTTTGTTCCATAAAGAATTCCTTCACCTTCAACTGATGTAAATATTTCAAATATTCTAACTTTCAAGTATCAATACTAAATTTTTTCATTATTTATTCAATGAGTTTCTAATGCATGACAGGTTCTTTTGTATAAAACAATCCAGAAATAAAGAATACAACACCCAAAATTCCAATTGTACTTCCAACTAATTCTATTTGATTTTGAAGATCTCCTTCAATTGGGGCCCATAACCAGGCCATTAAAGCACCAACTATTATCATTGGAATTCCTACACCAACAGTAATTGCTTTTGATGCCATGTTCAAATTCTTTTGAAAATGTATATGAAGCTTATGTTATTGGTGAATTGATTTTTTGATGATTTTTACTATTTTATTCAATTCACCAAATTTTTTCTTTGCATCAGAAATATTCTCATCTGAAATCAATGTTTTAATTTCTCGAATCAATAAATTGGCTTTTTTAAGTTCAGGTATATCAGAGTCTACAGATGAAGCTCTATCTAGTATTTTTTGAATTTTATCTAAATGTTTTAAAGCAAATTTCTTAATTCTATCCGAAGTAGAATGAGGTGAATTTTCACGAATTTTCTTCTTAATTTCACCAATGAGAGATTCTAATTGATGAATTGTTTCAGTTGCTTCTCTGGTTTCACCAGAATCAATTTGTTGTTTTGCTTTAGAAAATAATTGTTCAATTTGTGAAAAGTCAATTTCGGTGTTATGTTTTTCAGATGCTGTCTTTAAACTTTGGAAATATTTGTTTAATCTATTTAATTTGCCATTAAGATCTTTATCTGATATACTAGAAGACGTAGATAGTTTAGCTTCTGTTACAGGTTCAGTAATCATTTTAGTGATTTGTTTAAATGATTTCATTGCAATAAGAAAACTTTCTTTTGTTTGTTCTACATCATCAGGTAATGAATTCTTTAAAGCTTCTACTGATGTATGACCTTTATCATAGAGAGTTTGTATATCGGAAGGAATAGAATCACCATAAGATCTATCTAATTGATTTAAGATTTGTTTGTCAGCTTGTGTTGCAATACGTAATAAAATATTAAGATCTTTTTGAGCATGTGCATCACTAACTAATGATGGAGAAACTGTTCCCATAATTAATACAAATATTGTAAATAATGCTAATGTTTTCATTCCTCTTCCTCCATATTCTTTCGTAGTTTTACCAGATTTTGCAAGTCTTTCTTTTCAATTTCTATTACACCATTACGCTCTAATCTTTTTACTGCACGCCACATGGTAGTTCTTGGTTGTAAAAATTTCTTACGCAATTCACTCTCAAGTGCATATCCTCCATTATTAGAAATAAACTTCACTATCTCTTTATCATCTTCACGTAAGTCTGGTTTTAGTTTAAAAATTGTTTCAGCATCTACTGTTTCAATTTTTTGTTTTTCTTGAGTTATTTGTTGTTCTTGTATTGGTTTAATGGTTTTTTGCTTACTACGAATAACTATGAAAGCTCCAGTAATAGCTGCAACTGCACTTCCACCTATTATTGCAAAAATAAGATAATCAGATTGTGGTGTAGTATCAACTGGAGTAATAGGTTCAGTAATTATTGGAGATGTACTAAACAGGTAATCAATTTCAGTATTTCCAGCTGACAAAGTTAATTGGTTTTGTTCATCAATTATTTCCATATTAATTGGAAGATTTGTCATGCCAACTATTGCAGAATTTTTTGGTAAAAGCAATGTAAAATCAGAAGTCGTATCTAAGGAAAATGTCCAAACTCTACTTTGTTTAGATACTAAATCATGAATATCATATTCTACAGAAATAACAGATGAACCAAATGTTTCAATTAATGCAGAATTACCTATAACATCAGTAGAAAGTAAAAATCCATTTTCGTTTACAACAACAAAATTATCAATAGTACTACCAAATAATTCAAGTTCGTAATCAGGAACAATAGGATCTACATCAATTTCTGTAGAAACATGTGTTGTTCCATCTTGATAAATAATTAGATCTAGAGCTCTAGGAGAACTGAATGAAGACTGAATTGGAATTACAGCTACTACAATTATCATACTAGCTACCAAAAGAGGTATTTTGACCATTGTATCGAGCATACTCTCAGTCCTTACAAAAAGCATTCCATCTTCTCGAAGAGACTCTTTTCTATGGATTGGTACGATTTCTAGATTCATTTGTTTAATACCTCAGATTCATGCTTTCTACTAATCCTTGAAATCTCTTAAATTCCTGAAAAAATTGAAGTCCTTTTTCAGTAATTTGGAAGACTCTATTTCTGTCATTTTTGACAGATTCTACTAAGCCTGCTTCTACCAGTTTCTCACATTTGTCTAGTACTGCATAGTGAGAAAGGTTAGCCTTTCGAGAGATTGCAGATACAATGATTCCATCACGACCACCGTCGGCGGTAACGTCTAAGATATCACCCATAATGCCCATTTCGGACCTGTATTGTTGTTTTGACATGCAATAGTATAGATCAATGATGTTAATGAGGAACATTTTGAAACATCATAGCGGAACACAAAGCGGAACACTGTTTTATCAAGAAAAATTCCTTGATTTTTACCAAAAACGTTGCGGGAGCAAAAATTTAGAAAAATTTTATGCGTAAAAATTTATTTGAAAAATAGTAATTTTCTTAAAAAAATCTGATTTTTGGTCTTTTTAGAAAAATTTTGATTATTTGAGAGATTTATTGTTATTTTGATGAAATTTTACATATAAGGAACAGGATGATTCCTCGTCGTTCCTAATCTATCATTTTGACTTCATTCTGAATATGAAAAAATCCAAAAAAAGATCATTTGGAGTAATTGTAATCCTTTTGATGCTTGGTACTTCACCACTATCTGTAAACTACTCATTTGCAGACTTTGAAGAAACAAAGAATTTTTCAAGTAAATTAGTAGTTCTTGCTGAAAATGTAGTGGATGGAAAGTTGCAGGTTCAGTATATTTCTCTGCCAGATGAGTTTTCAGATGATGATATACAAAGAATACCATCATTTGATGATAAACCATCTAGTTGGGCATATGTGAATTACAAAGTATTTCATTCTGGAATTGTACTATATGATGGAAAAGCATCCAAAATTGGAGAAGATCAACTAAAGATTTCTACTAATTTGTTAAAAGATAGTCAATTTGGGCTGCAAGTGCCTGAAAAATCTCATGTAAGTGAGATTTCTGAAAAGGAATTAAGTTACAAAGTCATTTTTTCTGGAAATATTGTAAATTCAGATTTAGAAAGTGAAAAAATCATTTTCTTTGTGAATGAAATATTATTTTCTGAGATGGTTCAAAATATGAAATTCCTTGAATTTGGGGGATCATTGGAAAAATCTAGTGGCTCAAATCAAGAATTGAATGTTTCCAATCGGTGATAATATCACCATTTTTTCTTTTATTGACTAAAATCATTCACAAGGTCAGCTTTGAGATCCATAGTAACTTTTTATTCCTATTTCTGAAAGGAAATTATAAAATGTTTGATAAATTCAAAAATGATGAGGGAGGAGAAATGGTAGAAGAGAAAACTGAAGGAGATTCTAATATTCAGGAATCTGTAGAAACTCCAGTAGAATCTCAAAGTCAAATTGGGATTGGGGAATTAATGGGAAAACGTGCTAAACTGGAAGAGGCGATAGATTATGTTGGTTTGATGATTAAGAATCTAAAAGATAAAAGAACTTTACTTGAAAAAGATATTGAAGAAGAATCTGTAGATATTAAAAATCTCAAAGAAAAACTTCAAAAAGTTAGTGAATACATTGATGAAGAAAATAGAGGTATTGAAGAATTAGCAAATAAAAGAAAACATGTAGAAGATGAGGCTGATCAAGTAGGTGTAATTATTAATAATTTACGAGATAAACTTTCGGGTGTTGATAGAATAATTGATGATGAAGGAAGTAGAGTTAAACAAATTAAAGAATCAAGAGAGTCTTTAGATAATTAAAAATTTTAGTTAAAGAAATTTTGTTGTAGTAGTTTCTTGGGAATCACTTGGTACTGAAGGAAACATTTGGCCAGTAGAACTTTCTGCTACAGCAGCAGCTTCTTTTAGAATACTTTCAGATTCTGCATTGGTAGTTTCATCCATTCCAAATGCTGCATCACCAGAAAAGCTCTCAGTCATAAAACCACCAAGCATTTCTGCCATTTGACCAATTTCTTGTTCTGCACCTGGCATTACTTTTCCAAGAGAAGATTTTAGATTTTTCATTAATCCCATTGTTGGCATAATGGCAACTACTGTATCTCCAAGATCATTAAAAGTAATCAATCGTAGTTCAATTTGCTCTAATGCAATTCTAGCACTACTCAAAATTTTTGTTACTTTACGAACTTCAGCTAACTCATTACCAAGTACTTTACTAGTTTGAACATCATGATTTTGTGTTGCATCTACAATTCTTTGAAATAGTTTTGCATCACGTTCTTGTAAATTTGTTAACATTGAATCTAATTTTTTAATTTGTGCCTGTAATTTTTTAATTCCTTCTTGAACTCTTGGTTTTAGAGCACCTTTAGGCTTGATTGTATCATTAATTTTTTCAGTAATACTTGGTTGTGGTTGTTTTGACCATTTAGTACTCAAATTAGGCATGATTTTAATTTAAGAAAATATACTTAATTTCGGGTGTAAAAAATGGTTTACAGTATGTATAATTTCACTAACAAAATTTTAAAATTATGATAAATTCCTTTTAGAGATAGATTTTTCTAATTTGTGATATTAAAAATAAATAATTCAATGAATAAAAAAATTGTGATAATTCCAATAGTGATAATTATTGGAATAATAGTTGTAAATTTTTCATCTGATGAATCTAATAAAAAAAATGATGTTGTTTTTCATATTACACTTGCAGATCCTAATCAATACAATAATGGGGTCTATTCAAACAAATTTACTATTGAAGAAGGAGAGTATTTTTTCAGGTTTGTTCCAAATGGGAGTAGTCCAGAAGTATTATCAATTTCATTAAATGGAAAATCATTTAATTTTTCGGAAAAATTTCAGCTTTTAGGCACATCACATCAATCTGGAATCTCTGAATATTTTACATGGAATTATGAAGGGGAGAAAAATATTTTGGTTTTAGAAAAACAGGAAATTTCAATTTTGATAAATCCAAATGGAAATGTAATGGGTTCAGTATCTGTAGATATTTTAGAAAATTAAAAAGGCGTAAACCCCTAACTGCAGAACTTTGAGAGATTCCCTCTCGTGGTCAGGTCGTTAAATGCCTGATTGCCTTTTTCGTTCTGCGGGGCTACGCGATTTATTCGATAGGGATTTTATCTATCGACATTACATAATATAACAACTTTAACTATTTATTATTTTATACAAAGTTTTACAATTTTTTTATTGATTTTATGAAAAAAATCATACCTAAAATAGAATTAATTGATCTATAAATTACGAAATTTTCTGAAAAAATTATTGAAACTATCTGGAAAAATTGCACTGATAACTGGTGGTAGTAGAGGAATAGGATTTGCAATTGCAAAAATAATGTCAGAAAATGGGGCAACAGTAGTAATTACTGGAAAAGATTCTGAAAGGTTAGAAAAATCATCAAAAAAAATTCCTAATTCTATAGGAATTGTGGCTAACATTAGAAAAACAAATGATGTAAAAAATGTTGTAAGTAAAACAATAGAAAAATTTGGGAAATTAGATATTCTTGTAAATAATGCTGGAGTATTTCCAAAGATCAAACAATTACATGAAATTGAAGAAGAGGAATGGAATGAAGTTTTAGATGTAAATCTTACTGGACAATTTAGATTTACTAAAGAAACAATTCCTTATTTACAAAAAACATCTGGTTCAATAATTAATATTTCATCTGATGCAGGATTAAAAGCCTATCAGGGATTTAATGCAGATGCATATTCTGCTTCAAAGGCTGCTTTAATTATTCTAACAAAATGTTGGGCACTTGAATATGCAAAATACAAAATTCGAGTTAACTGTATTTGTCCAGGAGTAGTAGATACAGATATGACAAAACCATTTTTGAAAACTCAACAAGATAAAGAATTCATGAATAATGAACATCCAATTGGAAGAATTGGAAAACCTGAGGATATAGCAAAAGCAGTTTTGTATTTTGTATCAAATGATTCATCATGGACTACAGGTGCAGTACTTGCAGTAGATGGAGGAGAATCAATCAAATGAATTCACATGAATTTAATACAACCTTAAAAAATGAAAGACGATGAAGGATAGAAAGAAAAAAGCTAAATTAATAATTCTTTTAGGAGTAATTTGGATAATCATTTCTTTGCCATTGCCATGGATTGTAAATAATCCACAAGTTTCAGAATCACAATTTAATACCGTTCTAGGAATCATAGGAGTAATGTCAATTCCGTTTATTGTCTTAGGAGTAGTATGGACGTTAAAACCAGAACTTACAACTTAGAGAACATTGAAAGACATTCCTATTTCTAATAAAATTCCTGAATTAGAACTTGCTATCAAGGCTGCAAAAGAGGCCGGAGAGGCAATTTTAGAGATTTATCAAAAAGATTTTGAAACAATCAAAAAAAATGACGATTCACCAGTCACTGAAGGAGATCTAAAAAGTAATGAGATTATTAAAAAAAATCTCTCTCAATCTGAATATGTAATTTTATCTGAGGAAGATAATGATGATAAAAGTAGGTTATCAAAAGAAACAATTTGGATTGTAGATCCACTTGATGGTACTTCAGATTTTATTGATAAAACAGGTGAATTTACAATAATGATTGCTCTAATAAAAAATAAGAAGCCAGTTCTTGGAGTGATTGGTTGGCCTACAGAGAAAACATTTTTTGTTGCACAAAAAGGATGTGGATCTTATAGATTTTCAAATGGTGAGTGGGAAAAAATAGTTGTCACTGGAGTTACTGATCTATCAAAATGTAGAACTGTTGGTTCTAGACATCATTTGTCAGATAAAGAAAAATTATTTATCAAAAAATTAGGGATTAATGATTTTACTAGCATAGGTAGTTCATTAAAAGTTGGAAAAATTAGTTCTGGAGAAGCTGAAGCATACATTACAACAACTAACAAAATGAAAGAATGGGATACTGCAGCATCTTATTGTATAATTTCAGAAGCTGGAGGAATTATGACAGATATGTTAGGAAATGATCTTTCATACAACAATGAAGATGTTTATCATAAAAATGGAATATTAGTAACAAACGGATTAATTCATGAGAAAATAATTGAAGAATATAAAAAATTAGAGTAGGTTTCTTCCTTTAAGAAAGTCCTTTACTTTATTTGCACTATCTGAAAGTGAATCATGTTCTGTATCAACAACTAAATCAGCTTTTTCTGGAGCCTCATAAGGATCATCAATTCCTGTAAACCCTTTAATTTCTCCTGCTCTAGCCTTAGCATACATACCTTTGACATCTCTTTCTTCACATTTTTCAAGTGAGCATTTTACATAACATTCTGCAAATTGATCCCCTGCATCAATAATCTCTCTTGCATTAGCTCTATTCTCAAGATAAGGAGAAACAAGAGATACTACACTTGGGACACCGTGATTTAACAATAATTTTGCTAAATGAGCAACTTTTTTGTTGTGTTCATCACGTCCTGCTTTTGAAAAGTCTTTTGGGGAAAACCATTCTCTTAATTCATCCCCATCAAGCATTGCCAAATTTGGAATATCTTTTTGCAAATCTTTTACGATGGTAGTCTTTCCTGAACAAGGTAGACCAGTCATCCAAAGAATGAAAGGTTTCATAGATAAAAATATTCAAACAACCCATAAAGAGCTTACGTTAATTTTTGGCCCATTGTTGATTTTCTAAATAATCAATTTCTTTAATCATCTCTTCCACTTTTTTTACTATGGCAAAAACTGATCTATAATTTTCATACATTTCAATTTCTTCTTCTTTAGATAAAATATCGTCTTCTACATTATCAAAGAATTTATTTTCTTTGTTAAGGTGGTCATTAAGAAAAATACCATATGTTCTTAAAAATCGTGATACAGGTTCTTGTGCATCCTCTCCATTTTCCCATCTTTTTAGATGATGGGATATTTGTCTAGCAATATTTCTTCCAAATTCATGTTCAATCAAAAATTTTCGGATTTGATCTTTTAGAGTATCATAGCTTGCAACACATGGAAAATACGAATCTTCTTCTCTTGAATGATGAATAGTATCAATAAACTCTGAAATCACTATAGTGATTTTTCTGAGGTCTGAAAATGGGATTTTTGTACCCTTGTTTAATTCATCAGAACATTTTAACACAATTTTTTCTAGACGACGAACTTGATCATGATCAGCACGAAGTTGGTTTGTAGCACTCATTATATTCTAGTCTTGAATTGACTATTTAAAAATCAGTTAAAGAGGTTGGAATTATTTAATTAATCCAGTTTAACTTTTATCAGTAGATAATTACATCCAGTCAATGAATCCAGTAATTCTATCTATTTTGAATTTATTTAGTGGACAAATAGGTGATATAATTCCACTATCAGATTTTGACACAAATTTAATTTTAGATAAAATTTTTGAAATACAAAATTCTATTTCAACATTATCTATTCAAGATGGTCCAATTGCTTCAGCTCCTGTAATAATACTTGGAGCAGGAATAGTAATTTTTCTTGGAGTTACTGGCGAAGCATTTTTCAAAAAAACTGGAATTCCAGATGTTGCATTTTTAATGGTTCTTGGAGTAATATTAGGACCAGTATTAGGAATTATTCAACCTGAAACCGTAATTGAAGTAGTGCCATATTTTGCAGCACTTGCATTGATAATTATCATGTTTGATGGTGGATTAAATCTAGATATCAAACATATTGTAAAGACTGCACATTTTTCTGTTACCTTAGCTGTTTTTGGTTTTATTTTATCAGTTGTAATCATTACACTTGCTACCCATTATGTATTAGGTTGGCAATGGTTGGAAAGTATTCTATTGGCTTCAATTGTTGGTGGAAGTAGTTCGGCAATTGTTTTTGGTCTTGTTAGAAATATCAAAATTTCAGAAGAAGTAAAATCAATGTTAAGTTTTGAATCTGCATTAACAGATATTTTAGCAATGATTGTAGCTTTCATACTATTTGAAGCAGTATTAATTGGGCATTTTGATTTACAAACATTACAAGAAACACTTGAAAGAGCAGTTGTTGTAGGTTTAGTTCTTGGGTTTGGTGTTGGAATACCTTGGATGTATGTATCAACAAAATTTGGAAATACTCAACATGCATACATGTTAACATTAGGAATTTTGTTTGTTTTGTTCTTTTTGGCAAATTCATTTGGTGAATCTGGAGCTTTAACAGCATTAGTATTTGGTTTAATGCTTGGAAACAAACGTCATCTATCAAGAATTCTCAAATTTAAACTCCCAAGAATTGAGATGGATGATCCAACACATAATCAATTGACATTTTTGGTAAGATCATTTTTCTTTGTTTTTGTTGGATTAATGGCAAGTTTTGGACAAGTAGAATATGTTGTATTTGGAATTTTAATTACAATTGCGATTTTTGGTGGACGAATGTTTGTTGGAAAAATTACTCTGACAAAAAGATTTTCCAAGCTTGATAGAGCAGTAACTAATTCCATGATTCCAAGAGGATTGGCTGCTGCAGTACTTGCAACATATCCTATAACAATGGGGTTACCAAACGCAGAAGCATATCCACAAATAATTTTCTTTATTATTTTATCATCTGTAATTATCACAACCATTGGTTTAGGAAAATCAAAGAAAATTCCACCGCCTGAATCAGTTGAAGGTGGATTTGTTAAAAAGAAACCTGATAATTCTGAAGATGGTATTGTAATTGATGAATCATCTATAGAATCTGTAACTGATTCAGTTGATGGTGGATTTGTTAAAAAATCTGAATGAATTTGTAACGATATAATTAATAAATAATTTTAAAAATTTGTACGAATTAAGAATTTAATTTTTCTTTAATTGTTTGAACATATTTTTTATTGTATTCATTAAACAATTGTATTTTATTTTGAGCCAAAGCCATAGCACCAGGTCTACTATTGATATGTTTTTCAGCAATTTTTTGTTGCTCTAAAAGTTTTTCAAGATTTTCTTTTGGTTGTGATTTTAATTCTTGAAGTAAAATATCTAATTCTTTTTCAAAAATATTTTTGGTGTCAGGATTTTCAGGAGGATCTGCTCCAATTATCATTTTGGTCTCAATATTTCCAAAAACTTTTTTATCTAATTCAATCAATAATTTATTTACAAAAATAGTATTATAAATTTAATTTCATTTCAGCATCTAAAAATGATTGCACTGCAATCGAACGTTTTATCTTTTGGTGATTTTTTTATTTAATGTTGACTTATTGTATTGGAAAATGTAAAAATTACAAAGCTGTAAAACCGTCACAAATGGGAAGATATGCTGCAGGACAAAAAAGGTGTAATTTTTGTGAAGTGTTTGTAGACTATGAAGGAAATACTTGTCCTTGTTGTAATAGACAATTAAGATGTCTACCTAGAAGTAGAAAAGGAAAAGAAAAATATCTTGCTCAAATTGTAAGATAGAAATTTGGCATAACATTAAATCCAGAAAATAAAAATAATTATTTTTAATGTGTGCTTGGTTTTTCATGTATAAACATTAAATGCTTACATATAAGAAATCAATATCAATATAATTATGGCAATTCCAGATGATGTTGAAGAATTTGTGGAAAAACATATTCAATTAATGATTTCTCAGACAGAAACGTATCTACCTTTTATCAAAGTTGCATTTCCATACTCAAAAAATGTAGCTGATGGTGTTTACAATCTAATTACAGGTAGTGCATTATCCATATTTGTTAATCAATATGCCATGAAAATGAAATACCCAACAGCAGAAGATTTTACAGACTTTGGGAAGATTTCTCTCAAATACAGAGATCAGATTGATCAGTTTTTCAAATAGTTAAGCTAATTCACCTAAAAAATGAACAATATCATTTGCAACAATTACTGTTCTATCTTTTGGAACGCGGTATAATTTTTTAGAATTATTAGAAGATTGAACAATAAGTTTTGAGAAAGGATCTTTGAGTGATTTGTAATGAATTCCTTTATCATTTACTGATTGAGACCAATGATTTCCTTGAACAAGAGAAACTGTTTGAAACTTTACTACTTGATATGAATAAACCATTTCTATCTAATTAAAAATAATTGTACTCATTAAGGATTTTCCTCCAATTAATGCTACTCCAAGAAAAATAAACTCCAGGCCTTTCATATATTCAATATCTTCAAAAAGTAGCATAGGTGCCATTTAGAAAATTTAATTCATTTCTAATCATATTTTAATTAGAAATACAGGTCTATAGTTTTTATATGCTCAATATTTTTTCAAACTGAATGACACTCAAATTAAGATGTGAAGATTATGGTTTTGAATGTGATTTTGAAATAGATGAAAAAAAATCAATTGGGTTAATTGAAAAATTAAGAAACCATTTTGAAGAAGAGCACGGAATTGATTATACGATTGAAGCAGTCACTCAAATGATTACAAATCGTGGTCACTCTTTAGAATCAATTAAGAAATAATTATTTTCATAAAAATTATTCTTTTTATTTTAAATTAGCTGTATTCTTTAAAGATTGATTTTACATATTTATTGAATAAGATAAAATATTTTCAAACAAAGTTACTTTGATTTTATTTGCCAAATCAGAGATAATATGAACTTGTTCCATAATCACTTCTTTTAAGCTTTCAATTTTATCATTCAAATTTGAAATTTTGTTTTCTAATTTTGAATTTTCATTATTTAGAACAGATATTTGATCTTGAAGATCATTGTTTTTTTGTTTCAATTCATTATTTTCATTAGTTAATCTTTGAATTTTTTCTGATTCTGTCTCCCCAGGAAATGGTTCAGGGGCAGGTTCAGGTTCAGGCATTTTAATTGGTTCGGGTTCGGGACTTGGTTCAGGAATTTTTGGTGGATTTGGTTCTTGTTCTGTTTCAAATGCTATTGCCAATTGTAAAAAATTGATTGAAAAAAGTAAAACAATTAAACTAAGAATAATACTTGTTTTCATTTTATTATAACTCAATTACATTAAAACAATTTTGTATATGAATATGGTTATGAATTTCTAAAAATGGAAAATAATATTATTTGTAAAAATCAGGTTCCTGATCTTTTTTTTGTTTTGGAAGATCTTCCATAACTGCTTGAACCACTTCATTATGATTATATGTTAAATGTCTAAGAAATTTTGCAGATTCATCTGCTCTAGTTTTTTGATCAGCAAATAACATTTCAGGACTACTTAGCTCTGCCATCATGGTATTGCATTCCTGGCATGGGTTAAAATCAAGATACAATTTCATGTTTTGTGTCATTCTCCTTAGTATTTAGACTATTTTATGGATTGTGATAGTGGTGTCTCTCTTTTTTGAGGCTTTACCTTATCAATTGCATCAATTAGATCTTGTTGAGAAATTTTTATTTCTTTGACGTTTTGAGATTTTCCACCAACATACCTTTTCAAAGCAGTTATTGCTGCTCTATTTGCAACTGCACCAATTTCTGCTCCACTAAAACCATTTGTCAATTCAACAAGTTTTGTAATGTCTACATCATTTCCAAGTGGTTTCTTTTTGGTATGAATCTCAAAGATATGTTGTCTTCCTTTAGAATCAGGGTTTGAAACCTCAATGATTCTATCAAATCTACCAGGTCTAAGTAAGGCCTCATCTACAATATCCAATCTGTTAGTTGCACCAATTATCAAAACATCGTTTAATTCTTCTAATCCATCAATTTCTGTTAGAATTTGAGATACAACACTTTCAGTTGCATGAGATTCAGAGCCGCCGCTACTTCTTCGTGGAACAAGTGCATCTACTTCATCTAAGAAAATGATACATGGCGCTGCCTGTCTTGCCTTTCTGAAAACTTCTCTAACTCCTTTTTCACTTTCTCCAACCCATTTTGAAAGTAATTCTGGTCCTTTAATACTAATAAAATTTGACTCTGTCATTTTTGCAAGAGCTTTTGCAATCAAAGTTTTGCCAGTTCCTGGAGGGCCGTGAAGTAAAATTCCTTTTGGTGTTTCAACATCCACATAATCAAATGCTTCTTTGTATTTAATTGGCCATTCAATTGCTTCTCTAAGTTCTTCTTTTAATTCATCTAAACCTCCAACATCATCCCAAGTAACATTTGGAGTTTGAACTTGAACTTCTCTTAGTGCACTTGGTTTGACTTCTTTTAGTGCATCTCGAAAATCATCACTTGAGATTTGGATTTTTTGTAGAATTTCTGAAGAAATTTTATCTTCATTAAGATCAATTTCTGGAAGAATTCTTCTAAGAGATCTCATAGCAGCTTCTTTTGCTAATACTTCTAAAT